>ERZ724503.5-NODE-5-length-48765-cov-14.446890_pt1 | contig 48765 bp, 44 predicted proteins | sample MGYA00376036_ERZ724503 | MGnify/ENA primary metagenome ERZ724503 (study PRJEB28724, sample SAMN07190885) | wastewater metagenome | isolation source: influent of sewage treatment plant in Hong Hong | place: Hong Kong | collected 2016-03-17 ...
ATCTCCCTATTTCTTCCGCTGTTTTTCCAAAATTAAACACTATAATACCCCTTTTTTTAAGTAATTATCAATTCTAAATAATATAGTCGCGATTATACCTCTTTTTTTTTAACAACTCTATAATAAAACAAGAAAAGATAAATAAGAAAAAAATGTGCCATAAATTATTATTCTTTTTTTTAGTTTGAATGGTTTATATACAATATAAGAAAAGAAATGATAGAATCTAACATAAATATTAAAAAATAATAAAAAGGTACCCGATGCGTAATGTTGGTGAAATCGAAACTTGGTTAAAAGAACATTCAATTAATAATTTTATTATTTCAGAAGATTTATATGTTACAGTTCATGGAAATGTAAATCTAAACGAAAGATTAAATGGTCAAAAACTACCTATAAAATTCAAAATGGTAGATGGATATTTTGATATTAGTAATAATAATTTAACTACCCTAGAAGGATGTCCAAAAACAGTAACTAGAGATTTCAACTGTTCTAAAAATAAATTAACTTCTTTATTTGAATGTCCTATTGATGTTGGAGAATTTGATTGTTCTCATAATCAACTAAAAACTCTCTCTTATTCTCCAAAAGAGGTAAAAGGAAGTTTTGATTGTTCTTTTAATGAACTAACTTCGATTAAAGGAAGTCCAAGAACTATAAAAGGTCATTTCAAATGTAATGATAATAGATTAATTTCATTAAAAGGTGGACCTAAATATATAGATACATATTTTGATTGTTCTCATAATTTCTTAGAAAGATTAATTGGTGGTCCTGTTGCAGTTGGACATGATTATATTTGTAATGGAAACAGTTTGATGGATTTAGATAGTATTGCTGATGAAATAGGCTGGGATTTGGTAACTGATATTAGATTAAATCACTTAACAAGTAGTTATAATGAAGAGGAAAAATACTGGAGATATAAAGGAAGTGAAGTTGTTGCTCACATTTATAAACCAATAGTTGCTCTTACAAATATTGATGATATAAGTAGATGGTTACGAAAACATGAAATTAGAAGTTTTACAGTACTAAAGGATAATTCAGTTGATGTTCACGGAGATGTGAAATTAAATGATAAATTGACAAATTTATTAAAATTACCACTTAGTTTTAATGTTGTTGAAGGTGATTTTGATATCAGTGATAATGAGTTAACTTCTCTTGAAGGAAGTCCAAAAAAAGTAACAGGAAGTTTTTTAGCTCATAAAAATGAATTAACATCTTTAAAAGGTGGACCCAAAGAGGTTGATGGAAGTTTTATTATTTTGCATAATAATATAACATCCTTACAAAATTCGCCTACTGTAGTAAAAGAAGATTTTATTTGTTCTCATAATCCTTTAAGAGACTTAGAAGGATTAAATACTGTTTTAGGATATGTATTTACAAGCGTTTATGTTCCAAAATTAAAATGTCAAAAATACAATTATAAAGGAATTACAACTTATAAATATCCAGGTGATTCTGTTATGAAATATTTGGATCAGGAGTATATAGCTTTAACTGATGAAGAAAAAACTTTTGAAGCAACAAAAAAGAATTTGGAAAAAGCTATTAAAAAGATGTTAAATGCAGGAACTTTGACTAAAGAGATGATAAATGATACTTTGATTAAAAACCTTACAAAATATCAGCTTGACCAATTAAAAACAAAAGTTTTATGGATTAAATATCCACCAACAGAAGAAAATAGTGATAGTTTAAGTGAAGAAGATATTATGAAGTTAGCTTTTGAAAAAGAGTTGTAAAAAAGCAATTAAGTCTTAAATATGCTTTTTTAGGTATAATCGCGTAATTAATATGAAAAATAAATAAAATAAATGGAGAGAATTATAACATGGTTCAAACTGTCAATCTTAAAAAAGCTTTTGGTGCAAGGGTTTTATTTCAAGAAATAAATTTAAAACTAGATACTGGTAAGAGATATGGTTTAATTGGTGCAAATGGTGCTGGTAAAACTACATTTTTAAAAATACTATCAGGTCAAGAAGAAGCAACAGAAGGTGAAGTACAAGTTCAAAATGGTAAAAAAGTAGGAACTTTATCACAAAATCAGTTTGCCTATGAGAATAACACAATTTTTGATGCGGTTCTTTTAGGAAATAAAAGATTATATGATGCGGTAAAAGAAAAAGAAGAACTTTATATGAGTCCTGAGTTTACTGATGAGGTAAATAATAGGCTTGCTGAACTTGAAATTATTTGTTGTGAAGAAGATCCAACTTATGAATATGATGTAAAAATTACAAGAATTTTAGAAGATTTAGGATTTCCAGCTGCTTCTCATCAAGATTTAATGAGTACATTAACAGGTGGAGATAAATTCAAAGTTTTATTAGCACAAGTTTTATATCCAAAACCTGATGTTCTATTTTTAGATGAGCCTACAAATAACCTTGATATTGCAACGATTGGTTGGTTAGAAAATCAATTACAACATCATGATGGAACAATGGTAGTTATTTCTCATGATAGACACTTTTTAAATGCTGTTTGTACACATATCTTAGATGTTGATTTTAAACAAATTAGAGAATTTACTGGAACTTATGATGATTGGTATATTGCTTCAACTTTGATTGCAAAACAAAATGAAAAAGATGTTAATAAGAAATTAAAAGAAAAAGATGAACTTGAAAAATTTATCGCTAGATTTAGTGCAAATGCTTCAAAAGCAAAACAAGCAACGTCAAGACAAAAACAACTTGATAAACTAGATGTGGGAGCTATTCAAGTATCAAGTAGAAGAGATCCATCAATTATCTTTAAACAAAAAAGAGAAGTAGGAAAAGAGTTATTAACTGTTAAAAATATTTGTAAATCTTATGATGAAAGAGTAGTTTTAAATAACATTAATTTTACAGTTGAAAAAGGTGATAAAATCGCTCTTATTGGTACAAATGGAATCGGAAAAACTACGCTTTGTGAAATTTTAGAAGGTAATTTAAAAGCTGATAGTGGTGAGATTTTATGGGGTGCAACTATTCAAAACTCATATTTTCCACAAAATGCAACTGATATAATTGAGGGTGATATTACACTTTATGATTGGTTAAGAAACTGTGATAGAGATGCTGATATTTCTGAAATTAGAAATTGCCTTGGAAGGATGTTATTTAACGGTCAAGAACAAGAGAAAAAAGTGAATTCTTGTTCAGGAGGAGAAAAACATAGAATGATGCTTTCTAAAATCATGCTAGAACAAGGAAATTTCCTAGTTTTAGATGAACCAACAAATCACCTTGACCTTGAAGCAATTATCGCACTTGGTGAGGGATTGTTAGAATATGCAGGTTCTGTTATTTGTGTTTCTCACGATAGAGAACTTTTAGATGCATTTGCTAATAGAATTATTGAAATCCAATCAGATGGAACAATAGTTGACTTTAAAGGAAGTTATGAAGAGTATATTGAGTCTATAGAACAAGCTTAATATATTTTATTAAAAAACAAAAAGGGAGAAGATTTTAAAACCTTCTCCCTTTTTTTATAGTTATAAAAAGATTTATTATTTTGAGTGTCTTGAAGACATTCTCGATTCTCTTCTTTGAATTGCATCGTTATATCTTCTTTTATCATCTTCTGTTACAAGCTCTAATTTTGGAACAGGAGCTGGCTTACCGTTCTCATCTACAGAAATCATTGTAAAGTAACAAACATTCGTATTTTTGATTGTATGATCTTTGATATCTTCTGAAATTACTTTGATACCAATTTCCATTGATGTTCTACCTGTATAATTTACAGAGGCATGAAAAGTAACAAGAGAACCTATTTTAATAGGGTCTTTAAACAAAACCATGTCAACTGATAATGTTACAGCATACATACCTGTATATCTTGCTGCACAAGCATATGCAACATGATCTAACATTTTTAAAATCTCGCCACCGTGAACATTTTTCCCAGAAAAGTTCGCTTTATCTGGTGTCATTAACATAGTCATTGTAAGAGATTTTTCTCTTTTTACTTCTTCGCTCATTTTTTATACCTTATGTTATAATTATTGAAATATGCCTTATTATAAAACAAAATCGTAGTATAAACGTAGCAATTTAAAAAAATAGTAAAATAGATTATCAAAGTATATAAAAAAGTAACAGTTTATTTAAATTTTTTAATCTTTATATTTATTTCTTATTTCTATAAAACTATTAATATTTTTAAAAAATAAATCTATTAAATTTGGGTCAAAATGTTTTGCTTTTTCTTTTTGAAATAATCCAAAAATCTTTTCATCTTCCCAAGCTTCTTTGTAGCATCTTTCACTTCCAAGTGCATCAAAAACATCAGCAATTGCAGTAATTCTTCCATAAATATGAATATTTTCACCTTTTAAACCAAAAGGATAACCTGTTCCATCCCATTTTTCATGATGTTCTTTTGCAACGATTGCTGCTGCTTTTAAAATATCTCTTTTAGAATCTTTTAAAATGTTATATCCAATTAGTGAGTGTTCTTTCATTATTTCAAATTCATCTTCTGTTAATTTTCCAGTTTTTTTTAAAATTGAATCAGGAATTCCTACTTTTCCGATATCATGCATAGGTGAAGCTATTAGAAGATTATTTGCTTCTTTTTTATCCATTCCCCAAAGTAAAGCTAATAATCTTGAGTATTCAGCAACTCTTTTTACATGATTTCCTGTTTCTTTACTTCTTGTTTCTCCAATTTCACCCATTTTGTAAATAATCTCTTTTTGAGTACTTTGAATCTCTTCATTTAGGTTAAATAATTCAGTTAAATCATTTATTATCCACATATATTCTATAGTTTTATTATTATCATCTTTAATTGGAACAATAGTTATATTTATCCAATAAGTTTTTCCAAATTTTGATTTATTTTTTAAAATACCATTAAAAATCTCTTTATCAAGTATTAAGCTTTTTAGATTTTCAAATATTTCATCTTGAATCTGTGGGTGTTTAAAAATTCTATAATCTGCACCAATTAACTCTTTTTTAGTAAATTTGGTTAATTCTACAAATTTATTATTTACATAATTTATTTTCCCATCAATATTTGTTCTTAATAAAATATTACTAATATCAATTGCATTTTCATACTCTTTTGCTAATCTTATAGAATGATTTAAATTTTTTTCAGAGCCTTTTAGCTTAATTTTAAAATATTCTTTCACATCTTCTTGCTGTGTAATATCGTTTTTTAATGCAATAAATTCTTCAATATTTCCGTCTTTATCTAATATTGGTTTGATTAAAGTATCGACCCAATAGTATGAACCATCTTTTTTACGGTTTTTTATTTTTCCCATCCAAGTAGTTTTTTTATTTTTTATAGTATCCCAAATAACTTTGAATAATTCAATGGGTGTATCAGGATGTCTTGTAATATTATGATTCTTACCGATTAATTCATTTTTTGAGAAGCCAGATAAAATACAAAATTGTTTATTTACATAAGTAATTATTCCATCTAAATCTGTTTTTGAAACAATCAATCTTTCATCTACAGCATCTTTATATGCATTTAACAGTTGTGTTGAGTGACTTAACTCTTTTTGCTTTCTTTTGTAGTCTATCCATAAATCAATTTTTAAATTCATTTCTTCAATTAAAAAAGGTTTTTTTATAATATCTACAGCACCTGCTTTATATGAATCTCTTGTTGTAAAAATATCAATAGTAGAACCAATTATGATAACGGGTATTTTTAGCTCAGAGATAATTAAGTTATTATTTCTTTGTAAAAAAACAATACCGTTGCCTTTTTTTAGCTCTATATCTAAAAGCATTAAATCAGGGGGATTTTTTATTATTAAATCTAAAGCTTCTTTCTCATTTGAGGCTAAAAGGACATTATAATTTTTATTTTCTAATAAATCTTTTAGCTGTTCTTGAATTACATATGAATCATCAACAACCAAAATAGTTTCATTTTTATTTTTTTCAACTTTTTCAATCATTTCTATAATTTGTTCTATTTTTTTATACAATAGAGTATCTTTAATTATAAAATCAATTATTCCTTTTTTAAAAGATAGCTCCCTATTAACCGAATCTTTTTGGCTTGTTAGAATGAATATTTTTGTATTAGTATTTTTTAAATCTTCAAAAAGTTCATAACCTTTCCCATCAGGTAGATTTATATCTAAAATTAGATAATCAATATTTTGCTTATTGATTATTTCCCTAGTTTCTTTCAAACTAAAGGCGCTAAAAGTTGTATAGTTTTTTTTGTTAAACTCTTTTGTTAATAGTTTATTGATTGTTTTTGAATCATCAACTATTAATATATTACATCTTGTTTTATCAAAAACAAAATTTCTTTCTTCCATCATATAAATTGGTTTACCTTACTTGTATATAAAATTATTTTATATTATTCAAAATGTAATAATATATAAAATAACTTAATTTCTAGCTGAGCTAGATATCTCTAGTTCTCTTCTAGATTCTTAATCAAGATTACAATAATTGAAGATTATAAAAGTCTATCTTTTGTCATTTATAATTTCTTGTTTAAAATTATTATCTGATTATAGATTTTTATTTCTTGCATCTTTTTTCTATATATTTAAATTTATGAAAGCATCAAATTCATTTCATCTTCAGTTAAAGTTTTAACATTCAATTCTATTGCTTTGTCATATTTACTTCCAGCTTCTTCTCCAAAAATCACATAATCAGTTTTTTTAGATACGCTAGAAGCTACTTTTGCACCTAAATTTTCTAACATATTTTTTATATCTCCACGACTTACACTCATAGTTCCTGTTATAACTACGGTTTTCCCTTTAAATGGATTTTCACTAACTTCAAGTTTTTCTTCAATAGTTGGAGTTACAATTTCTATTAGTTTTTCGACTACTTTTTTATTTACTCTCATAAACTCAACAAATGAATTTGCCATTTGTTCACCCAATCCATCAAGTTTTATCAAACTATCATAATCTATTTCTAGTACTTTTAAGCCAAATTCTAAGCAGATTTGTTTTGAAGCAACTTCTCCAATATGCTCGATTCCTAAAGCATTTATGATTCTATGAAGTACTGTTCCTTTTGTATTTTGTATGGCGTTTAAAAGATTATTTATTTTTTTCTCTTTAAAGCCTTCTAGGTTTTCTAAATCTTCATATTTTAAAAAGTATAAATCTAAAATATCATAAATCTTTTTTTCTTTTACTAAAGTTTCAACTATTTTATTTCCAAGTCCATCGATATTCATACAGTTTTTAGAAGCAAAATAGATTATTGAGTTTACAACTCTTGATGGACAATCAAGATTTTGGCATTTGATTAGTGTTCCTTCATCTAAAAGTTCACTAGAGCAATCAGGGCATGAAGTAGGGCGAGGAATCTCTTTTTGAGTTCCGTTACGTCGTTCTGTAAAAACTTTTGTAATTTTAGGAATTACATCTCCACTTCTTATGATAATTACTTCATCATTGATTTTTATATCTTTTCTTGCAATTTCATCAAAGTTGTGAAGACTTGCACGTTCTACTATAACTCCTTCAATATCAGTTGGCTCAACAACTGCAACAGGAGTTATAACGCCAGTTCTTCCAACTTGTAAAATAATATCTTTGATTTTTGTGGTTTTTTCTAAGGCTGGGAATTTATAAGCACATGACCATCTTGGAAATTTTACTGTATAACCTAACTCATCTTGAGTTTCAATGTCATTTATTTTTACAACCATTCCATCAAGCATCATTTCGATTTCATCTCTTACTTTTATGATTTCATGGTAAAGTTTTTCTATTCCTTCAACACTTGAAGTTAAAGTTTGCATAGGAGGTTTTACAAATCCTAAAGAGTAGATATAATCCATAACTTCTGAAGACTTTTTAAATTCTAAAGAGTTAAGTCCCACTCCCCAAACATTAAAAAATAGTTTTCTTTTTGCAGTGATTTTTGGGTCAAGTTGTCTTAAACTTCCAGCTGCTGCGTTTCTTGGATTTGCGAAAACTTGTTCGTTGTTTTTGATTCTTTCTTCGTTTATTTTTTCAAAATCAGCTTTTTTAATTACTATTTCACCTCGTATTTCTATTAAAGATTTCTCTTTTATTTGAAGAGGAATAGAATGAATAGTTTTTACATTATTTGTAACATCTTCTCCAATGCTACCATCACCTCTTGTGATAGCTTGTTTTAAAATACCATTTTCATAAATGATATTAAGTGATGCTCCATCGAATTTCGGTTGGCAAAAAAACTCCAAATTTGTATTTACCTTTGAAGCTCTTTTTATCCAATCTTCAAGTTCAGTTGTATTAAAAACATCTTCTTGAGACCACATTCTAGATAAATGTGAAGCTTTTTCAAAACCATCAAGTACAAATCCACCCACTCTTTTATTTGGTGAGTTTGGATGTGAAAGCTCTGGATTTTCTTGTTCAAAAGCTAAACAAATACGAGAAAGTTTATCGTACTCTTCATCACTTGCAATTGGATTGTCATAAACATAATAAGCATTTGCCCAAGAAATAAGTTTTTCTATATTTAAATCATATTCATTTTTATTCATATTTTCTCATTATTAAAAGTTTTTAGTTGGGATTATACTTAATAGATTTAGTATAAAAGATAAATAAGTTATAATCGAAAGTTTAATATTAAAATAGAGAGTTTGAATGAGTTATTTAGATATTTGTATTATGGGTTGGAATTTAAATGCTTTGATGTTTGTAGTAAACTTTTTCATTGCCATACGAACAATTTCATCTCAAGACAGAACAAAATTACAAGAAGAGAGTTTAGTCCTAAAAGATTTGAAAGAAGAGTTAGATAAATATTATCCTTATCGAACTTATTCAACAATTTTTAGTTATTTGGTTCCTTTTACGGCATTTTTTAGAATGAGTTTTAGACTTGTTGAAATGTTTTTTTTCTTCCAAAAAAATCAAGATGCTAGAATGTTTGATTATATGGTTTTCAAATACGCTTCTGATATTCAAAGAGCTAGAGAAAAATAGAAAACTATTTTTCTTCTATTTTATTTCTGAAGCTATTTTTCTCACAATTTTATACACATTTTCTACAGATTTTAAACAAACCTGTTCTTTTTTAGAGTGGGGGAAGTTTATAGTAGGACCAATTGAGGCTACTTTTATATGTGGATATTTGTCTTTAAAAATTGCACATTCAAGTCCTGCATGAATTGCTTCAAGTGAAGCAGTTGGAGTAAATTCTCTATAAATTTCTAAAACTTTTGAAGTAAATTCGTTGATGTCTGGTTTCCAAGCTGGATATTTTCCATTTGTTGAAACTTCAAAATTATAATTCTCAAGCATTTTTATTGTTTCATTTTTTAGATTTTTTAAATCATCATTGTCCATAGATCTACCACTTAGTTCAATTCTTATTCCATCAATTTGAGTTTTTATAATTGCTAGATTTATAGATGTTTGTACAACATGTAATTCCTTATTTGTGGCTCTTACTCCATTTTGGAAATTGCAAATAAAATCAATAATTTTATCATCATAGATGTTTAAGTGTTCAGATTTTGTATCTATTTTATTTATAACCATATTTTCATGATTTGCTATAGGTATCATAGAACTAGCAATTATAGCTTTTGCATTAACAGGAATTGAGTTGATTCTCTCTCCTGCATTTATATCAAGAAGTTTTCCGTTACACTCCTTTATAGTTTTAGCAATTAATTTTATACTATTTGGAATATTTTTATCAATATCAACTCCACTATGTCCTCCTTGAAGTTTTCCTATAGTTATTTCATATAAATTAAGATTATCTTCATTTGGAATAATTTTTTTGTTTTTATTTATTCCAAAAATATCAACTCCTCCAGCACAACCGATACAAATCTCTCCTTCTTCTTCACTATCAAGATTTAGCATATATTTAGCATTTAGTGGTAGAGTTAATTGATTCGCACCAATTAAACCTATCTCTTCATCACTTGTAAATAAGAATTCTCCATCATAATTTTCACACATTAAAGCAATCATGTAAGAACAGCCAATCCCATTGTCACTACCAAGAGTTGAATCAAAAGCTGTTAAGATATCACCATTTTGAATGATTTGTGGAATACAATTATCACTTAAACAAACAATATCGTAGTGTGATTGAAAAGCTAATTTTGCATTTGAGTTTTGTTTTTTGCATAAAATATTATTTGTTTCATCTACTAAACATAAGTAACCTAACTCTTGCGATAATTTTTTCATGTATTCTATAAAAGGTTTATGAGTCCCTGAACATCTAGGTATAGAAGTTATTTCTTTAAATATGTCTATTATATTATTTGTCATAAAACAAAGTTCCTTTAATTTTTTCTTATTATATATTAAAAAACTTTTTTAAATGCTAATTGGTAATTTAATCTCAAATGAAGCTCCAAATTTACCATTTTTCACTTTTAAAGTACCATTACAATGTTCATGTATGATTATTTTGCTCATATAAAGTCCAATTCCTGTGCCTTCTTTCTCTTTTTTTGTTGAAAAATAAGGATCAAAAATCTTATCAATAATTTTTGATGAAATTCCACCTGCATTGTCTTCTATTTTTATTTTAACAAGATGTTCATTTTTTGAAGTTTCTATAAATATTTTCTTATTTTCTATATTTTTTTCTATTAAAACATCTTCTGCATTTTTTAAAATAATCAAAATTACTTGTTGGATTTCAGTAGGATAAGTAATAATGTTTTCATTAAACATATAGTTTATTTCTAACTCTATATCTTTTGATTGAAAAGAAGTTTTGATTATATTTATTGATTTTTCGATTATATTTTCTAATTTTATTTTACTTTTTAGTTTGTCTGTTTTAAAAAAGTTCCTAAAATCATCTATTGTAAGAGAAAGATGTTGTGAATAATCAGTTATTAATTGAAGCTCATTTTTTAATTCATTATTTGTTATTTTTTGTTCTAATAAAATTTTTAATAATAGACTATTTGTTGTTGCACTTATTGCTGTTAGGGGTTGTCTCCATTGATGAGCTATCATACTAATCATTTCACCCATTTGAGCTAATCTTGATTGTTGGATTAATTGACTTGTTTTTTCTTCATTTTTCTTAATTTCTTGATTTATTCTCTCTTCTAGCTTGTAGGTCAAAGATTCAAGTTCCTTTTCCATTTTTTTTCTTTGGTTTATATCTCTTATTACTGCATGAATAACAGAGTTATTATCTATTTCAATTGCTGTTAAAACTATTTCAATCCATAGCTTTTCCAAATTCTCATTTGTATGTACCCATTCAAAACTACAAATTCCATTTTTTAGGGCTTCTTTTATTTTTTCAATTGCTTTGATACTTGAGATTTGATTATCAGGTTGAAATTTCGGTGAAATATCACATAAAAACTTGTCAATAAGTTCTTCTTTAGAGTATTTTAATATTTTTGAACTAGCTTCATTACAGTCTATAATTTTTCTATCTTTTATGAGTAAAACACCATCTGCTGATTTATTATAAAGTTTTTCAAAAAGTTCTTTTTGTTTTGCAATTAATTTATTTTTTTCTTCAATTTCATTGTTTGCAAGTTTTAAAGCTTTGTTATGTTTGTTTAAGATTATTTGTCTATATGATAAAATAGCCAATATTATGAATATTCCAATTAAAATCTTTGAAATTGTTCCATAATCAAAAGGTTCTTTTATTGAAAAATTGGTCCATTTATTAAATATATTTGTGTGTTCATCGTTTTTTATTTTTTCAATTGTTTTATTTAGAATATTAAATAGAATTTGATTATTTTTTAAAATAGCTATTTTTGTTGTTAATGAAATATCTGTATATTTTGAGATAAAAATATTATTTAAAGCATATTTAGACATATAATAAGTAACAACAGGTAAGGGTTCAATAGCATAATAAACACTATTGTTATTTACAGCTTCAAATGTTTCATAATCACTTTTTGTTTCAAAGATATCAATATTTGGATAATTTGATTTTAAAAGATTAATTGTTTCAGAGCTTGATTTTTTCGCCATTGTTTTATTGATTAATTCTTCGATATCTTGAACAATGGGTTTATTTTTTTGCGTGATAATCGCTAATTTATAGTTAAAAAGGGGAATTGTATAATCTACTAAGTCATTTAGATTTTTGTTTTGTATAGTTGTTGGTAAAAGCTCACAAGTTCCATTTTTCATATATTCTTGAGCCATTTCAAAATTAGAAACTCTTATATTTTCAAATTTTATGTTAAGCTTTTTTGAAATTAGACTTATTAAATCAATATTAATTCCTTGAAATTGATTATTTTCATAAAATTCTATAGGTTTTAAATCTATGATACTGCATATTTTAATAATCTTTTTATTCTTTAAATACTCTTTTTCTTCTTCTGATAATTCTATAATGGTTTGATTTGCTAGTAAAGAATTACAAAAAAGAAGTAATAGAAGAAGAAATTTCATTAATTTACTTCATATTTTAAAGAATAACCATGAGAATAGACTGTTTCAAATAGTTCGTAATCAAGTTTTTGTTTTAATCTTGTAATAAGATTTCTTATTCTTTTCGTGTTATTATCAACATTATTAAACAAAAAATATTCTATTTCATCATAACTCTTTAAAATAGAGTGTTCGGATATAAATAGCTCAAAAAGTTTTTTTTCATACTTAGATAATCTGATATTTTTACTATTTTTAAAAAGTTGATTTAGATTTTTATCCCAAACAAAGCCATTTTCTAATCGTATTTTATTTTCATACTCTTCATAACTTTGATATTTTTGTATTAAATTATCAAGTGTTTGGGTAATTTGTTCTAAAGTGTAAGGTTTTAAAATATAACCATCTATTCCTGCATTTATGGTTTTTAAAAAATAATCTTTGTCATCATGGGCTGAAAAGATAATAATAGGGATTTTTTTATCTGTTTTTCTTATAGATTCTATTAAAAAAATACCATCAACTAAAGGCATTTTTATATCAGTAATAATCAAATTATATTTATTTTCATAAAATAGTTCCAAAGCAACTTTACCATTATTTTCAAGTTCAATTTTTTCAAAAAAAGATGATAGCATCTTGAGTGTTTGTTGTTGTACGTCTAAATTGTCTTCAACATACAAAACATTTAATTCTTTTGTATATTTCATAAGATTCTTTAATCTGTCTAGCTGCATTATTGTCCTAAAATAAATTTTTTAAGTTTTTATTATACGAAAATAATGATTAATAGATTTAAACTTCTTAGAGGTTAAAGGAGTTAAGTATTTAACTCCTTTATTTTTATTATATAGATTCTTTTAAGTTTTTATTTTTAATAGCAAGTAAAATAGTAATAATTACTATGCAAACTGTTACATATGCCCATGTAGGGACAGGAACAGGGTCTCCTGTTGCATAAGAGTGCATTCCTGATAGATAAAAATTCACTCCTAAATAAGTCATTAAAATTGAACTAAATGCTAAAAGTGAAGCAGTTGCAAATACAAAAGGAGTAGCAAGAGATTTTATAAATCTTAAATGAATTACTATTGCATAAACAACAATTGAAACATATGCCCATGTCTCTTTTGGGTCCCATCCCCAGTATCTTCCCCAAGATTCATTAGCCCAAACTCCACCAAGGAAATTTCCAACAGTAATTGCTGCAAGTCCAATAATTAAGGCTATTTCATTGATAGCTGTTACATGTTTGATAATATCATCAACATGAGGTCTATTTTTTCTAAAAATAAACATAATCAATGTTAAAAATCCTAATATTGCTCCTAGTCCAAAAAATCCATAAGATGCTGTTAAAATTGAAACATGAATTGTTAACCAATAAGACTTTAAAACAGGAACTAAATTTGTAATTTGTGGATCAACATCTGTTAAGTGAGCTGTGAACATAAAAATTCCAGCAATAATAACAGCAGCACTCAATGCTAATAGCGATTTTCTAAAGAAAATAACTCCAGCAAACACAGCAGACCAAGAGATATAAACTAAAGTTTCATAAATATTTGACCAAGGTGCATGACCTGATAAAACCCATCTATATCCCATTCCAAAAGTTTGTAAAGCAAATAAAATTGCTAAAACTGTAAAGAAGATAGTTGTTGTTTTTTTAGGTTCAAAATTAGGTTTGAAAATAACAATAAAGGCAACAACAAGCATTACTAAACCAAGTAAAATATAAGCAAGAGTTAATTTGAAGAAAATATCAATTTTATCAAATAAAATCTCAGCTTCTATTTTTGATTTTGGCAAAATAACATCCGAACCTATTTTCTCTTGATACAATGAAATCATAGAGATAAAATTCTCAGCATCTTTCCAGTTATTTTCTACAACAGCTGTTATAAAACCTCTTGTAATTGTTTCTACAGCTGCTTGATTTTGTCCTGTAAAACTTTGAATTGCTTCAAGTGGTGAATACCATTTATTATTGTCATTATGGTCTATACCATCTTTTACCCTTGGATAAATATTTATTAATGAAGCATTAAATACAGAATATAAAATATTTAATTTTTCGTCAACTTTTATTATATCTCTTTCGTATGTTCCTCTTTCAATAGGTTTTGTTTGTAGTGCTTTTTCAGCTTCTTCTGCTAATAAATATTCTCCATTTTTAAAAACTTCTGAAAATGCTATATATTTTGTTTGCTCATCTACTCCTAAAAATTTTTTTAGTTTTGGGGTTTGAATTTTGATCATTTTAACATCTTTCCAGACATCAGGTTTTGATAAAATTCCTAATACTAATTGGTCAGCAGTCATCCCAAAAAGCGAAGCTTTTCCACTTAATTTTTGGATAATTTCTCTATTTAAAGTAGCAAGAGGTTTCATTCTTCCACCATTACTTTGAACAATTAATTTTCCAAATTTTTCACTTGTTTCTAAAGATTCATTTTTTAACTTATTTAAGTATTCAACAGTTGCTTTTGTATTGTCAATTTGTGATTGATTTTCGTTTGCTTCTAGGTTTGAAGCACTGAAACTACATGATAAAATAATTGCAATTATTGCAATGTTTTTTGCGCTTACAAACTTAGTAAGCTTCCAAAATCTTGATTTTTTATCAAAGAAATTTAGTAATAAACCAAGTGTTAATAAAAAATATCCTAAATATGTTGGCCATTTTCCAGGGTCATTATTTACAGATAATACAGTTCCTGTTTCATCAGGAAAATATGAACTTTGGAAAAATAAAAAGTTTCCTTCATTTAAAGTTCTATTCATGAAAATTCTATAATCATAAGTTGTTCCATTTTCTTTTATAACAGTTACTTCAGAAGCATAAGATGAAGGAGACATACTTCCTGGATATCTTTCAAGTTGAAAATCATTAAGTTTTATAGAAAAAGGTAATTCAACTATTTTTGAACCATATTCTAAAGTAACTGTAATATTATCAAATACTAAATCTCTTGGAACTCCTTTTTGACCTCTAAGACCTGGTAATCTAATCTCTTGAGAATTTCCATTAATAGAAGCTTGTACAGTTAATAATCCCATTTTACCTTGATCTTTTTTTGCAAATATAAAATCTTTGTAAGATATTTCTAATGATTTTTCTGCAAAATTAATTTTATGCGAAAAATTATTAAGATTAGAGAATAAAGAAGTGAACTCTTTTTGATACTCTTGATAATAGACTTTATCACCATCTTTTATTGTTATTTGTAAAAATGGTTCTAAAGAAAGCATTTTATTTTCTGTTTGTCCTTCAGGTATTTGCATTATACCTTCATATCCAATGTATCTAGTAATCCCAGCACCTATTAAAATAACTACGAATGAAAAATGAAAAATAAATCTAGCTTTATTTTTCCACATTTTATATTTAAAAATTATGCCTATTAAATTTATTGTTGTTAATACTAAAACCGTTTCATACCAAAGATTATTATAAACCAAAACTCTAGCTGATGATGTACCAAAATCATTTTCAATAAATGTAGCATATCCAGCTCCAATTGCTAAAATAGCAAGTAAGATTAATGTAGTCTTAAATGAAAATAAGACGTTCGAAAGCTTCAAAAAATGTCCTTTTATACTTTATTTTTTTGATTATATTAATAAGAGGTTAACTCAGCGTTAATGAAATCTCATTTTTTCGATACTCTTACTAATTTAAGATGGAATTTTATCTTAAATATCTATAATTACGCCATGAATTTAGAAATATTACAAAATAAAAAAAATGAATGTCGTACTTGGAAAAATGTTGAACCATGGTATTTACAATTATTAGAGTCTTTTAAAATAAAGAAAAATAATTTAAATATAGATTATGGAGATTGGTTTAGTGTGGGGATTAAAGAGGATTTAACAAAAGAAGAAGAGCAGATAATTTTAGAAACTGCTAAAAAGTTAATACCTTGGAGAAAAGGTCCTTTTAAAATTTTTGGTTTAGAAATAGATAGTGAGTGGCAAAGTAATATTAAGTACAATTTAATACGTCCATATTTTAATTTAAAAGACAAAGTAGTTGCAGATATTGGTTGTAATAATGGCTATTATATGTTTAGAATGCTTGAAGATAAACCAAAAAGGTTGATTGGTTTTGACCCCAGTCCACTTACATTACATCAATTTGAATTTATAAATCATTTTGTAAAATCAGATATTGTTTATGAAATGTTAGGAGTTGAACATTTAGAATTTTATAATCATAAATTTGATTTTATTTTTATGTTGGGCGTACTTTATCATAGACCTGATCCTGTGGGGACCCTAAAATCACTAGCTCGTGGATTAAATTCTAAAGGAGAGATTTTAATTGATACTTTTATGATAGATGGAGATGAAGAGATTTGTTTAACACCAAATAAAAGGTATTCAAAAATTCCAAATATCTATTTTATTCCAACAATTCCAGCACTTAAAAATTGGCTTGAAAGGGCAGGGTTTGAAGATATTGAAGTTCTTGCAACAGCTGTTACAACTTCTGAAGAACAAAGAAAGACGCAATGGTCATTTGATCAAAGTTTGGAAGATTTTTTAGACGAAAATGATAAAACAAAAACAGTAGAAGGTTATCCAGCGCCTAAAAGAGTTTATATAAAAGCAAGAAAAATTTTATAAAATTGAATACTATAGATTAAAATAAATCTATAGTATCTTCGGCACTTAATTCGCTAAATTTAAAAAACTGACTTCGACCTCTATTTTTTGCTTCATATAGAGCAATATCAGCATTTTTTATACACTCTGTGATTGTGATATCAGAATGTAATCTGTATGTTTCAAATCCAATACAGATTGTTTTTTTCAAATATTGCTTTTTTTCTTCGTTAATTAAAATAGAGATTTCTGTAAAGTCTGAAATAATCTTTTTTGCAACTTCTTCAACTTGATATTCACCTGTAGTATTTAAAATAGATACTAAAAATTCGTCTCCATTTAATCTTCCAACCATATCAAATTCATTTATGTTAGAGTGAATTACTTTTGCTAGTTCAATCAAAACTTTATCAGCAACATCATAATCAAATTCATCAATCACTGCCTTAAAGTGGTCAATTCCTATCATTAAAAAATATATTTCATTTTGCTTATTATTTGAAAGTCTTAAATGAGTAGTTAAGTTTTCTATTAAATAATTTCTATTATAAACGTTTGTAACTGAATCTAAAGATGAAGATTCTATAAAATTTTTCTTTAAAATAGCACTTTGAATTATAGGAGAAACTTGAAAAAATGAAGCTTCAATAGTATCATATTTTGCTTCTAATATTTTAAAATGAACTTTTGAAGTTGCACTAAAAGAAACAGTTGCATTGAGACTTGTATGAGTATTTATAATAAAAAAATAGGATAAATCATCATCTAAAAAAAACTCTTCACCTTTTACTAAAATTTCCTCTTTTGTATTTTTATTTATGTCAAATAGAGAAAAAACAAGATTATCTATATTGAACTCTTTATTTAACCAAGTAAAAATATCTTCAGCTATTTGCTTAATATTTGTAGCGTATTGAAGTTGCTCATATAAATTAAAAATACTAACCAACGATTTATATGCATCTTCATTTGTAGCAGAAGATTTTATTAGTTCCAAAATCCTATTTTTCATAGTTCACACCTAAAAGAAATCTATTTTATTTGTATCTTCTTCACTAAACATAAAAACCTGTCCTCTTCCTCTATTTCTAGCTTCATATAAAGCTATATCGGATTTTTTTATTATTTCCTCTAATGTTGTAGCATTATCTGGATAGATTGAAATTCCACCACAAATAGTCTTCATTAAAGTTTGTTTAGTTTGTTCATTTATTATAATTTTTTCTTTACTAAAATTATTAATAAGCTTTTTGCAAATTAGTATAGCATTGTTTTCATTAATTACGTTTAATAAAATAACTAAAAATTCATCATTAGATATCTTAATGACTAAATCAGAATCTCTTACACTATTTTTTAGAGTTTTTGCTAAAGCTTTTAAAACTCTATCTCCAATTTCATAATCAAATTCATCAATAACTGCTTTAAATTGATCTATTCCAATTTTAACAAAAGCTATTTTTTTTTGTTCTCTATTTGATAAATTTAATAAATTTACAGCATAATTATCCAAATAACATCTATTATATGAGCCTGTTACATGGTCAACTAAAGATATTTCATTTAGTGTTTTTTCCATATACTTATTAAAAAGTGATTGTGAAAAAATCAATAATGACATTTGAATAGCATCCAAATGACTTTTAACAGATTTAAAATCTTCTTCATCTTTTGATAAAAAATAGAAAACAATAGTTGTATCACAGTTTTGTTGGAGTTCTAAAATATTAATTAAATAATTTTTATTTTCTTCTATATTTATAAAAAGATTTTGAATAGTATCATTTTTTTTTATATCGATTTGTAAAAAATTTATGTGATGGTGCAAGTTTAAATAATCAAAAATATTTAGACAACTTTTGTCTAAATCTGTTAATTTTAATTTTTCATTTTCATTAATTATTGTTTCACAAGAAAAAGTCATGAACTAAAGCCTTTATTAAATATATTTTTCCCATTGTTTCAGTGTTTGTATTTCACTTTTTAATGTTGTTTTATCGCCATGTCCAGGATAAATATGAAAATCTTCATCCCATTGTAATATTTTATTCAAACTTCGTTTCATTAGTATAGCATTTGAATTGGGAAAATCAAATCTACCAATAGTTCCTTTAAAAATAAAATCACCCGTAAAAAGATGTTTATCTATTTGAATAGCACTACATCCAGGAGTATGTCCAGGAAAATGATGAAATTTTATTTTAATTCCATCCAATTCTATCTCTTCATCAGGATTTATTAAAACATCAGCATAAGAAGGAGGCATTCCTAAACCATAAGGGTCAAGAGTTAGCATAAATTCATCATCTTTTGGAATATATAATTTTATTTTGTAACTATCTTTTACCTCTTGATTTGACCAAACATGGTCAAAATGCCCATGTGTATTTAAAATAGCTATAGGATTTTTAACATACTTTTTTATCCAGCCAATTGCGTTTACTCCTGGATCGATGATAATTTCTTTCTCATCAATTGTAACGATATAACAATTCGTTTGATAATCACCCATCGCTTGTACTTTTATATCCATTTTAAACCTTACTTTGCTAAAATTCATCGATTATATCAAAAAAGAGGTTATTTATGGATTATTTTAATACCCTAGAGCAAATTTTATTAACAAGTAAACCAAAAGATAAAATTGAAAAGTTTAGAGACTTTTATAAGAGATTTTTAAATAATGAGTGTGATTTTGATAACTCCTATGTTCCTTATATTTTTGATAAACCTTCCTACTGCTCATTTTTAGAGATTTTAAAACCAACAGCTCTTCCTCCTATAAAAAACTTTAATACAATAGAAGGCAAAAAATATTTAGTGCATACAATCTTACATATAGAATATTCAGCTATTGATTTGGCTTTAGATGCTGCTTTAAGATATAAAAATATGCCAATGAACTATTATAAAGATTGGTTAGAAGTAGCAAATGATGAAGTTAGGCATTTTTTAATGCTAGAAGAATTGTTAGTTCAATTAGATGGAAAATATGGAGACTTCCCAGTTCATAAAAACCTTTTTGAAGCAATGGAACAAACGCCACATTTTTTAAGAAGAATGGCGGCAGTTCCAAGATATCTTGAGGCAAATGGGCTTGACCAAAATCCAAAAATAATGGAAAAATTAAACTCAAATAGAGATGAATTTAATATGAAGCTTTTGGATGCTCTTAAGATTATATTGGATGAAGAGATAGACCATGTACGAAAAGGCGATTTTTGGTTTAAATATGAGTGTAAAAGACTAAATTTAGAACCAGAATCTACCTATATGCAAATAATAGAAGAGGTTTTTCCTGGAAGTACAAAAAGAAAAATGGATTTAAATTTTGAAGCAAGAAAAGAAGCAGGATTCTCTTGCGACGAACTAAAACGATTATCTCAAAAAGAAGATTGTAACTGATAACAACTTTAAGATATTAATAAATATTTATTAAAAGCATTGCTTTTAATAAGTTGTTTTCTTCTTCTATTTTTAGATTTGAAGTGATTTTTTGATTTGAAAGTTTCCCTTCTACAGTTTGTAAAATATGCCAAAATCTCTCATTAAATGGAGTGTCTATCTCTTTTATTTTGTATTTTAGAATTGTTTCTACAATTGTTTCAATACAGTGAAAATAAAATATTTTATTTTTAGCTCTTTGAATTTTATAATTTCTCATTAATTTTAAATTGGATACAAAAGTATCTTTTTCTATTTTTGATAAATTATGTCTATTTTTTATCTCTTCCTCTTCATTGTTCAAATGTATCAAATAAGAGTTTATCTCTTCATTCATGATATTCTCAAGATCTGGATGAAAAGTTAAAAGAATATTTAATATTTCATCTGGATTTAAATTTTTATGTTCTATTTGATGGGAGTATTTTTTCTTTTGTTCATAAGTATGGTCTATGGCATTTAAAATATCAATGGCAAAAGATAGATAAATAAATTTATCTTCTTTTCCATCTTTGAAAGAAATTCCATGTTCACTAATAATTGGTTTTAATCCTGTATATTCAAGCTTCATCTGTTAAAACTTACTATTTGGAATAGGATAATTTTCTATCACAAAATCAATATCTTTATCTCCTCGACCACTAAGGCTTACTAAAATAGTTTTATCTTTTGGAAGAGTTGATGCTAATTTCATAGCAAATCCAACAGCATGAGCTGATTCAAGTGCTGGAATTATTCCTTCTAGTTGCGATAATTTGTAGAAAGCATCAATTGCTTCATCGTCATTACAAAGTCCAACTTTACTTCTTCCACTCTCTTTTAAATAAGCATGTTCAGGTCCAACTCCTGGATAATCAATCCCGCTTCCAATAGAATAAACAGGTGCTGGGTTTCCATTTTCATCTTTTAACATAATAGAGTTAAATCCGTGCATGATACCTTCTTCTCCATAAGTTAAAGTTGCACTATGTTCACCGATTTCGTTCCCTTTTCCCATTGGCTCAACACCATAAAGTTCTATTTCTTTATCATCAATGAATCCAGAAAAAATCCCCATAGCATTACTTCCTCCACCAACACAAGCAACAATATTATCTGGAAGTTTATTCTCATGTTCTAAGAATTGTTCACGACATTCAAGACCTATTATACTTTGGAAATCTCTTACCATCATAGGAAATGGATGAGGACCAACAACTGAACCAATACAATAAATAGAGTTTTGTGTATCTGCTAAATATGCTTCAAAAGCTGAATCAACAGCCTCTTTTAAAGTTTTTAAACCATGAGTTGCAGGTACAACTTTTGCTCCAAGGATTTTCATTCTTACAACATTTGGATGTTCTTTTTTTATATCAACTTCACCCATATGAATTTCACATTCTAAACCAAAATAAGCAGCTGCAGTTGCAAGTGCCACACCATGCTGGCCAGCTCCTGTTTCTGCAATTACTTTTTTCTTTCCAAGATATTTTGCTAAGATTACTTCTGCCATACAGTGATTTAATTTATGAGCACCTGTGTGATTTAAATCTTCTCTTTTTAGGTAGATTTTTGCTCCACCGCAAAAATTAGTTAGATTTTTGGCAAAAGAAATAGGCGTAGGTCTACCTTGATAGTGTTTTCTAACATATTTTAATTCTTCGATAAATTGAGGAGATTTTTTTAATTCTTCGTATGCTTTTTTTATTTCTTCAAATGGTTTTTCTAAAGCAGGAGGAATAAATGAACCTCCAAATTTACCAAAAAAACCTTTTTCATTAGGCATTGATTCTAAATATGATTTGTTCATTTATTTCCCTTTTTTATTAATTGTATTTATTTAATTTTTTATGAAAACCATTTTTTAACTTTATCAAACATTGATTCAAAACTTTTTTCATGTGGTTTGCTTTCTATTCCAAAACTCTCTTGAAGTTTTTCTAAGAGTTCAATTTGTTCATTATTTAAATTTTTTGGATACTCTATTTTTATTTGAACTATTAAATTTCCTTTTCCATAGCCCTGAACAGATTTTACACCTTCACCTTTAAATGTGAATTGTTGTTTATCTTTTGCATTTTTTGGAATCTCAAGTTCGATTTCGCCTCTTAAAGTTGGGACTTTTATTTTTCCACCAAGTACAATTTGTGTAAAAAATATTGGAGCTTCATAATAGATATCATCATCATGTCTTACAAAATGAGAGTCTTCTTTTACTTTTACTTGTAAATATAAATCTCCCCTTGAGCCATCAGGAGCGATATTCCCTTTATGAGAAACTCTGATTCTCATTCCATCATTTACACCTTCTGGAATATCAACTTTAAAGCTATCTTTTACTTCATCATATCCACTTCCACCACATGTTTTACAAGAAGCAGAGGCAGCTTGACCACTTCCACCACATTTAGGGCAAGTTTGAGCAAATGTCATAAATCCTTGTCTAGCATGAACTTGTCCTTGTCCGTTACAAGTAGAACAAGTTGCTAATTTTCCATCTTTTGCCCCTGTTCCATTACAAGATTTACAAGCTGTTTTGTATTTATAATTTATCTCTTTTTTACATCCAAAAACAGCTTCGTTGAATTCAAGTTTTACTTCAACTGTTACATCAAGATTGTAACTGTAAGTCTTTCTTTGTTTTCTTCCTCTTGAACCACCACCAAAAGCACTTCCAAACATCTCTTCAAAAACGGAACTTAAATCATCAAAACCACCAGAGAATCCACCTCTTTGTCCATGACCTTCAAGACCTGCTTTCCCATGTCTATCATAAATAGCTCTTTTTTCTTCATCGCTTAATACTTGATATGCTTCATTTATAGCTTTGAATTTCTCTTCAGCTTCACTATCCCCTGGATTTTTATCAGGATGATATTTCATAGCCATTTGTCTATAAGCTTTTTTAATTGTACTTTTATCTGAACTTTTACTAACTTCTAGTAATTCATAGTAATCTATTTCAGTCAATTTTTATCTCCTTAAAAAATATTTGAATTTATGCAAGGCGCGATTTTATCTAAAAGTTTATAAATCTTAGATATAATTTTTGTATGAATAAAGGACTAGAAAAATTTTACGAACTCGTTGAAGCGTTCGAATCTTTGCCAACAATTGGTAAAAAATCAGCTCTTAGATTGGCATATCATATTGTTATGAATGACAATTATTGTGGGATTAAAATCGCTCACAGTATTGAAAATGCCCTAAAAAATATCACTAAATGTGTCCGTTGTGGCTCTATGAGTGAACATGAAATTTGTGAGTTTTGTCTTGATGAATCAAGAGATAACACTAAGCTTTGTATCGTTCAAAGTGCAAAAGATATTTTTGTAATAGAAGATTCTCATCAATTTGATGGAAAATATTTTGTGATTGAAGAGTTAGAACAAGATGTTTTACACTCTTTGGAAAAATTCATTATGGATAATGGCGTTAAAAGCATACTTTTTGCAATAACTCCATCTATTGCAAATGATGCTTTTATTCTTTATATTGAAGATAAATTGAAAAATTATGAGATAAAATTTGCGAAAATTGCTCAAGGTGTTCCAACAGGAGTTAGTTTGGAAAATGTAGATATTTTATCATTATCAAAAGCTATTCAAAGCAAAGTAGAGATTTAAGAATTTTTTAAATGGAACAAAAAATTATATGTCAGAAATGTATCTATTATTTTGTTACATGGGAAGCTTCTGTTCCTCATGGTTGTAAAGCTTATGGATTTAAATCTCGAATTATTCCTTCGATAACAGTTAAAAGAACAAGCGGTGAAGAGTGTAAGTTTTTTACACTAAAAAATTTTAAATAGTTGGATATATGCAAATAAACGATTTTATTGAAAAAATAGAAAAAAATAAAATAGCAATTATTAGAATTTGGTTCAATTTATCAACTACTGAAAATATAATAATTAATAATAAAATAGATAAAGAGCTATTTATAAGAAGATACTCTTTTGGTGTTATTGAGCATTTTATTCAAGTTATAAAAAAAGAAGAAGAGACTGAAAAATCACACGCAATAGTTGATTTTTTGAGATATTTGAAAAAACAAAATTTGAAACCAAATGAGCTTTTTTTACTTTTTTTTACTTTGAAAAATTCTTTGATTGATTTTATACAAGATTCAACAAATGAAATATCTTTGGAGTTATTAAAACAAATTGATTTTTATTTTGAAAAATTCTTTTCAGGTATTTTAGAAGTTTATTCAAGGTCAATCACCCAAATTGAAAATGCTTTAAATAAATCTATTGATATAGTTGATAAATATGTGATTATGTCAAGAACTGATTTAAAGGGCATTATTACGAGTGTTTCAACTGCATTTTGTAAAGCTTCTGGTTATGAAAGTTTTGAATTAATAGGAAAATCTCACAATGTCATAAGAAGTCTTGATATGAAAAAGGAGTTTTTTGCTGACTTGTGGGAAACGATTCAATCTGGAAATATGTGGCAAGGAAAAATAAAAAATCGTAAAAAAAATGGAGATTTTTATTGGGTAAAAACAACTATTCATCCAACTTTTGATAATAGTGGAAAAATAGTTAGTTATGATGCAATAGGAGAAGATATAACTTCTCAAATTGAGCTAAAAAATCAACAAAATCTTTTGATTGAACAGTCAAAATCAGCCGCAATGGGAGAGATGATAAGTATGATTGCTCATCAATGGAGACAACCTTTACAAGCGGTTTCTATTTTAGTTCAAAAACTTCCTCTTTTAAAAATGTTAAAAGGAGAAATTAGCGATGAAGTGCTTGATGATGTTGTTTCTCAAGTAACTTCTCAACTTGATTATATGTCAAAAACAATAGATGATTTTAGAGATTATTTCAAACCAAATAAGAAAAAAGAGGAGATTTTAATAGAAGATGTTGTGAATAAAGCTATTGATTTTTTGGCATATTTGTTTAAATTAAATTCTATTAAAATAGAATATAAAAACGAATCAAGCTCTAAAATAGAGATTTTTTTAAATGAAATTGTTCAAGTTTTGATAAATCTTGCAAAAAATTCATGCGATGCAATGATTGAAAGAAATATTGAAAATAAGTTTTTAAAGATTTATAGTTATGAAAAAAATAATAATTTATATATAGAGTTTGAAGACAATGCAGGTGGAATAAAAGCGGAAATTATGAATAAAATATTTGATCCGTATTTCTCAACAAAAAGCAACAAAAATGGAACAGGATTGGGCTTATATATGAGCAAAACAATTATAGAACAACATAGTTTGGGAAAAATTGATGTTTATTGTACTAATATTGGGACAAAATTTGTTATTCAATTACCATTAAAATAGGAGTTAAATTTGTTATATAAAGATTTTAAAGAGAGTATTAAATCATTAGGGTTTGCAACAATTGAAGATTTTATGCAATATGCAGGAGTTACATCTGATGATGTTTTAAGTTGGGAAGAAAAAAATGAAGTTCCTTATTTGATATCGTTGATTTTACATCTTTTAAAAGGTGAAAAAGAGTTGTTACCTACAAATTGGGCTTTAGATACACTTATTGAAGAGTGTTTACCTCTTGCTTCATTACTTGAAGAGGTATCTTCTTTCCCTCACAAACTTGAAGAGATGTTTTTACTACAAAAAAAGTTAAATGATTCTACAAATGGTAAAAATTGGGAATTAGGAATAAACAAATTTGGAAAAGAGATAAATTGGCTTAGATGTATTCATATGGAAGTTGCTGAACTTATAGAATCAACTCCTTGGAAACATTGGAAAAATATCAATTCTGAACCTGATATGAATAATATTCATGTTGAACTTGTTGATATTTGGCATTTTTTAATGTCATATATTTTACAAGAAACAAATGTTCCAAAGGCTGTTTCTTTGGCAAATACTCATTGTATTTATGAAGCTTCAAATGAAGTTGATGTAAAACTTATGGTAAAAGAAGCAGAAAAATTATCTTATATTGCTCTTGCAATTGATACAGGAAATATGCCATCATTTAGTGGAATAGAAAGATTTATTGACCAATTTTTTAGATGTTGTAAAATCTCAGGATTGTCATTTATGTGGCTTCAAAAACTCTATATTGGTAAAAATTGTTTAAATCAATTTAGACAAGATAATGGATATAAAGAAGGGCATTACATCAAAATTTGGAATGGAAATGAAGATAATGTTGTAATGGTTTCTTTACTTGAAAAAATGGAAGATGTGAGTTTTGATGATTTATATTCTAAGTTAAAAGAAGAGTATAATAAAGCAAAATAAGCATCTTTATAAAATCTTGATATTTTTCTTGATTTTTTGATTTGCTCTTTACAACATATAAAATATAATCGACATAACAAATCCAAAGGGAGGTTGTTATGTCAACTTCAAATATTTTAATGCTTTTAATTTTAGGTATATTAACTTTGCTTTTATTATTCAAACTGCCAAAAGCTTAAAAATGTCAAAATTTTTTATCAAATGTAAAGAGTATAGTTATATTTTTAAAGCTCTGATTATATTAGGTTTTATTACGATAATTAGCCATATTTTTAGAGAACATTTAGATATTATAAATATCTCTTTAATTCATATTATTCCTGTTATTTTTGTGGCGATTCACGGAAATACAAAAGCTACTTTTTTTATAACTTTTTTGAGTGTTGTTTTCTTAAATTTCTTATATATTCCACCTCTTTATAGTTTTTCTGTTCATAATGAACTTTATATTTGGAGTTTTTTTATATTTGGAATAGTTGGTTGGATTGTAACAGCTCAAGCAAAAAATTTGAATACTCAAACTAAACAAAATGAGTTAAGAGAGAGTTTATTGCATATTATTTCTCATGATTTAAGAACACCACTTTCTACGATTCATGGAAGTATAAATTTGATTTTGTCTAATAATAAATTAGATGAAAAAAGTAAAATAAACCTCTTAGAAGATATAAACTATGCCTCTTTAAGAATGAAAAGACTTATTACAAACTTGTTAGATAGTGCTAGATTATCAAGTGGAAATATTGATTTAAAATTTGAATGGTGCGATTTTGAAGATATTTTAGGTGTTGCTTTAAATGAGTTTTCGCAAAAACAAAATGATGAAAAACTTGAAATAAAAATAGATGAATTGGGTCTTTATTGGGGAGATAATACTCTTTTAACACAACTAATTATTAACTTACTTGATAATGCTTTTAAATATTCTAAAGCAGATACAAAAATAGGTATTGAAATAATAAACTTAAATACTTTAATAAAAATAAGAATATTTAATGAAACAGAGTATATAGACAAAAAGAAATTAAAAAATATTTTTGATAAATTTTATAGATTTGAAGATACAAATGATATTTCAGGCAGTGGAATAGGCTTGGCTATTTGTAAAAGTATAGTGAGACTTCATAATGGAGAAATCAAAGCTAGTCCTTTAGAAAATGGAATATTAATCGAGATTTTATTACCTGTTACAAAGAGAGCAAATTTAGTATGAAACAACATTTAATACACATAATAGAAGATGATACTTCGGTTAAAAAGTTATTGGAGATTACTTTTAAGGAGTATGATTTTAATTATATTTCAAGTGAAAGTAAAAAAAATGCTTTACTGATGTTTTTAAGTCATAATCCTGATTTATTAATAGTGGATTTGGGTTTAAGTGATGGAGATGGAAAAGATTTGATAAAACAAATAAGAGAAATCTCAAAATTACCTATCATTGTTTTAACAGCAAGGCATGATGAAAAAGAAATAGTTGCTGCTTTAGATGCAGGAGCTGATGATTATATTACAAAACCATTTTCAGTAAATGAGTTACTAGCAAGAATTAGAGCTAATTTAAGAAGAAAAATTAGTGATGATAGAAGTCTTAATGATAAGTTTACCTGTAATGATTTAGAACTTGATATTACATCAAGAAGTATTTCATTAAGAGGCGAAAAACTGAAATTAACTCCAATAGAGTATGAATTACTGAAATATTTTATGTTAAATACAAATAAAACTTTAACTCACAAACAAATTCTTCAAGAAGTTTGGGGAACGGGTTATCAAAATGAGATGCAATATCTTAGAACTTATGTAAATACTTTAAGAAAAAAAATTGAAGATAACTCCACAAGACCAAACTACATAAAAACAGAATCGGGTATTGGGTATAGATTTACTTATAATTAGTAGAAAAGGGTTTATATATGCAACATAAATACGTAAAGTCGATATTCTTAGGGTATGTACTGATAATTTCTTTTGGAACAATAATGCTTAGTTTACCTATTTGTCATATTGGTGAATTAAAATTTATAGATGCACTTTTTACAGCAACTAGCGCAACTTGTGTTACGGGACTTATAGTAACAAGTACTTCAGAGAATTTTACTTTTTTAGGAGAGTTTGTCATCCTAGCTCTTATACAAATGGGTGGAATAGGCTATATGTCTTTGGTAATTATCTTTTTTTTATCAATGAAACAAAAACTTCATATTGATAAAAAAAGAGCGATGAAACAGTCTTTGGATTTACCAACTTTACATGTTGGAGCTTTTACGAAAAAAATCTTAACTTATGTATTACTTATAGAATTGGTTGGGGCTTTAGTATTAACATTTCAATTTTATGGAAAATTAGATTTTCTTGATGCTCTTTGGTTTGGAGTATTTCATAGTATTAGTGCTTTTAATAATGCAGGTTTTTCTCTTTTTACAGACTGTCTTATTTCTTATCAAAATGACTCTATTACTTTAATGACTCTTTGTCTTTTGGTAATTTTGGGAGGTTTGGGATATTTTGTATTGATAGAAATTTATGAAAATAGGAAGTTCTCAAAAAGATTTACTATCCATACAAAAATTATGATTTATGGAACTATCATTTTGATAATTAGCGGAATGATTCTTTTTTTATCAATAGAGTGGAATAACCCAAAAACTTTTGCAGAACTTTCGTTTTATGACAAAATTTTAAATGCTTTTTTCTTATCAGTAAATTTTAGAACAAGTGGTTTTAATAGTATTGATATCGCTTCTTTAAAAGACTCTTCTTTATTTTTTTCCACACTATTTATGATGACAGGTGCTGGACAAGGAGGAACAGCAGGAGGTATGAAAATCACTACAGTTGCTATTTTAATAATAACTGTGATTTATATTTTAAAAGAGAGCAATCAACAACCAAGTATTTTTAAAAGAACTATTGAAGCAAAGGTTATAAATAAGGCTTTAGCAATAATCATTAGTTCATCTTTTTTTGTACTTTTTGCTACGTTAATATTGGTAGAAACACAAGATTTTCCTTTTATAAAGATTTTGTTTGAAGTTGTTTCTGCTTTTGGAACAGTTGGAGTCTCAACTGGTAATGGAGGAATTTTAAGTCTTTCTCAACAATTTGATAGTTTTGGAAAAAGTATCATAATTATTTTGATGATAGCAGGAAGGTTAGGTGTTTTTGCTTTTGGGATAATGTTATTAGGAAAAGCAAAAAAAATACATTTTAAATATCCAACAGGAAGGATTATTATATGAAAGTAGTAGCAGTTATTGGTTTAGGGAAATTTGGATTTTATATTGCAAAAAGTTTATCAAGACTCAATGTAAAAGTGATTGCAGTAGATAATGATGAAAAGAAAGTACAAGAAATAAGTGAATTTGTAGATGATGCTTATGTGATTGATAGTACAAGTAAAATTGCTTTAGAAGAGGTTGGAATCTATAATCTAAGTACAGTAGTAGTAAGTATAGGAGAAAATATTGAAGCTAGTATTTTAACGGTAATGGCACTAAAAGATTTGAATAATAAAAATATTATTGCAAAAGCAATTACATCTACGCATGGAGAAATTCTTTCAAAAATAGGTGCTTTTAAAGTTGTTTATCCTGAAAAAATTGCAGGAAGAATGCTTGTTCAAAAACTCGTTGATAATATTACAATAGAGGAAATTGATGTTAGTAATAGTATAAAAATAATTAAATTATTAGCAAATGAAAATTTTATTTATAGAAAAATTTCTGAAATAGAGAATTCCTTTAAAAATCTAAAAATTATTTCTTACAAAACTGATGGAGTTTGGAGTGTTGAGGTTGACCCTTTATACAAAATAAAACAAGATGATTTATTGGTTTTTTTAGGAGAGGCAAAATATATCAAAGAGTTTTATAAACAATTATAAAACTCTTAAATAAATTTTTAAAACAAGTTTATAAAAAAAGGTAAAAGAATAGCGGTAAATATCCCATTTAATCCCATCGCAAGTGCTGAAAATGCAGCTGCTCTTTGGGAAATTTCTACTGCTTTTGCTGTACCAATTCCATGAGAAATTAAACCAAGAGCGAAGCCTTGCGAAGTATCGTTTTTGATTCTCATAATTTTAAAAACAGTTGTTCCAAATACTGCTCCAATAATTCCTGTAATAATAACAAAACCAACTGCTAAAGAGGGTATTGCTCCAATTTGTTCAGAAGAAATAATTGCAATAGGTGCTGTAATTGATTTTGTAGTCATAGATAAAATCGTAAGAGAATTAGAATCTAAAAACCATAAAATGCAAACAGAAATGCTTATTGTAAAGATACTTCCAAAAAATAAGGTTATGAATATTGGGAAAAACAAAGACTTTATATATTTTAAATTTTTATATAAAGGCAAGGCTAGAGCAACTGTTGCTGGACCTAAAAAGAAATGAATAATTTCTACTGATTTAAAATACTCTTTAAAAGGAGTATTTGTAAAAGATACGATTGTAAGTATTATCAAATATGCTACTATAATTGGTTGTAAAAATATGTTTTTATTTGATTTATTATATAAAATAATTCCAAGTTTAAAAGAACTAATAGTAAGTATTAACCACGTTAATGGAGTGGTTTGAATATAGTTTATTAAAGATTCAAAATTCATTTATATTGCCTTTTTTATTTGTCAAGTAATCTATAAATTTTGCACTTATAGCTAAAGAAAGAATAGTTCCAACAAATAAAGAGATACTAATAGCAAAAAACTCTTTTGAAATAATATCAACTTGAGTAATAATTCCAACTGCTGCTGGAATAAAAAGTAATGGAAGATATTTTAAAAAAAAAGTTACAGTTGCTTCCAAACTTTTGAAGTTTTTTTTAGTAAGAACTAAAAATATCAATAGCAAAACCATTCCTATAACAGCTCCTGGAACGAGTAATGAAAAAAGCCTTGATATACACTCTCCTAAAAATTGAAATATCAATAAAGTTATAATTCCTTTCAACATATTTTTATCTATAATCGTTTTTGTATTCTACATAATGCGCAGCGTGAGCTATTAGTTTATCTACATCTTCTTGAGTTAGTTGTTTTACAACTTTTGCAGGACTTCCCATAATTAAGCTTCTTGGTGGAAATATTTTCCCTGATGTTACAAGTGAGTTTGCTCCAACAATACTTCCTTCTCCAATAACAGCATCATCAAGAATAGTAGCACTCATTCCAATTAGGCAATTGTCTTGTATTTTACAACCATGAAGCATTACTTTGTGTCCGATTGTTACGTTATCTCCAATTATTGTTTTGGTATTTGTATCTGTATGGATACATGATAAATCTTGAATATTTGTATTTTTACCAATTTTTACTTCATTTACATCAGAACGAATCACGCAGCCAAACCAAACTGATGAATCTTCTCCTATTTCAATATTTCCTATTAAATCGGCACTTGGTGCAATCCAAGCAGTGGGGTGAATATTTGGATAAAACTCTTTGAATTTTAAAATCATAGATTTTCCTTTGTTTTTTATTTTATTATAGCAAAGGAATTTCTATTTTGGAATATATTCAATAATCACAGCTTGGGAATAATTGGGAACATCATCATAGGTAAACACTGCATAATATTTATTGATATCAGTTGCTCCAAAATCATCATATGTATATTCATCCATTCCTGCATAGAGTTTTTGTCCATCTTGATGTGATACAGGTTTTCTAAAAGCATTTTTGATTACTTTTACTCCTTTTAAATCACCATTTTTTGGGTTTGTCCAGTTTAATTTTATTTTTGAATTTTCAATACTTAAAGATAAATTTGAAACTTGTTCAATAGGAAATCTTCTTTTTGGAATATGTTCAATTATTAGTTTTGGTTCTAAACTTATATTTTTTGTTTCCCACGATACTTTCTTATTTTTTAAATTTTTTAAAGCAGATGTAGGTTTCAAAACAAAAGCAATATCAGATTTATTTTTCAATTTTTCATTTAAAACAATTTCAGAGTAAGAGTCAAAAATAAAATATTGAGTTTGATTGTTTTTTAGCTCAGTTGCACTTATATCGTAACCAATATTTTGAATAACCTCTCTATTTGTTATGGCTTCATAGTTTTTATCGAAATTTTCATCAATAAATTCTAAATGAAATCTAATATCATCTTTTATATAAATTTTTGTGGAGTTAAGTTCAAAATAGGCTTTTGTAATCATTGTGTCATTGTAAGGAGGCAAAGAGGAGAGATTGAACTCAAAAATAGAGTAAATTTTAGTTCCATTTTCATCAAAACCAGCTGTTATTTCATCGTTTTTAATCTCTGCTTTACTCAAGGTATAAATCTCTTTTGCATATAAAGTTGAAATAGTTGGTTCAATTGTAAAAGTAAGTTCGAGTCTTGGACGATAATTTAAACCAAATCCAAATGCACCATAACCGATATCCCATTGCATCATTTGTTTGGTTCTACCAATTTTTAGCTCTTTTGGTCCTTCAACTCTTAAAACAATTGTGTCGTTTTTTATGGATTTTTTCAAAGCTTCACACTCCAAACCTGATAAATCCCAATTTCTCCAAATACCTTGAGTTAGTTGAAATGATTGAGTTGCTTTTCCAATATATTGAATAATTTGCATATTTTGCACATCTTCAAAATTTGTAATATCTCCCATTGTTTCTTGATTTACAATTCCTACATTCCACTCTCCATATTTTTCAATAGTTGTAGAGACTCGATTTATTGGATATAAATTAAAAGAAGCAGATTTTATAATCGCATTTGTTGGAAGAGATTTTACATTTATTGAAATAATTGCATAAGAGATACCTTTATTGTCATCAACTCCTACAAAAAGGGAATTTACTCCAAAATGTTTTGGATTGTTATTCAAGTTTTCAGATACATAACCTGTTCCTTTTGCATTTGCGTAATAAGTTCTACTATATTCATCATATTCAACCAAAGTTCGCACTTTTATTTGAGGATGAAAAGATGATTTTTGGTTTGTTTTTTTGTTTACAGCTCTGATATTGTAATAATAATCTTTGTTTGAAAAGAGATTTATGTCATTAAATTCTAAGTTTTTTGTTTTTGCTATAAGATTTGAAGAGTTGCAATATTGCTTATCTTTTGTACTTCTAAAAACTTCAAAATATATATTCTCATTTAGTTCATATTCCCATTTTAGATTAACATGATTTGAACCAATATGAGTAATATTAAAAGCTTCTACTCTTTTGATAGTGTTGTTTCTTGCGTAGTTATCAACTTCTTTTAAAGCATGAATAAGTGCTGGAATATGTTCTTTTATATTTTCACTCAAATCTTGCATATAATCGCTGATATTTTGAGTTCCTACTTCAACAACAGTTGTGATAATACCTTGCGAATAATAAAACTCTCTACCGCTTCCACCTATTAGTTTAGCAGGTGGTTTTCCTTGATGAATTCCATATTCTCGTGCTGATATTTTTCTTATTTCTTCAGCCATATTTGCACATAAGATATTCATATCAGTTGTATCAATTGTATCTTCATGTCTAAAATCATGCGCAGGAAAAAATACATTTCCTTGACTATGATAATCTAAAGCTATTGTGATATTTGGATGAGCTAAAACAAAATCTCTTAAAGCTCTTGTTTCAGGCTCACAAAAAGGCTCAGTTCCACCATATACATTTGAACTTGTATTTGTTGTTTTTGTAAAACCTATTGGAAAATTTCTATTTAAATCAACACCATATGTTCCATCTGCGTTTTGTTTTCTATTTTTTCTCCAAAATGAAAAATGATTTCTTGAGTATTCATATCCATCAGGGTTTGCACAAGGAACCATATAAACAGTACTTTCATTTAAATAGTTTTTTAAAGTAGGGTCTGTTTCAAGATTTTTTAGTATATAAATTGCAAACTCAATTGCCAATTCATGTCCAATCCACTCTCTTGCGTGGATTGTTCCTGTATAAAAAAGTGCTGGTTTTGTATTTGCTGTTTTGATATCTTTAGCTAAGGTTATTAGGTTTATCTCTCTTTTTTCCCAAGTTTGACCGATTGATTCTAATTTAAAATTATTCGGATATTTTTCTTGTAAATCTTTGAAAATATTTGTAGAATCTTTGTATGAACGATATAACCTTTTCAAAATCTACTCTTTAACTTTTAATCTTGATTTTAGTTGAGCAAATTTATTTTTCCCAATTCCTTCAATATCTTTTAACTCTTCAATACTTTTAAAATCTCCGTTTTTCTTTCGATATTCAAAGATTATTTTTGCAAGTTTATTTCCAATTCCTTTTATCTTTTTTAGGTTTTCTTTACTTACACAATTTATATCAACTCTCATATCATCGATATTTTCATCCCAACATTTAAGTATTTGTTCATCGATTGATTCAAGTTCTAATAAATCAGAACTATCAGTTATGATGTTGTCTTGTAAATACTCTTTTATTTCAATAGCTAAATTTTCTTCCATTCCATATAAGCTCATTAGTTCAGTTAAAGTAGCTTTATTAAAATCTATTTTTGGAGTTTGTTTTTCAATATCAAGAGATAAATCCTCAATTTGTGAAAAAGGAATATCAAACAAATCTTCAATTTGTGTTTTTTCCATTTCAAATATATCTTTTTTATCTTTTATAAATCTCTCTCCATCAAAGCTTTGTGTATATTTTCCAAAAGTAATATTTCGTAAAGTTCTAAGAAGTTTTGAATCAATTTTTCCTAGCTCTTCCCACGAAAATAAAGGAATATGAGGTTTTGGATATTTTCCTTTTGAAAAATCCCACATTAAATATTGACAAATCCAATCTCTAATATATGGAAAGGCTGCAAATGCTGTTGCACATTCTAAAATATAAGCTTTATTTGTCTCTTCATCAATTGCAATATCACAAGCAAAATATTCAGCTTTAGAAGCTTTTGAGGCTTTAACAGCTAATTCAAGAGCATTCATTGGAACATTTTCATAAGACATTGAACCACCTTGAGAAGTGTTTGTAATCCATTGGTTTTTACCTGAATATCTCCAAAATGCACAAATTGGTTTATGACCAATTAGCATCACTCTAATATCTCCTGAATCTTTAAGTTTTATCGCATTTTGTGTATAAATTGGATTATATTTTTTTAATTCAAGAAGGTTTTTAGCCTCTTTAAAATTATTTGCTTTATGAACAAAATAACCTCCATAATTAGAAGGACCATAAGACCTTTTTATGATTTGAGGATAAGAAGCTTTGTTTTTTAGATAGTTCAAACCTTTTTCCATATTGTAAAAGATTTTTGTTTTTGGAATAGATAAATCATATTTTTTACAAAATATAGTTACATTTTCCTTTGACTTGTTTGCAAATTGGCTTTCAATAGATGGAACAAATCGAACCTTTGGTAACTCTTTTGCAATTTGTACAAAAGTATCATAAGCAGTTGCTGGAATATTTCCAACTAAAACTTCAATTTTTTTTCTTTTAACTTCTTGAATAAATCTCTCTTTGTCATTTTTCCAATGATAAACTACAGATTCAATCTTTCCATCCCAGCCTTTAAAGTTTGACTTATCAAAAAATCTCAAAACATAATCAAGATATAAAAGTCCAATTTTTGGTAATTTTTTCATTTGATTAAATCCTTTTTAGAAGTTTTTCTATCTATTAAATCAACAATTAAATCAATTTTTTTATCATTAAAATCAAGTCCTAATTTTTCTTGTTCAGGAGTTGCAAAAGCTGGAATTCCATTTACTTCTAAAACTATATATTTCTCTTTTTTTCTATCATAAATGATATCAACTCCTGCAATATCAAGCCCTAAAACTTTTGTTGCATTGATAGCTAGACTTATAATCTCATCATTTGCTTCTCTTAAAAATACACTTCCACCACTTGTAACGTTTGTTTTCCAATGTCCAATAGCTGCTCTTCTTCCATAACAAGCAACAAATTGACCATCTACAATATCGACTCTATAATCTGTGTTATCATAATCTACGTATTTTTCTACATAAAAATATTTAAGATTTATTTGACTTAAAAAAGGAATTAACATATTTAAAGATTCTTCATTTTCTATTTTTGTAACACCAATTCCTCCCCAACCATCAGTTGGTTTATAGACCATTTTCCCCCATTTTTTCATAATAGTATTTAATCTATGAGCATCGTTACTATGGCAAAGTTTATAATCAGCAGTTAAAATTCCATGTTTTCGTAAATAAAATGAAGTATGAAATTTGTCTTCACTTAATTCAAAAGCTTCATAAGAGTTAATCATAGGAATAATTCTATTTAGAGCTTTGTACAAATAGACTTGATAAGGAGTTTGTTCCCCTGCGTTATAAGAGAAGAATAAATCTAATTTATCAAGTTTTACATTTTTATTTTTCATCTCATAAATAATATGTCCATTTTTAGCGATTGCATCTTTTAAATTTATATTTGCAATTACATCAATATCTCTATCTTTTAGCTTTTTTATCATTTTTTTTTGGATTTGCTCTCCACCACTATTTTGGTATAACCACATACCAATATTTCTTTTTGCCATTTATTCCCCTTTTTTATAAATTTTTTTGAAAATGATTTAAGATTTTTGTCATAAGCTCTATTCTTGAAGTAAAACTACTTTTTAAGGCTCTTTCTTTTATAGTATGATCTCCATCTCCAAAAGGACCAAAACCATCAAGAGTAGTTACTCCACAACTAGCAACAATATTAGCATCACTTACTCCACCTCTTTTTTCTTTTAAAATAGTTGTGTTTGTGATATTTTCTAACTCTTTTATAAATTCAAGTTGTTTGGCGTTTTCTTGCATTACATCTCTTTGAATCGCTCCATTAAGAGTTGATTTTGAGCCTTTTACATAAGAAGTATTTGCTATATTTTCTAAGGATTTTAAAACTCTTATTTTTTCATCATTTGTTGTATATCTGATTTCAAGTAGTAGTTCACATTTTGGAGAGATTGTATTTGCACCAATTCCACCGTTTATTTTCCCAACATTAACAGTTGTTTGTAGTTCTAAATTTGTAAGTTTTACTAACTCTTGAAGCTTGAAACTTGCTTCTAAATTTGCATCTATTCCTTTATCATAATGATTACCTGCATGACTTGCAAGACCTTCAATAGTTATTGTAAATGTTCCAACACCTTTTCTTTGTGTTACAACTTCAAGATTCTCTCCTGCTGCTTCAAATACAAAACAATAATCATAATTTGCTGCAATTGATGCTGTTAATTCTTTTGAGTCATCACTTCCTGTTTCTTCATCTGAAACTAATAAAAAATCTATATTAAAAATTTGTTTATTTTTTTCAAAAATATTTCTAAGAGCTTGAAGTGCAACGATATTTCCGCCCTTCATATCACAAACTCCTGGACCATAAACCCAAGTTTCATCTTGCTTAAATCCTTCAAAACTATCAGGAGGGAAAACTGTATCATTATGACCTAAAAGTAAAATCTTTTTTCCAGATTTTTTTTGAGAAGAAAAAAGTAGATGATTACCAATATTTTCTCTTTTATAAGTAAAAAGTTCAAACTCAAGAGCTTTGAGCCAACTTGCCATTTTTTGTCCGACTAAATCAACACCAGTTTTATTTTTTGTGTAAGAATTGATATTTACGATAGATTCTAAGTCTTTTAAGTAATCCATAATTTTCCCATTGATAAGATGGATTATTCTAATGTTCAAAGATTACAGTTAGGCGACAGTTACAAATTGGTTATAAATATAGAAAGAAAAAATAAGTAAGAGAAGTTTTGAAGTTTAGCTAAAGTGGAAATCCCACTTTTAGCTTATTGTCTATTTGGATTGCTTCCAGCAATGATGAATCTCAATGCGTTAAGTCTGATAAATCCTTCTGCATCTTTTTGATTGTAAACTTCGTCTTTTTCAAAAGTAGAGTAAGCATCGTTGTAAAGTGATCTTTTTGATTCTCTTCCAACAACAGTTACATTTCCTTTGTAAAGTTTGATTTTTACACTTCCTTCAACATTTTTTTGAGTTGCATCAATAGCAGCCTGAAGCATTTCTCTCTCAGGAGAGAACCAATATCCTTGGTAAATTAACTTAGCATATCTTGGCATTAACTCATCTTTTAAGTGAGCAGCTTCTCTATCTAGCGTTATTGATTCAATAGCTCTGTGAGCTTTTAACATGATTGTTCCACCTGGAGTTTCATAACAACCACGAGCCTTCATTCCAACATATCTATTTTCAACGATATCAACTCTTCCAATTCCATGTTTATTTCCATAAGCATTTAATTTTTCAAGTAAAGTAGCAGGTGACATTTCAACACCATTTAGAGCAATAGGGTCTCCATTTTTATATGTTAAAGTTAAATATTCAGCCTCATCTGGAGCCTTTTCAGGTGCTGTTGTCCATAACCACATAGATTCTTCAGGCTCATTTGCTGGATTTTCTAAGTGTAATCCCTCATAAGAGATGTGTAAAAGGTTAGCATCCATAGAATAAGGGCTTACTTTTGGATTTCCATTTTCATCAACGTGTTTTTGAGCAATTTCAATTCCATTTTTTCTAGCATATTCAAGTAAACTCTCTCTTGAATTTAAATCCCATTCTCTCCAAGGTGCAATAACTTTGATATCAGGTCTTAAAGCTAAAGCACCAAGTTCAAATCTAACTTGGTCATTTCCTTTTCCTGTAGCTCCGTGTGAAACAGCTTCTGCTCCTGTTTCATTTGCAATATCAATTAATTTTTTTGCAATTAAAGGTCTTGCAATCGAAGTTCCAAGTAAATATTCACCCTCATAAATTGCATTTGCTCTAAACATAGGGAAAACATAATCTTTTACGAACTCTTCTTTAATATCTAAAATATAAACATTTTCAGGTTTAATCCCACAAGCAATTGCTTTTGTACGTGCAGGTTCAACTTCTTCTCCTTGACCTAAGTCAGCTGTAAAAGTAATAACTTCAGCTTTATATTCATCTTGAAGCCATTTTAAAATAATCGAAGTATCAAGCCCACCACTATAAGCAAGTACAACTTTTTTAATATCTTTTTTACTCATAAATTTATCCTATGTTTGCTTTATTTTTAAGGCTTACATTTTAACGAAAATAAGTTGTAATTCAACTAAAGTTAGAGGATAAATGTTTTATTTGTAGTTAAAGTGTAACTGTTTTTTTAAGAAACAAATTCAACTCTGTTTCTTCCATTTTTTTTAGCTTTATAAAGAGCATTATCAGCAAGTTTTAATAACTCTTCTTGTGATAAATTTTCATCAAAAGTTGAAACACCAATACTAATAGTTATACTATATTTTGTTTCAAATTGACTTTTCTCGATAAGCTCTTTTAGATTTTCAGATAATTTTAAGGCACTTTTTAAATCACTATTTGAAGCTAAAATCAAAAACTCTTCTCCTCCCCATCTTGAACAAATATCACTGCTTCTTATATTTCTTCTAATTAAAGAAGAGATGGTTTTAATTACAAAGTCTCCTTTGTCATGACCATAATTATCATTGATTTTTTTAAAATGGTCAATATCCACTAAAAGAATAGAAAAAGGGGTTCTATATCGTTTGTATTTTGAAATTTCTTCTTCTAATTTTTTATTCATAAATCTTCTATTGTATAAACCACTTAATGTATCGGTTTGTGATAAATCTCTTAAAAGTCTATTTTGTCGTATACCATTTATCCCCAATACTAAAATAATAATAAAAAGTATGGCTAAAATAAACATGGCATTTTTTTGTTCAGAAATTATAGTTTCTTTTAATAATAATTTATTTTTTTGATCTTCAATTTGAAAATTTAAAAGTTCTAAATCTTTTTTTGTTTTTTCAAACTCTTCTTGTTTTTGTTTTTGTAGTTCTACTAAAGATTTAACAACATCTTCTTTATTTTTTACATCTAAAATAGCATTTGATAATTTTTGTTTTTCAGCTTCAATATTTCTATAAATTTCATTTAGTTGTTTTGTTTGTTCTTCGAGAAGTTTTCCTTGATTGTATATCTTATCTTCATATTTTTCAATATTTTTAACTTGAGTTTGAATAACTGATTTTTGTTCTTCAATAGAATCTATTTTAGAAATTAACTCAGAATTTTTCTCTTTTATTCTTTGATTTAAAGAAAGAATAGTCTCTTTTTGCTCTTTTAGTTCATCTTGTGAACTTTTATAAAGTTTTGCTACATCTATTTGTGTACCACCTAGAAGTATAAGATTTGGAGAAATTTCCAAAGAACGATTTAAAATATTTGCCTTATTTATTTCAAAATTTATTTTTGCTTCATTTTTTAATAAATTAATCATAACTTGCTTTTGATTTTTATATTCATCACTTATAAATAGAGCATTTTGCTTTTCAAATTCAAAAAATAATTTCTCATAAACTTCACTAAAAGAGCTATCAACATAAACTGCTTGGATATTTTTATAGCTTTTATTTTCATCATAAATTAAAACTTCTAAATTTTTATCTTTTAATTGTTTTCTTGAAGCAAGCATTGAAAACATATTGTTTAAAGTTTCATTTTTTGAAACTACTAACAAACAATATGTTTGTAATTCTTTTTCATTTTTCCAAGAGATATTTTTTAAAAAATTATAAACATAAGCTACTTTTACTTGTTCTTCTTTTATTTCATTAGCAAAAATATTAGAAACAATAAAAAACATAGTAAGTAAATAAATATAAAGTTTCATTCTTTTCCTAAAAATTAATAGTATATGCTAAAGAGGTCATTCTTGTATTTTGTGGTGTAACATATTTTGATGAAGTATTGTATCTTACTCCATAATAATGCTCATCAAATAAATTATCTATTTTCAATGATACTTTTTGCTTTTTATCAATAGAGTAACTACCATAAAGATTACTTATAAAATAGCTATCAACTCTTGCTAATTCATCATCTTTATAATATGAAGCAGTCACAGGACTTACCCATCTAATTGAGGGAGTTAGTGTAAACTCTTTATGCTTAAAAGTAGTACCAGCTTTGAAAATATTTTGTGCTAAAAAAGGTAAATCATAATCATATTCATAATTTATTTTTCCATCAATATAACTATAATTTAGCCAATAATTCAAATCATATCCAGAAAAATAAGAGTGAGCATTGTATGAAATATCACCACCATAAATTTCAGATGTAGCTGCATTTTTAGAACCTCTTGGGTCTAAAATGGTAGTATTTGGGATAAAATCTTTTTGTTCAGGCATTTTTTCTTCAATCAAAATCAAACTATCAATATTTGTATAATATACAGAAAAAGAGACTAAGTCATTTTTGCTCAATAAATAATCAAAAGCATACTCATAACTTTTGCTTTTTTCTGGTTTTAAATCAGGATTTGCAACTCTAAAAGTATCAGTTTGATATTTATTTCCATCAGCCAAAGTATTTGCTTCAAGAGGTGTTCCATAAATTTTATATTTATTATAGTTTTGGAGCTAAAAAAGCTTGTGAATAAATCAATTTTTGGGTTAGAGCATCTTGCAAATGAATCAAAGCAACTCTTGGATTAAAACTTGATTCATAAGATGAACTTTTATCATAACGAGACGCTATTGATAACTGAAAATTGTCACTTAAAATAATTTGGTCTTGTAAATAAAAAGCTATATTATTCCATTTTTCATTATATATAGGAGCTTTTATTTCGTTATTTGAGCCTTTAATATAAGTATTGGATAAAGATGGTGTTGGTAAATCATAAGTCATTGGAATTGATTCAAACCATTCAATAGAACTTCCAAAAGTAAGATTATGATTTTTATAAGTTTTATTTAAAGTCTCTTCAATAGAGTATTTTTGGGATTTTGAGTATTTATATCCTTCTTCATAAGAGGTATATAAGTTCTTAAAATAGCTATTATTTAAAAGTTCAGTTGATTCATAACTTAAAGTTGTTGTCGAATCTATTTCATCAAATATAGTTGTTTTATATCTTGCATAAGTATTGAAAAGTTCACTATTTAAATTTGCATCTTCATCAAAAGTATTTAAAATAGAATTTTTTCTATTCATGGCAATTAGTGTTGATTCAGAAAAATATCTATAATTTATTCCAATGTCAAAACCATCTTTTTCATATCTTAAATTTAATGATTTCGTTTCTTGTGGTTGAAAATCATGTGAACCACTTCCCCAATAATCTTCTGAATACTCTTTATCAAAATTATAATCTTGGTCTGTATGAAAATGTGCTTTATAAGAAAATAAACCATCATTTACTTTTAAGCCTTGAGTTGCATAAATATATTTATAACCTCGCTCTCCTGCCCAAACTCCAGCTTGACCACCTTCTTTTTGAGAACTTATAAGATTTATAACTCCACTCATAGCATCAGCACCATAAACAACTGAAGCTGCCCCATAAAGTATTTCAACTCTTTCAATACCAAAAAGAGGATATTGCATTGAAGTACTCATGATTTCACCATCAGTTTGGTTGATTTCTATTCCATCTTGAAGTATTTTAAAATAGTTATTTCCCATAATTCCACGAATACCAATTTGATTCATTATTCCACTATCAGCATGGTTTAATATTTGGATTGCAGGTAAGTCATTTAGAAGTTCATCAAGACTTCTATATCCTCTTTGTTCTATTTGTTCTTTTGTAACAACAATCATTTTTGCAGGAGTTAAATTTAGACTTTGAGAAGTTTTTGAAGCAGAATTAACCTTTATTTGTTGTAGTTGTTCTAAATCTAAATCAAATATATCATTCATTAAATCAAACTTATAATCATCGGCTTTTAATAAAGAAGTAAATAGCAAGAAAAGACAAAACCTATAACGCATATAACTCCAAAAAGATTATTATTTTAATATAATGATTTTATTGTATCTAAAAAAGAATAAGAAAGCATTTTAGTTAATTTTAGCTATAATCGAACCTATGAGAATAGATAAATTTTTAAATGCCGTTAATATTACTAAACGAAGAGCAGTAGCTGAAGATATGCTTGAACACAAAGTTGTTTTTATAAATGACCAAGCTGTGAAAAAAGCAAAAGAGGTAAAAGTTGGAGATATAATTGAAATTAGGTATTTAGAAAAAACTGAAAAATTCAAAGTCCTACAAATACCAACTACAAAATCAACTCCAAAATCAAAAATCGAAGAATATGTACAAAGGATTGACTAATGTTTAATGCAGTAAAATTGAGATTTGATGATATTTTTGAAAATAGACTTCCTGAAGAAGAAGTTAGAGAATATCTAGTTGAACTTTATGAAAGAGGTGAAACAGCAGCAGAAATAGCAGGAGCTGCAAGTGCTATGAGAGACCATCTTATACCTTTACCTGTTCATTATGATTTAAAAGAGAAATTAATTGATAATTGTGGAACAGGTGGAGATGGTTCTAACTCTTTTAATATTTCAACTACAGTTTCTATTTTGTTAGCTTCTTGTGGATGTTATGTGGCAAAACATGGAAATAGAAGTATCACAAGTAAATCTGGAAGTGCGGATATGCTTGAAGCTTTAGGTGTAAATCTAAATTTATCTTTAGAAAATAGTGCAAAAATGCTTGAAGATGTTGGATTTACATTTATGTTTGCTCAAAATCATCATCCTTGTATGAAATATATTATGCCAATAAGAAAATCAATTCCACATAGAACTATTTTTAATATTTTAGGACCCCTATCAAATCCAGCAACTGTATCTAAGCAGTTAATTGGTGTATTTGATAAATCTTATATAAATAAACTTGCATACGCAATGGATATGCTAGATGCCAAAAGATCAATTATTGTCTCTTCAAAAGATGGTATGGATGAGATTTCAATTTCAGATATTACTTATGCAACATCTTTATATAATGGAAAAATTACAGATTTTGAGATAAATCCAGAACATTATGGAATGCAAATGAGTGATAAAAATGAGATTTTAGGTGGAGATGAAACTTTTAATGCAAAATTGACAACAGATTTATTATCTAAAAAATTAATTGGTGCAAAATTAAATATTGTTTTACTAAACGCTGCTGCTGCACTTATTGTAGATGAAAAAGCTAGAGATTTTCAAGATGGAATAGAACTAGCAAAAGAGGCAATTTTGAGTGGAAAAGCTAAATCAAAACTAGAAGAAATAATCAAAGTTTCTAATCAATTGGCTTAGGAATTTAATTGTTAAAAGAGTTTGAATTAGAATTAGAAAAGATTACTATTTTATCTGGGTACTTAAAAGATATTTTGGCTGAAGATTGTATAGTAATTTTAAGAGGAGATTTAGCAAGCGGTAAAACTACTTTAGTAAAAGATTATGTAAAAGCTTTGGGTTTTGATGATTTAGTTACTTCTCCTACTTTTTCATTACAAGCAATTTATTCAAATAATATTTATCACTATGATGTTTATAATAAAACTTTAGGTGAATTTATATCTTTAGGAATGCTTGAAGAGTTTGAAAAAAAAGGTGTTCATTTTGTAGAGTGGGGTGATGAAAAACTAGAAGAGATTTTAAATGATTATGGATATAAAGTAATTTTAATAGAGATAGAAAAAAAAGATAATAAGAGGCTATATAAAATAAATGCATAAATTACATATACAAGATATAACAAAAACTATCAAAAAAACACAAATTCTTCATGGAATTTCTCTTGAAGTAAAATCAGGCGAAATTGTAGGATTACTTGGACCAAATGGAGCGGGGAAAACAACAACTTTTTATACAGTTTGTGGTTTAGTAAAACCTACAAGCGGAACTGTTTATTTTGATGATAAAGATATAACGGCTCTTCCTTTACATAAAAGAGCGTTAAAAGGAATAGGATATTTACCTCAAGAATCTTCGATTTTTAAAGATTTGTCAGTCGAAGATAATCTTATGTTAGCTGCTCAAATAGTTACAAAAGATAAAGACGAACAAAATAAAAGAGTTGAGGAGTTATTAGAAATTTTTAATATAGAACCAATTCGTCAAAGAAAGGGAGTTTCTCTTTCAGGAGGAGAGAGAAGAAGAACAGAAATAGCAAGAGCTTTAGTCTCTCATCCAAAATTTTTGCTTTTAGATGAACCTTTTGCAGGGGTTGATCCAATTGCTGTAAAAGATATCCAAGAAATTATTCATCAATTGACAAAAATAAATATTGGTGTTTTAATAACAGACCATAATGTAAGAGAAACTTTAGAAATTTGTGATAGGGCTTATGTTATGAAAGCAGGAGCTTTACTTGCTAGTGGAACAAGCGAAGAGATTAAAAATGATGTAAAGGTGCGAGAACATTATTTAGGAGAAGATTTTAATTTTTAATTAAAAAATTAAAAAATTAGCAATTATTGGATTGTTATAAAAATATAATTCTCTTATACTTTGATATTCTGAAAAATATGGAGTATAAAGATGAAAATAGCAAATATCTTGTATGTAAAAGTAGGAATTGTAACTACAACTAAACTAGAAAATAGTAAAAGAACTGAATTAACATCAGGAATCAAAAAATATCCAGTTCCAAAAGCATATCTGTTAAAAACTGGATTTAAAGAAGATTTTCAAGCTGATTTACTTCATCATGGTGGAGTTAATAAAGCTTTATTTCTTTTTTCAAAACAGACTTACGAAAAAATAAATTCTCATTTTAATAGTGTTTTTGATATGACAAGTATGGCATTTTTTGGAGAAAACCTTATTTTATCTGAGATTTGTGAAAAAGATATTTGTATCGGAGATATTCTAAAAATAGGTGAAACTTTGGTTCAAATTACACAACCTAGACAGCCTTGCTGGAAATTAAGTGTAAATACAAACCAAAAAAATATGACAAAATTTATTTTTGATAGTGGCTTTACAGGCTTTTATGCCAAAGTTTTGCAAGAGGGATTTATTTGTGTAAATGATGAAGTTATTTTAGAAAAAAGAGCTTATCCAAACTTAAATATCCAAAAATTAAATCAACTAATAATTAATCCTCTTAGTGATGAAAAAATAACTTTAGAGGCTTTAGATTGTGAAGATTTAGGAAAAGCTTTCAAAGAGTCTTTGTCTAAAAGATATAGATTAAAAGACAAAGATGATCAATTTTCATTTTATCATGAGTAAAAGAGAAAACATGAAATCAAATAGTTATTTATTGCCTTTATATAATAGATTAGATGTCTCTTTTGTAAGAGGCAAAAAATCAGTTTTATATGATGAAGAAGGAAAAGATTATATAGATTTTGCTTCTGGAGTTGGAGTAAATAGTTTAGGTTATGCAAATAAAGAGCTTGTGAAAACAATACAAAAACAAGCAAATAAAATTTTGCATACTTCAAATATTTATCATATAAAACCACAAGAAGAGTGTGCAAAAAAAATAGTTGAATTAAGCACTTATGATATGCAATGCTTTTTTTGTAATAGTGGGGCTGAAGCAAATGAAAGTGCTATAAAACTTGCAAGAAAATATGGAAATACAGTTTTTTCTGAGTCAAAATACAAAATTATTACGATAAAAAACTCTTTTCATGGAAGAACAATAGCAACTCTAAAAGCAACTGCTCAGGAGGATAAACATAAGCATTTTGGACCTTATCCTGAAGGATTTATTTATGCAAATGATATAAAAGATGCTATTTCTTTGATTGATGATTGCACTGTTGCTGTTATGCTTGAGTTGATTCAAGGTGAGGGCGGAGTTTTTATGCAAGATATCCTTTTAGTAAAAGAACTAGAAAAAATTTTAAAAGAGAAAAAGATACTTTTAATAATAGATGAAGTTCAAACAGGAGTTTATAGAAGTGGTAAATTTCTTATTTCTCAATATTTTGGAATTAAGCCTGATATTATAACTTTAGCAAAAGGTTTAGCTAGTGGAATTCCTATTGGAGTGATGATGACGAGTTTGAAAGATGTTTTTAAAGTAACAGAACATGGTTCAACTTTTGGTGGAAATCATCTTTCAACTACAGTTTGCAAAAAAGTTTTAAGTATTTTAGAAGAGTATTCAAATAGTGGTGAATTGCAGGAAAATATCAAATTTTTTGATGATTATTTACTATTTTTAGTTAAAAAATATCCAAATACTTTTTTAGAAAAAACTGGTTTTGGTTTTATGCAAGGATTAGTTTTAAAAGATGAAAAATTATTGAATGATATAATAAACTCTTCTCTTAAAAATGGAGTTTTAGTACTTAAATCAGGGAAGAATATAATCAGATTTTTGCCTCCTTTAAATATTTCAAAAAAAGAGATGGAAAGGGGATTTAAGAGATTTGAAAAAACGATAAGAGTTAGATTTTAGAATAAAAAAGTTTACGTATCAGGAATATTTTCTTTATTTACTGATTCGTAGGCTATCAAGATTTTTTTTCTTTCAATTCCCCATCTATAGCCACTCATAGCTCCACTTTTTGCTATGACTCTATGGCAAGGGATTAAATATCCAATATGATTTCTTCCTATAGCACTAGCAACTGCTCTAACAGATTTGGGTTTATCCAAATAGTTTGCTATATCTTGATATGTTGCTACTATTCCATTTGGAAGATTTAGTAATGCTTTCCAAACATTTATTTGAAGATTCGTTCCTTTTACGAACAAAGAGTATTTTTTATTTTTTATGAAGATATTTTCAAGATATTTATTTGCGGCAGTTTTATCATGAAGTAGATTTGCATTTTCCCAAAGTTCATTGAATCTATTAAAAATTTCATTTTTGTTATCATCAATAAAACCTAAATAACAAATACCTTTATCTGTAAATCCAATCAAAGCTTCTCCAAAAGGTGTTTGTCCAAAACCATAAGTTATTTGTACATCTTTACCTTTTTCTTTCCACTCTTTTGGAGTTACCCCTATTAAGTTTACAAAAAGCTCATGAAGACGGCTACTACTAGATAATCCAATATCTAAACTACTATCTAGTATAGATTTGGACTCTTTTATGTGTTCTTTTGCATAATTTAAGGTTACGCAATGTAAAAACTGTTTTGGAGTAACTCCTACATATTCTTTAAATACTCTTATAAAATGGTATTTGCTCATACCTATATTTTTAGCTACTTCTTCTACTGATGGATGTTCTTTAAAATTTTCATCAATATATTTTATTGCTTTTTCAATTTGTTTATAAGTGGTATTTAAAGTAGGCATTATTACTCCAAATTCTTTTAAATCCTAAAAAGTCGATTGATTGTAAATCACAAAATTACTAGCTAATTCTTCTAATTCTTTGTT
>ERZ724503.6-NODE-6-length-47355-cov-12.848414_pt1 | contig 47355 bp, 42 predicted proteins | sample MGYA00376036_ERZ724503 | MGnify/ENA primary metagenome ERZ724503 (study PRJEB28724, sample SAMN07190885) | wastewater metagenome | isolation source: influent of sewage treatment plant in Hong Hong | place: Hong Kong | collected 2016-03-17 ...
CGGAGAACGAATAGCAGTAGTCGACGCTCTCGACGTCGCAGCGAGCGCCGGGGTATCGGTTGTGATACCAGGTGCCTCCCACGTCGGGCGCAGCCTCGAATACCCGGACGGTGAGGCCCTGCGAGCGCAGCTTGTGCAGTGCGTACAGGCCGGCGAAACCGGCCCCGACTACCACGACGTCGACTTGGGTTGTCTGTGCACTATCGCTGATGGACACCTCCGCAGATTAGGAAGGCACCAACGGGGCGGCGCGGCACGTTCCCGTTCACCGGGCATCGGGATTTCCTCCCGGCCATCGGACTTGCCCGTCCCTGGCCGGCCCGTCCGCGGCCAGAATGGCTGCCCATGGCCGAGGTGGAATCGACGAGATCAGCGACATTGGGTTCGCGCGCCGTGCTGCTTACCGTCGCCGAGGTGGTCGCCGAGAGCGAGGACACCCACAGCCTCGTATTGACGGTTCCCGATGCCGACCGGCACCGGTTCGCCTACCGCCCGGGGCAGTTTCTCACCGTCCGCGTTCCCAGCACGCAGACCGGCTCGGTGGCGCGCTGTTACTCGCTGGCAAGCTCTCCGCACACTGACGAACGACCCAAGGTGACAATCAAGCGCACCGACGGTGGCTATGCATCAAACTGGCTGTGCGACAACGTCTTCGCCGGAGACACGATCGAAGTGCTGCCGCCTTCCGGCCGATTCACTCCGGCCAGCCTCGACGGCGATTTCCTGCTGTGGGCGGCGGGCAGTGGGATCACACCGGTGATATCGATACTCAAGTCGGTGCTCACTGCGGGAACCGGCCGGGCGATCCTGTGCTACGCGAACCGAGACGAGAAATCGGTCATCTTCGCGGCTGAACTGCGCGAGTTGGCCGCGCGCTACGCCGATCGGCTTACCGTGCTGCATTGGCTGGAGTCGGTACAGGGCCTTCCCACCCGCGCTCAGCTCGGTGGTTTCGCGCAACTGGTGAGCGGCTTCGAGTCGTTCATTTGCGGGCCCGCCCCCTACATGGCCGTGGTCACGAAGGCCCTTTCCGAGGCAGGTGTCCCGCGGGAACGCGTCCATGTGGAAGTCTTCGAGTCACTCAGCGGTGATCCCTTCAGCACGGCCCCCACCGACGCCATCGCCGACGATGGTCCCGATGCCGCCGAAGCGCAGATCGAACTCGACGGCCAGGCCTATACCCTGCGCTGGCCGCGCAGTCGCAATCTGGTGGACACGATGCTCGCTGCCGGCATCGACGTGCCCTATTCCTGTCGCGAAGGCAATTGCGGTTCGTGCGCGGCGACGGTGCTCGAAGGTGAGGTGCAGATGGCCGAGTCGAAGCTGCTCGAGGCGCAGGACGTCGCCGACGGGCTGTTCCTGGCCTGCCAGGCCAGGCCCGTCACCGATGCGGTGAAGATCGAGTTCTGAGCTACCACGGCGAGGATTCCGGCCCGCTGATCGGGACAACTCCAAACACCGTAAGCGCGCGGCGTCCACTATGAACGCAACACACCTGACAGATGAGGAACGCACATGACCACCCCGGTGATCGACAAAGTCATGGACGCCGCCGACCAGCTGCGCGAGCAGGCGGTCGAAGCCGAGAGGATCGGCAAGCTCACCGACCAGACGGTCAAAATCATGAAGGCCGCGGGCAACATCCGCCTGCTGCAGCCCAAGGAGTACGGCGGCCTGGAGGTGCACCCCCGGGAGTTCGCCGAGACCGTGATGGCGACGGCGGCGCTGGATCCCTCGGCCGGCTGGATCAACGGCGTGGTCGGCGTGCACCCCTACCAGCTGGCCTACGCCGATCCGCGGGTCGCGGCCGAGATCTGGGCCGACGACGTCGACACCTGGGTGGCCTCCCCTTACGCCCCGCAAGGCGTGGCCCGCCCGGTGGACGGCGGCTACATCTTCAACGGACGCTGGCAGTTCAGTTCCGGCACCGACCACTGCGACTGGATCTTCCTCGGCGCCATGATCGGCGACGACGACGGCAGGCCGCTGATGCCGCCACAGATGCTGCACATGATCCTGCCGCGCAAGGATTACGAGATCGTCGAGGACTCCTGGGACGTGGTGGGGCTGCGGGGCACCGGCTCCAAGGACGTCATCGTCAAGGACGCGTTCGTGCCGGCCTACCGGACCATGGACGCGCTCAAGGTGATGGACGGCACCGCCCAGCGCGAGGCCGGGATGACCGAGACGCTGTACCTGATGCCGTGGTCGACGATGTTCCCGCTGGGCATCTCCTCTGCCACCATCGGCATCGCCGAGGGTGCCCTCGCCGCGCACCTGGACTATCAGCGCGAACGCGTCGGTGCGGCGGGCACCGCCATCAAGGACGATCCCTATGTGATGTACGCGATCGGCGAGGCCGCCGCCGACATCAACGCCGCGCGCCAGGAGATCCTGGCCAACGCCGACCGGATCTACGACATCGTCGACTCCGGCAAGGAGGTGTCGTTCGCCGACCGCGCCGCCGGGCGGCGCACCCAGATCCGTGCGGTGTGGCGCGCGGTGATGGCCGTCGACCAGATCTTCTCCCGGTCCGGTGGCAATGCGATGCGGATGGACAAGCCGCTGCAACGGTATTGGCGTGATGCCCACACCGGCCTGGCGCACGCGATCCACGTCCCCGGCACCGCCTATCACGCGTCGGCGCTGAGCTCGTTCGGTGTCGAACCCCAGGGCCCCCTGCGGGCGATGATCTGACGGGGCCCCGGGTGAGCCTGTTCAAGAGCCTCGGCTACGTCACGATCCAGACCGCCGACATCGCCCGCTGGCGTCAGTTCGCGTTCCAGCTCATCGGTTTCGCCGAGGGCAAGGGTCCCGATCCCGATGCTCTATACCTGCGGATGGACGAGCGCGCCGCCCGCATCGTAGTCACCCCCGGTGACACCGACCGGATCATCGCGTCGGGCTGGGAGGTTCGCGATCGCGCCGAACTCCAGCAGGTCCGGAAGACCCTCGACGGCGCCGGCGTGCCCTACAAGCAGCTGTCCCAGGGTGAGGCCGACGACCGCCGCGTCGAGGAGGTCCTCACCTTCGACGACCCGGCGGGCAACACCCTGGAGGTGTTCCACGGCGCGGTGCTCGACCACAGCCCGGTCGTCACCCCCTTCGGGGCGCGGTTCGTCACCGGCGACCAGGGCATGGGCCACGTGGTGCTGCCCGCGCTGGACGCCAACGGGCTGTTCGAGTTCTACACCGACACACTGGGATTCCTGTCCCGCGGGTCCTACCGGGTGCCGCTGCCCAAGGAGTTCGGCCCGATCCGGATCCGGTTCCTCGGCGTCAACGAACGCCACCACAGCCTGGCGATCGCACCCGCGATGACGCTGCGCGATCCCGGCCTGATCCACATGATGGTCGAGGTGGACAGCCTCGACGCCGTCGGCGAAGCCCTCGACCGGGTCACCAAGGAGGGCTTCCAGCTCTCCTCGACCCTGGGCAGGCACACCAACGACAAGATGGTGTCGTTCTACGTGCGCGCCCCCGGCGACTGGGACATCGAGTTCGGCACCGGCGGCATGCGGATCGACGAAAGTCATTACACCGCAGAGGAGATCACCGCCGACAGCTACTGGGGTCACCAGTGGGTCAGCGACCTTCCCGCCGCCATGCGGCCATGAGTTCCGACGTCCACCCGGTTCCGGCCGCATCGATCACCGCCTGGGACCACGAGGCGGACGTGGTGATCGCCGGCTTCGGCATCGCCGGGGCCGCCGCCGCGGTCGAGGCGGCCCGGGCCGGCGCCGAGGTCCTGGTGCTGGAGCGGTCCGGATCCTGGGGTGGCGCGGCCTCGATGGCGGGCGGATTCGTCTACCTCGGCGGCGGCACGCCGATCCAGAAGGCTTGCGGTTTCGACGATTCCGTCGAGAACATGACCGCCTTCCTGAACGTCGCGATGGGGCCGGGGGCGGACCAGAACCGCATCGCCGACTACTGCGCGGGCAGCCTCGAGCAGTTCGACTGGCTGGTCGGCTGCGGGGTGCCGTTCAAGGCGGAGTTCTGGTCCGAACCAGGCTGGGAGCCGATGGGCGATCAGGGACTGGCCTACAGCGGTGGCGAGAACTCGTACCCGTTCAACACCATCGCCGAGCCGGCACCACGCGGGCACGTACCGCAGATGTCGAACAAGCAGCAGGGCCTGTCCAGCGCCGGCTTCATGCTGATGAAGCCGCTGGTCGAGACCGCGACCCAGCTAGGCGTGCGATCGGTTTACGACGTGCGGGTGCAATCGCTGATCGTCGAGTCCGACGGGCGCGTCGCCGGGATCACCGCCCGTCAGTTCGGTAGCGACATCGCGGTGCGGGCGCGTCGGGGCGTTGTGCTGGCCACCGGCAGCTTCGCCTACAACGACGCGATGGTGGCCCAGTACGCCCCGCGGATCGCCGGTAAGCCGGCGGCGTCGATCGAACAGCACGACGGTGTGGGCATCCGGATGGCGCAGGCCCTGGGCGCCGACCTCGCCCACATGGACGCCACCGAGGTGGCGATCTTCATCGAGCCGCAGCAACTGGTGCGCGGCATCCTGGTCAACGCCCGCGGTCAGCGCTACGTCGCCGAGGACACCTACCCCGGCCGCATCGGCCAGCTCACCCTCTACCACCAGGACGACACGGCCTACCTGATCATCGACGGTGACGCCCAGGAGCAGGCGATGGCCGCGCCGTCACCGCACCTGATGATGCGGCCGCCCACCTCGGTGTGCGAGACGGTCGCCGAGCTGGAGACCGAGATCGGCCTGCCCCCCGGTTCGCTGCAGGCCACGGTCGACTACTACAACGCCGGTGCGGCCCGCGGCGAGGATCCGGTGCTGCACAAGAAGACCCAGTGGCTGCGGCCGATCGGGTCCCCGGTGGGTGCCATCGACCTGCGCAACAGCACCGGTGGGTTCACCCTCGGCGGCCTGGCCACCACGCTGTCCGGTGAGGTGCTGCACGTCAGCGGCGAGCCGATCCCCGGCCTGTTCGCCGCCGGCCGGTGCACCGCTGGCCTGGCCGCCTGGGGTTATGCCAGCGGCGTCTCCCTCGGCGACGGCAGCTTCTACGGTCGGCGCGCCGGCCGCACGGCAGCCGGCGCCTAGGTCGCGCCCCGCCCGGGCGGCAGTGCGCGGACGATCATCTGCATACCGGCCCGGATGACGGATTCCAAGGTGGTGATGTCCGCGTCCTGCACCCAGTGAACGTAGGCCTGTCGACACACCTCGATGACCAGCTGGGCCGGCAGCGTGCGGACGAACGGTTCGGTGCCGAGGTCGACGCAATGGTCGAGGAACTCGGTGATCGGATCGGTGAGGTCCTGTCCCCAGTCGAGCCACCGCAGCCGGTATTGGGGGTCGCCGATGATGAGCGCCATGAACCTGCGGTCGATCTCGGCCTCACCCCGCTTGGTCACCTCGGTGGTGAAGGCCTCGACCAGGGTGTCGACGGGATCGCCGGTTGGACCCGACTGTTGCAGTACCTGCACGCTGAGACTGCCGAACTCGCGGAACAGCGGCATGACGACGTCTTCCTTGACCGGGAAGTGCCGATGGAACGTGCGCGGGGCGATGCCGACTTTCTCGCAGATCCGGTCCACGGTCGCCGATGTCGAGCCGTCGGCGAGGAACAGATCCCGCGCAGCCAAGGCAATCGTCATCCGTAGTTCGTCTGCACGCCGCTCCGTCAGCGTCGGCCTGCTAGGCGCGCTCACGAGAGGCTCCTTCGACGACGCGGGTGGGATGCGTGCATCATAACGGTCCGCCGACGTCGGCCGCGTGCTTCGCACGAGCGGTCGCGCAGAACTGGGTGTGATCACTCTTGCCTTCCGAATGTGGCGTGCCTAACATCATTATGTCAGATTCTGACTCTGCGGCAGATTCTGACTCACCGTCACCGCGGACCCGTCAACCCACACCTGGCCGACCGAGAGGAAACCCGATGGCAAACGAAACAGAGGAATTGAACTACGACGACTACACCCATGACTTCATGGGGAAAGTCGGCAACATCCAGGACTTCTCCCGGGACTTCCTCGTCGGCTTAGCGCGCGTATTCGAGGACACCCTGAACTTCGTCCCCTATGCCCATGTCACGACATACAGCCCGAAGGTCGGCATCAATGCCGCGATGGATGTGGCCGCCGCGGTGTCCCGGGCCGGCATGCGGCAGGTGATGCCGATGGGGCGTTTCATCGCCCCTCCGGGGTGGGACTGGAAGAACGCCCAGTACCAAGCCATCCCGTTCGACGTCCAGACTGAAGACCTGACCAAGGAAGGGCTGATCCGATTGATCAAGACCTACTGGGATCAGTACCTGAAGGGCCACAACTACTTCATCGACCAGTGGACCAAGATCATCCCCGAGGAAGATGTCTGGCTCGGATTGCCGGACATGTACCAGCTGATCATCGATTACGAATACCCGAAGCTGGCCAAGGTGTTCAAGATCGAACCGGTGCACGTGGTCGACTTCTTGAAGCTGGCGACCCTGAGCATCGACGGCACGCTGGGCTACGGCGGTGAATACATCGTCTACAACCCCGACCACGTGGTGCTCAACATGCGCCGGTGCGAGGTTCTGCAGAAGTACACCGACGAAGGCCTGTATCCGCCGGAGCGCGCCTGGATGAACTGCACCTTCGAGCAGCGGATCTCGGCACCCTTCTTCCCCGGCTGCAAGCTCGACATCAACCTGCCGCCCAAGGACTTCAAGTTCGCCGAGAACGAGCCCTTCTGCGTCTGGACCTACACCCGCGGCGAGGAAAACCACCAGGCCGCAGCGGCCGCTCCCGATCCGCGGCTCAGCGCGATGAAGAAGATTCCCATCATGCCGGTGTCGTCGTCGCCCTCCTGAGCAATCGCGATCCGCCGGTTGCAGGGGCTCGGCGTCAGACCCGTCGCCGAGCCCATGCGACACGTTTGGCTGAGATATGTGACAGCTGACACAGACCTGTGGTACAAACAGGCATATTTCAAATAGTCATATCCAGCCACCGGAGGACTCCATGACAACGACTGTCGACTCCCCCACGCCCAGCGCCGTCATCGACCGGGTGTCGCTGGTCTTGGATGCGTTCGACGGGCCTGGGCGACTCACCCTGGCCCAGATCGTCCGCCGCACGGGGCTGCCACGGTCGTCGGCGCACCGCATGCTGGAGCGGCTGGTGCAATTGCGCTGGTTGCGCCGCAGCGGACGCGACTACGAATTGGGGATGCGCCTAGTGGAGCTCGGTTCGCTGGCCGTGCACCAGGATCGGGTGCATCGCGCGGCGGTGCCGGTGCTGCACGAACTGCACCGCGCCACCGGTCTGGTCGTGCATCTGGCCGTCCTGGACACCTCCGATGTCGTCTACCTCGAAAAGGTGGGCGACCGGATGGCGTCAGCCATCCCCACCCGTGTCGGCGGCCGGCATCCGGCGCACTGCACGGCCGTGGGCAAGGCCATTCTGGCCGCGAGTGCGGACGACGTTCTCAAGCCGTTCCAGACCGATCTGCTGACCCGCAAGACGAAGTACTCGATCTCCACGACCGGCCAATTGCGCACCGAACTGAACAAGGTTCGCACGCACGGCGCAGCCTTCGACCGCGAAGAGTCGCTGGCGGGCTTCGGGTGCGTCGCGGCCGCGATCGGCGATCCCGGCGAAGCGGTCGGAGCGGTATCGGTCTGCGGACCGATGGGCCGCATGATGTTCGATCAGCGCCTCGTCTCGCCCGTTCGGATGGCCGCGTTGGGAATCTGGCGTCAGATCCAGGAGGGCGCAGGACGGGTCGCACCGACGCTGCAACAGATGCGCCCGTTGCGGATGGGCCCCACGGTCCGGGGATTCGATTTGGCGCCGGAGCCGACCGGTCTGCAGTTCGCGTGACCCTCGATCCGGATATCCAGGCGGTCATCGACGCACTGAACTCCGGTTTCCCCAAGGTCGCGACGATGACCGGGGCGGAAGTCCGAGCGGCCATCGTGGCCCGCCGGCGCCCGGCCGACAACATCGAGAAGGTTGGCGACGTCACGGATCGTACGGTCGACGGACCCGCGGGCGATATCGCCGTGCGGATCTACCGCCCGCTCGCCGAGTCGCCCGCCCCCGCCCTCGTGGTGTTCGCCCACGGTGGCGGGTTCGTTTTCTGCGATCTCGACAGCCACGATGCGCTGTGCCGGGCGATGGCCAATGGGCTCGGCGCGGTGGTGGTGGCGGTTGACTACCGACTTGCGCCGGAACATCGCTGGCCGGCGGCCGCCGAGGATATGTACGCGGTCACCGACTGGGCGGCGCGCAACGCATCGGCACTCGGAGCGGACCCGAGCCGTCTCGTCGTCGCCGGCGACAGCGCGGGCGGCAACCTGGCGGCGGTGACCTGTGTTATGGCCCGGGACCGGTCCGGTCCCGCGATCGCCGCCCAGTTGCTGCTCTACCCGGTGATCAGCGCCGACTTCGACACCGAGTCGTACCGCGCGTACGGGACGGGCTACTACAACACCCGCGAGGCGATGATCTGGTATTGGAACCAGTACGCGCCCCGATCCGAGGACCGCGCGCACCCGTATGCCAGTCCCGCGCAGGCCGATCCGGCCGGGTTGCCCGCAGCGGTCGTCGTCACCGCGGGCTACGATCCGCCGCGCACCGAGGGTGAGAAGTACGCAGAATCACTGGCGGATGCGGGCGTGCCCACGATCCATCGGTGCTACGAGGGAGCAATCCACGGCTTCATGACGATGCCCGACCTGAAGTTGGGCGCGAGGGCACGTGAACAGGCCTGGACCGATGTGCGGACGGTGCTGGCGCGGCCCGAAACGAGCTAGTGCTCACTGACCGACGTCCGTGCGGCATAGGAGATCTGGTCTGCGAACCGCCCGTCGCCCTGTTCGGGATCCAACACGCAGTGGGTGCGCCCGAACACCGTGACCATGCACTTGTTGTTGTGGTTGCAAAGTCCGCGCGCCGTAGGGTCGTCCATCAGTTTTCTGACCAGATGAGGCTCGCGGAGCAGCGCGCGGCCGAGAGCAACGAAGTCGAAGCCCTCACGCAAGCCGGTCACCATGTGATCGCGATTGTTGATGCCGCCCAACAGGATCAGCTTTGTGTTCTTCACCGCCGGCACGAACTGCCGAGCGTTGTCGAGCATGTAGAGATTCCGATACGGGTAGTCGCCCAGCGCCCGCTTGCCGATCATTCGCAGGCCGTATCGCTGCAGCGGGGGCAACACCCTGGCGAACTCGTCGACCGGAACGTCACCCCGGAACAGGTACATCGGCTTGGTCACCGAGGAACCTTCGGTCAACTCGATCGCGTCGAGATTGCCGTCCTGGTCCAATAACTGCGCCGTGCGGATCGACTCGCCCAACCAGATCCCGCCCCGAATCCCGTCGACCATGTTCAGCTTCGCGGTGACCGCGATCCGGCTTCCCACGACCTCGCGCACCCGCTGCGCGATCTGTCGAACGAACCGAGAACGGTTGTCGATACTTCCGCCGTACTCGTCCTTGCGGCGGTTCATCTTGGGGCTCAGGAATGAACTCGGCAGATACAGGTGGCCGAAATGAAGCTCGATCGCGTCGAAGCCCGCAGCCACTGCCACATCGGCAGCATCCCCGAACTGCCCGATCACCTTGTCGATCTCGTGCCGTTTGATAGGCCGGCAGTAGTTCAGCGACGATGGATTCACGAAGCCACTGGGCGCCATCGCTCGCTGACCGGTCAGCGATTTGTGTGCCACCACACCCGCGTGCCCCAGCTGTGCCGCCACCGCCGCCCCCGCCGCGTGGACCGCATCGGTCAACTTCTGCAGTCCGGAGAGGGAACCGGATCCCATCACGATCTGGTGGGGGGCGCTGGCGCCCTCGGGAGCCACGCAGCAGTAGGCGACGGTCGTCATGCCCACACCCCCGGCCGCGAAACGGCGGTGGAATTCGATGAGGTCATCAGTGACGTGACCGTCGTGGGAGCGGCCTTCCGACGTGGCGGCCTTGATGATCCGATTGCGCAACCGCACCGGGCCCAGCTCGGTCGGGGCAAACGGGTCGACTTCCGGCTCGCTTGCCGCTTCGGTGGCCACCATCGCCTGCCTTTCGAGTTTCGGGAGCTCGGCTTACCCTGCGCCGGTTCAGCCTCAGCGGGCAAGACGGCTTCCCGGTCAGCGGCACGTCCACAGCCTGCGGGAGTGTCCCGATGAATGGGAGGGCGAGTCGGCCGCAGGCGGCCCCGACCTAGCGTGGGCCGAATGGGCGATGCCAAGGTCTACGTCATCGATCACGTGGTGACGCGGCCCGGCCGCGCGCGCGAATTCGTCGACCGCTATCTGTCCGAGTACGCGCCCGGCGCGGCGGAACGCGGCATGACCTTGGACCGGCTGCTCATCAGCCCGCCGATCTGGTTCGCCGACGAGTCCAACACCGTCACGGCATGCTGGGAACTGGCGGGTGCACAGGCCTGGTGGGAGATGACCTGGAAGGGCAGGCCTGACAAGAGCCTCGGCGAGTGGTGGGCCGGCATCTCCGAGCTGGTGGAATCCCGGACACGGACGATGGCCTCCTCCGCCGACGACGTCGAGGACCTCTGTGATGTATAGCGTCACCCGTCTTGTCCACCTGGCTTCGGGGGTCGATGAATCGCGGATCGAGGTATTCATCGACGAACTGCGAAAGGCTGTGGCCGGCGCAGAGCGCCACGTGGTCGAACCGACACTCCCCGGCTCTCGCAACGGGGGTGACATTCTGCTGCACGGTCAGTTCGCCGACGAGACAGCCTGGGCCAGTGCACAACCGGAGTTGGATGCGTTGCTGGACCGTGTACAGGTCACACACGTCGACGGCGTCGATTACCAAGCCGGACAGACGCCCGCGCTGCGGTTCCCCGGATCGGTGTACCGAACCCTGTTCGTCGCGGTGGCGCCCGAGACGCCGCCGAACATCGTCGCGGAATTCGAAGCCGATCTGCTGCTCATGCCTCGTTACGTCGAGACGATCACCGCCTACGCCCTCAACCGCCCCCTCCGAACGGTGGGCTCGGCCGCCTGGACCCACGTCTTCGAGCAGGAGTTCACCGATGAGCAGGGTCTGATGGGACCGTATCTGATGCATCCGATCCACTGGGCCAGAGTGGATCGCTGGTTCGACCCCGAATGTCCCGAATTCATTGTTCGACAGAGAATCTGCCACAGCTTCTGCCATATCGAGTCGCCGGTGCTGGGCTGATGGGAGGCACCCACACCATGATCGACGTCGTTAAAAGAATCCTCACCAAAATTCCTGTGTGGGAGAGCGATTCGCCCGGGCTGGCCGAACGCGCCAGATCGCTTGGCCAGGCACGTCCGGCAGACTACGTGATGGCGCTGACCGATGCATCGGTGAACTTGCCGGTCATCGGCAAGCATCTGGAACCGTTCGCGATGCTGACCGCGATGGGATTGTGGGGCTACCGGCATGCCCCCAGCTTCGTGTCTACGATGGCCCGCAACATCACCGGCGCGCTGGATACCGAACAACGTGAAGCCGACAGATCCCGCACCCACGAAGTGTGTGCGGCGGCACTGCAGGGCATCGTGCCCGACGACGAACTCACCGTCGAATGGCCGCCGCCGGACCGGCTGCCGCCGTTGTTGACCTATGCGCAACACCGCCAGCAGTACGTGCAGTCCGCCCCGGTGCAGTACGGCGATGCCCCCGAACAGGTGATGGATGTCTGGCGACGCTCCGACCTGCCCGCCGAGGCCGCCCCGGTGCTGATCTTCGTTCCCGGGGGTGCGTGGGTGCACGGCAAGCGCTCACTACAGGGCTATGCGCTGCTGGCCGAATTGGCCGCGACGGGCTGGGTCTGTCTGTCGATCGACTATCGGACCTCGCCCCAACACCGCTGGCCCCGTCATCTCACCGACGTCAAAGCCGCGATCGCCTGGGCGCGGGCCAACGTCGACCGGTTCGGCGGTGACCGGGACTTCGTCACGATCGCCGGTTGCTCGGCCGGCGGGCACCTCGCCGCCTTGGCGGGCCTGACCCACGACGACGATGGCGTCTACGAGGAACTGCACCCCGGAGCCGACACCTCGGTCGATGCGGTGGTCGGGCTCTACGGCCGCTACGACTGGGAGGATCGGTCGACACAGGAACGGGAACTGTTCATGGGATTCCTGGAGAACGTCGTCGTCCGCAAGCGTCACCAGCACCACCCGGATTTGTATCGCTCGGCCTCACCGATGGCGCGGATCAGACCCGAGGCCCCCCCGTTCTTCGTCGTCCACGGCAGCAGCGATTCCTTGATCCCGGTCGAACAGGCGCGGTCATTCGTCGAGCAGTTGCGAGCCGTATCCCGATCCGCGGTGGGGTACCTCGAACTGCCGGGAACCGGGCACGGTTTCGACATGCTTGATGGTTCGCGCACCGCTTCGACGGCCATGGCGATCAGATTGTTCCTCGAGCAGGTCCGCCGGGACCACCTGCAAAACCGGACCAAGAGGGTGATCTAGGAGTGCGCAGGCCAGAAACCGCAGCCATCTGCCACATGCATTGGGGGCCAACGTGAAACGCCTCAGCGGCTGGGATGCGATGCTGATCTACAGCGAGACGGAGAACATCCCCACCCACACCTTGAAGATCGCCGTCATCGATGTCTCGGCCTACGCTGGTGAGTTCACCTTCGATGTATTTCGCGAGATGCTGCAGCGGCGGCTGCATCGCCTGGTGCCACTGCACTACCGTCTGCTCGAGATTCCGCTGCGGTTGCACCATCCCGTCTGGCTCGAGCGTTCCGAACTCGATCTCGACTGTCATCTGACTCGACTGCGCGCTCCCGCCCCCGGCGGACGTCGCGAACTGGACCAGATCATCGGTGAGATCGCCGCCAGTCCGCTGAATCGTGAGCGGCCGCTCTGGCACATGCACTTCGTGGAGGGACTCGCCGGCGATCGGGTCGCGGTGGTCGCCAAGGTGCACCACGCGCTGGCCGATGGGGTGGCTTCGGCCAACCTGATCGCCCGCGCCCTCGACCCCAACGTCATCGATGATGACCTTGACCCCCCGCTGCCCCCGGTGTCCACACCGGGAACCGGGGAACTGCTGCGTGCTGCCGCCAGGGACCACCTCGACCAGCTGCGCCAGCTTCCCGGGCTGGTCAGGGCGACCGCCGCCGGCGTGTCCCGGGTCCGCCGACGTGCCAGCGAGCGCGGTCCCCAGCCCGGCCTGGCACGCAACTTCCACGCGCCGAAAACGTTCTTGAATCATGTAATCTCGCCGGGGCGACGCTTCGCCAGCACGAGCATCGCCTTGAGCGACATCAAGGAGACGAGCAAGCGCCTCGACGTCAAGATCAACGACCTCATCCTCACGGTCACCGCGGGCGCGCTTCGCACGTTGTCGCTCCGCTACGACGGTCGTGCGGTTGAACCGATGATCGCCCATGTGCCATCCACCCTCAACGCGGACCCGAACCGATTGACGGGCAACGAACTCACGGCATTGAACCTGTCGCTTCCCATTCACGTGAGCGATCCGCTGGACCGCCTTCGGTTGACCGCCCTGGCCACATCGCTGGCCAAGGAGGATTCCGAGCTGCTCGGCCCCATGGTCGAGCAGTCCTGGGCGGGCTACCTGCCCCCGATCGCCCAGCCGTTGTTCCATCGGATGGCCCGGCGAGGCGCACGGAACACCATGGTGAATCTCGTCGTCTCCAACGTGCCGGGACCTCGACAGCGATCCGGACTCGATGGGGCGCTGGTCAGTGAGATCTATTCCGTCGGACCCCTGATCACCGGTTCGGCCTTGAACATCACCGTGTGGAGCTACGTCGACCAACTGAACGTCGCCGTGCTCACCGACGATCTCACCGTGCGTGACCCGCACGAGGTGACCGACGCCATCCTGGCTGCTCTCGTCGAGCTTCGTACGGCCGCGGGATTGTCCGAGGAGCTGACGCCCGTGCGTTCCGCCCTGTCCTATGTCTGAGCCGGGCCGCTACCCGGCGGGTCGCAGCAGCGCCTGCAACTCTCTGCGGACGATCTTGCCGGTGCTGCTGCGGGGCAACTCGTCGAGGAGTTTGATCTCGCGGGGCACCTTGTAGTTGGCGAGGTTGTCGCGCACATACTGCTTGAGGGATTCCGGGCCGGTCGCCGCCCCCGCCCGCAGGACGACGAATGCGGCCAGTCGCTGGCCGAACTGCTCGTCATCAACGCCGATGACACTCACCTCGGTTACGTCTGGATGGCCGATCAGCAACTGCTCGACCTCAATGGGGTAGACGTTTTCACCCCCCGAGACGATCATCTCGTCGTCACGGCCCACCACGAAAAGGCGGCCGGCCGCATCGAGGTACCCCACATCGCCGGTCGCCATGAAACCCGCATGCGAGTGCTTGGTCTCACCCGAGGTGAAGCCGTCGAACGCAGTGTTGTTGCACACGTAGATTTGACCGACCTCGCCCGTCCCGACCTCACGATAAAGGTCGTCCAATATCCGAATCTCGGTGCCGGCCACTGGTTTTCCTGCGGTATCGGGAGCCGCACGCAGATCTTCCGGTTTGGCGATCGTGACCATCCCGGTCTCGGTCGCGTTGTAGTTGTTGTAGACGATCTCACCGAACTCGTCCATAAACGCGGTCACCACATCGCCGCGCATTCGCGAACCGGACGCGGCCGCGAAGCGCAGCGATCCGCAGTTGTAGCGACGCCGGACATCGGCGGGCAGGGCCATGATCCGCTCGATCATGACCGGCACGACGCCCAAGCCGGTCGCGCGGTATCGATCGATGAGCTCCAGGGTGGCCTCGGGATCGAACTTCCGGCGGGTCACGATGGTGCACGCCATCATCGCCGAGAAGACCAGTTGGAAGAAGCCCCAGGCGTGAAACATCGGCGCCGCCACGACCGTCGTCTCACCAACTCGCCACGGAACCCCGCCCAGGATGGCGACGAGAGCACCCGGACCATCGCCGGATCGGCGCCTGGCCCCCTTGGGCGTGCCCGTGGTGCCCGAAGTCAGCAGGATAAGCGTCCCCTTGCGACCGCTGTTGTGGGGTTTTTCACCGCGGTGGGTCGCGATGAGCCGCTCGACGGTTAGCTCGGTCGAGGATACCCCGTCGGTCCAGGCGAGAACCGTTGTGAGATTGGGGTTGTCGGCCCGTGCGAGCGCGATGGACTCCTCGAATTCCTCGTCATAGACGATGATTTCGACGCCCTCTCGGCTGGTGACCTCCGCTAGAGCCGGACCGGCGAAGGAGGTGTTCAGCAGCACCACGTCGGCGCCCAGTCGGTTGGCGCCCACCAGGGCCTCGACGAATCCCCGGTGATTGCGGCACATGATCCCGACAGTGGTGGCCTTGCTCCCGGCCAGTCCGTCCAGCGCGGCGGCGAATGCATCGCATCGCTCGTCGAGTTCGCGCCAGGTCAGCATGCCGATCTCGTCGACCAATCCCGGACGATCCGGGAATCGCTGCGCCGCCGCCGCGAAACCGACCGTCTGCGTGGGGCCTTCGCGACGGACTGCCTGAATCATCCGAACGTATCGGTCCGGTCGCAGTGGCGCGATCAGGCCCGCCCGGGCCATCAGCGATATCATCGTGCCGAACTCGCGGACTCGAGAAAACACGCCGTTTCCCCTAACTCAGCCCAGGACGGGGAACCGGCGCTCGCGCGCCAACCGGTCCAGGGCGGTCTGCATCACGCCGCGAACATGGGAGTCGACCTCGTCGACGTCGGGCTCGGCGCCGAATGTCTTCGCGATGTTGATGGGTTCGAGGACCTCGGTCACGATCTTAGTGGGCAACGGAAGGTTCAGTGGCAGAACCACGTTGATGCCGAACGGAACCCCGAAGGTGATCGGAAGGACGTTGGTGCCGAGCATCTTCTTGATTCCCAATCGCTTGGCGATCCAGTCACCCCTCGTCAGGAATATCTGGTTCTCCTGCGCCCCGATCGAGACCATCGGAACGATCGGAACGCCCGTCTCGATTGCCGTTCGGACGTACCCCTTGCGGCCGGCGAAATGAATCTTGTTCGCTGACGACGTGGGCCGATACGCGTCGAAGTCGCCGCCCGGGAATACCACCACGATGCCGCCGGAGCGCAGAGCCGCCGCGGCGTTGGCACGCGAGGCCGGGATGAAGCCGACGCGAGTCAGCGGCCCGGCGGCGGGGCCGCGGAACATGATGTCGTTGCTGAGGGTGAAGACCGGCCTGTCGTAGCCGAACTTGTCGTAGAAGTCGACGGCGAAAACCGGAACATCCACGGCGTAGAGCCCACCGGAATGGTTGGAGACCAACAGAGTCCCGCCCGGTGGCATCAGGTCAAGCCCGCGAACCTCGGACCGGAACCAGGTCTTGAGGATGGGACGCAGCCGCGTGATGACGCTCTTGACCGTTTCTGGATCCCACTCGTCCGCAGGTGAGGTATCGCCGTCGGCACTCACATGGTCCCCCCTTGTCTGTCCGGGTCAGAGTCCGGACGGCCGGATGTTCGGGTTGGCGTGCGCCGGCGGCGCGAGGGCCGGCAGTGCGGCTTTTCCATCCAGCGAGTACACCTGGAGGTTCTGCGACCATGGAAAGTGCACACCGAATGCCACCAGCCCGGTCCGGTCCGCGGCCGGCAGGTGACACATCGCCAGCACCGTCTCGGCCAGGTACTCCACCGGCTCGGTCGGGAAGCTGTCCGGGATCAGCGACGCTGCCCCCGGCGTCCGCACCGCGGTAGACGGGGCGACACAGTTGACGGCGATGTTGTCGTCGAGCACCTCCGCAGCCACCCCCTGGGTCAGCCGGTGCAGCGCGGCCTTGGTGGATGCATAGATCACGTCACCTGAAGACTTGTTGTAGTCACGGTACGGTCGGAGCGGCGAAAGACCGGTCACTGAGCCCAGATTGACGATCCAGCCGCCGCCCTGGGCTCGCATATGCGGTATGGCCGCCTTGATCAGAACGAATGGCACCCGAAGATAGTGCTCGACGGTGCGATCGAAGGTGTCCAGCGACATGTCCTCGACCAGTGCGTAATCCGCGTAGCCGGCGTTGTTGACCAGGATGTCGATCCGGCCCAGTCGATCGACCACATCGTCGACCAACCGGTCGCGGGCCTGCGGATCCTCGAGATCGGCCGCCATCCCGACCGCCGTACCACCGGCAGCCCGGATCAGTTCGAGTGTCTCGCCGATCGTTCCCGGAATCGGCGCAGTGGTCCCGTTGCGGGTGGACGGTGACGGTTCGTAGGCCCTGGCCGTGACGACAACGCTCGCACCCTCGGCCGCCAAGCGCTGCGCGATCGCCCGGCCGATCCCCCGGCTGCTGCCGGTGACCAGCGCAACCCGCCCCTCGAGAAGGCCGGTCATCGAACGATGAAGTGATCTTCGATCGGGGCGCGATGTTCCTCCCACCAGTCGATCATCAGCAGCGGGCATGCGATCACCACCCGGCCGGAGGCAACCCGGTAGTAGGTGTGCGCCGTCGGCGTGTGCTTCCACACCGTCTTCTCCATCTCGGAGTCGATGCGCGCGACGTAGTCGTCGTAGGCCTCGCGGGTCGGTTCCAGCGATCTGGCGTTCTTGTTCGCCAGCAGTTGCAAGCACTCCATGATGTAGTGCACGGCAACCTCGACACCGAAGTTGTGACCGGCCCCATGACCGGGACTCCCGTTCGGGTTCGACGTGATGAACAGATTCGGAAAGCCCGGAACCATTCCGCCGCGATAGGATTTCGGCTCACCGGCCCACTCGTCCTGCAGGCTCTTGCCGCCGCGGCCCCGAATGTCGATGTTGGACAAAAAGTCCAGGTGATATCCGGTCGCGTAGATGATGGCGTCCAGCTCGATCTCGCGGCCGTCCTGGGTCACGATGCCCCTCCGCGTCACCCGCGCAGGAGCCGATTCCACGTCGACGTGCGGCTTGGCCAACGCAGCGTAGTAACCGCCCGGATCGCGGACGATTCGCTTGCCGAACGGTGCGAAGTCCGGTGTCATCTTCTTCGCGAGTTCGCTTCCCGCACCGAAGGACTTGTCGATGTAGGAGAGGCACAGCTGAAGCAGCACGTCGTTGGCCGGCGAGATCGATAGGTGCGACGCAGCCCAATCCGGATCGACCTTGACCACCCCGAAATTGTTGTCCGCGGTCCCCCAATACGACTTCAGCCGAACCCAATTGGCGAAGTAGGGCACATGGCGCCCCAGGTATCGCTGAAACTCCGGGACGTCGTCGGACAGCCGGCGTCGCGGTGCGACCCAGTGCGGCTGACGCTGAAAGACGGTCAGATGCGCCACGTCGTCCGCGATCGAATCGACGATCTGGACGGCGGTACACCCGACTCCGATGATGGCCACCCGCTTGCCGCTGAGGTCGAGATCGGAATCCCATTCCGCGGAGTGGATGCTGATGCCCTCGAAGGTATCCCGGCCCTCCAGGTCGGGGTAGGCCGGCCGGTTGAGGTACCCGGCCGCGGTGACGACGGCGGTCGCATAGCTGACGTCGCGCGAACCGTCCGCAGCCCGGGAGTGCACCTGCCACTCCTGGCGGTCCTCGTCCCACCACAACGCCTCCACCTCGGTGTTGAAGCGGGTGTGTTCGCGGATCCCGTGCTTGTCCGCCACCGCCTGCAGGTAGCGCTGGTACTCCTGGCCGAGCGGGTAGTAGTTGGACCAGTCCGAGTGCACGTCGGTGGACAGCGAGTAGTAGGTCGACGGGGTGTCGACCGCGATCCCCGGATAGGTGGTGAGCCGCCACGTTCCGCCGACTTCATCGAGCCGGTCGAAGATCTCGTAGTCGACACCGGCGTCGGCGGCGGCGATGGCCGCTGTCATGCCCGCCATGCCGCCACCGATGATCGCCAGCTTGGTGGTCTTGGGCAACGGCTTGCTGCGGGGCAGCGTGGGCTGGGACTTCTGGAAGCCGCCCTGCTCGAGCAACAGCGCGACGTAGCGCTCGGGGACCTCGCCGCCGAGCCCGAGCGGGGCGATCCGGGCGAACAGCTCCGGATCGTCCGGGCGCACTTTTCCGCCGGGAGCCGCGTCGCCGGTCAGGATCGCGACGATCTCCCCCACCAGCACCGCCCTGGTCTCCGGATCGGTGACGCCGAGTTGCTCCGGAGGGTCCGGAACGTGGGAGATCTTCGACGCGAACCGGTCGACAACCGCGGGATCGCCGGAGAGCTGCGCCAGAACCGCCACCAGCACACCCGCGTCCGCCTGCTCCAGGTTGGACCGCAGAACTGCGGGATCCTGGGGTTCGTGGGGCGGCTGAACCGCACTCGGCTGCGAAGCAACGGCGTTGGTCGTCATCAGGTCTCCTCGATTCATCCGCGCAGTGCAGCGTCATCGCGACCGCCACCCTGCGCGGGAAGTATGGGCGGCTCCCAGCACCGGATTCGCGGGCGTGTCTACTCAGCGGGAGACATGTGCACTTCCGCACCCGAACCTGCCACTGACCGGGAGGGATCGGGACTGCGCGGGGGCCATCTGTCTAGGCTCCCCGTCGCCACTTCGGAGTCAACCATGCGATCGGGAGCTCATGACCGAGATCGACAGCGTCGCCGACGCGACACTGGCCCGCGTGCGTAGTCAGACCATCGGCGACATCCCCCGTCGCACCGCCCGACGGGTACCGGACAAGGTGGCCATCATCGACGGCGATGTCACGCTGACCTTCGCCCAGTTCGACGCACTGGTGGACCGGGTCGCTGCCGCCCTGCACGCCAACGGATTGGCAGCGGGTGACCGGGTGGCGCTGTTGTCCCGCAACAGCTGGCAGTACGCGGTTCTGGCGTTCGCCACTGCCCGGGCCGCGGTCGTGCTGGTGCCCGTGAACTTCATGCTGACCGGCGAGGAGATCGCCTACATCCTCGGGCACTGCCGGGCTGACGCATTCATCGCCGCCGCCGAATTCGTGGCCACCGCGGCGGAGGCCATCGAGGTGGCCGGAACTTCCCCCATCCGGGTGAGCATCAACCAGGACGGCTCGGACACCGACGCCGGGTGGCTCGACTTCGACGACTGGTTGCACAACGACCATCCGGTGCCCCAGCCGCTGATCGGTGACGATCAGCTATTGCGGCTGATGTACACCAGCGGGACGGAGTCACGCCCCAAGGGTGTGATGCACTCCAGTCGCAGCCTGATGTGGCAGTACATGAGCACGATCCTGGCGGGGTCGATGACCGAGAACGACGTCGAGGTCCACTCCATGCCGCTCTATCACTGTGCGCAACTCGACAACTTTCTGGCCACGGACATCTTTCTCGGGGCTACGAGCATCATCGTGCCCCGACCGGATCCGGAGATCATCCTGCCGGTGATCGAGCGCTATGGCGTGACCAATTTCTTCGCCCCACCGACCGTGTGGATCAGTCTTCTGCGCTCTCCGACGTTCGACAGCGTCGACCTGACGAGTCTGCGCAAGGGTTACTACGGCGCCTCGGCAATGCCCAAGGAGATCCTGGCCGAGATGCGCCAACGGATGCCGAACGTCGCCTTGTGGAACTTCTATGGCCAGACCGAGATGGCGCCGTTGGCGTCGGCGTTGCGGCCCGACGAGCAGGCGCAGCATTCGGGCGCGGCCGGCCACCCGGTGCCCAACGTCGAAACCGCGATCCTCGACGACCAAGACCAGCCGGTACCGCCCGGCAGGGTCGGCGAGATCGCCCATCGCAGTCCGCACCTCATGCTCGGCTACCTCGACGACCCACTGCGCACCGCCGAGGCGTTCCGCGGTGGCTGGTTCCATTCCGGGGACCTCGGCTACTACGACGACTTCGGCCTCCTTCATGTCGTGGACCGCAAGAAGGACATGATCAAGACCGGCGGCGAGAACGTCGCGAGCCGCGAAGTCGAAGAAGTGATCTACAAGCACACCGCCGTGCAGGAGGTTGCCGTCTTCGGCGTCCCACACCCCACCTGGGTGGAAGCCGTGGTCGCCGCGGTGGTGACGCGGGCGGGCACAGCGGTCAGCGCCGAGGAGCTGATTGCGCACTGTCGCGAGCACCTGGCCGGTTTCAAGACGCCCAAGCAGATTCACTTCGTGGACGCACTGCCCAAGAACCCCAGCGGAAAGCTCCTGAAACGCGAACTCCGGAACCGCTTCGGGTGAGCGCCCAACCCCACTGACCTGCCATCGATCTCCCGTCTCCGACCGAAGGAATTCACCCGTGCACAAAGGACGTATCGCCAGGTTCGACGCCCCGGGCCGACCGTTCGAGATCGAAACCGTCAGCCTGCCGCAAGTGGGCGCCGGCGAAATTCTGGTCAAGGTGACGCGGGCCAACATCTGCGGTTCGGATGTGCACGCCTGGCACGGGACGTTCGCCACCCGCGGCCTGGGCGGACAGCTGCCCACCGTGCTGGGCCATGAGATGGTCGGGGCGGTCGAAGAACTCGGTGACGGCGTCACCGCGGACTCCAACGGACGACCGCTGCAGGCCGGCGCGCGAGTGGTGTTCCCGTACTTCTTCACCTGCCACACCTGTCGCAACTGCCTGGCGGGCCGGCGCAATGCGTGCCTGAACCTCAGGATGGCGATGCTCGGCCGCGCCGACCAACCCCCTTACTTCGTTGGCGGCTACGGTGATTACTTCCTGCTCCCCGCCGGCGCGGTGGTGTACACCGTGCCCGACACCGTCTCCGACGAGATCGCGGCAGGCGCGAACTGTGCACTCTCGCAGGTCATGTACGGGCTCGAGCGGGTGAACCAGCAGCTCGGCGAGTTCGTGGTGGTTCAGGGCGCGGGCGCGCTCGGCCTCTACGCGGTGGCGGTGGCCAAGGCGCGCGGAGCCGCACGCGTCATCGCGATCGACGGTATTCCGGAAAGACTCGAACTCGCGGCGGCCTTCGGCGCCGATGCGGTCATCGACATCAATGAGCTGACCACCGAGAAGGACCGGGTGAAAGCCGTGCGCACGTTGACCGATGGCCAGGGCGCAGACGTTGTGGTCGAGGTTGTCGGTCATCCGGCGGCCATCGACGAAGGCCTGAAAATGCTCGGACAGTTCGGCCGCTATGTCGAGATCGGCAACATCAACATCGGGAAGACCTTCGAATTCGATCCGTCCCGCTTCGTGTTCGGCAACAAGACCATGGTGGGGGTCTCGTTGTACGACCCGGCCGTGTTGTCCCGCGCGTTGGCATTCCTCGACGAGTACCAACACCGTTTGCCGTTCGACCGGCTGGCGGCGGCCTGCTACTCCCTCGACGACATCAACGCCGCATTCGCAGCGGCCGAAACCAAACGCGACGTCCGCGCCAGCATCGTCCCCTGACACCGATTGGAAAGCACACCATGCACAACTACGAGCGGACAACGCTCTTCATCGACGGCGAGTGGGTGCCCTCGGCGGGCACCCAGGCGATCGGCGTCGTGGATCCGTCCACCGAGGAGGTGTTCGGCACCGTCCCGGCCGGCACAGCCGCCGACGTGGACGCCGCGGTGGCCGCGGCCCGAGCGGCGTTCGATCCCCTGATCAGCGTCGAAGAGCGTCGCGAACGAATCGCTGCCGTCATCGCCGCGATGGAGAAGCGACTGCCCGACATCGCCGAGACCATCACCCGCGAGATGGGGGCGCCGATCCGGATCTCCCAGACGGTGCAGACCCAGGTGCCGCTGGCGGTGGCTCACGGCTTCGCGGCGGCGCTCGACAGCTTCGAATTCGAGGAGCGGATCGGCAACTCGCTGGTCGTGCGGGAACCGTACGGCGTGGTCGCCGCCATCACCCCGTGGAACTATCCGCTGTACCAGGTCGTCGCCAAGGTGCTGCCGGCCGTCGCCGCCGGGTGCACCGTGGTGCTCAAGCCGAGCAATGACGCACCGCTGTCGGTGTTCGAATTCGTCGAGGCGTTGCAGGATGCCGGTCTACCTCCCGGTGTCGTGAACCTGGTGTCCGGTCCCGGCAGCGTGATCGGCGAACGGATGGCACAGCATCCCGACGTGGACTTCGTGTCGTTCACCGGGTCCACCGGTGTCGGCAGCCGCGTGGGAGAACTGGCCGGTAAGACGGTCAAGAAGGTCGCGCTCGAACTGGGCGGCAAGTCGGCCAACGTCATCCTCGACGGCGCCGATCTGGCCGCCGCCGTGAAGGTCGGGGTGGGCAACGCCTTCCTCAACGGTGGGCAGACCTGCATGGCGTGGACCCGGATGCTGGTGCCCCGATCGCGCTACGACGAGGCACTGGATCTGGTGGGGGCCGCGGTGTCGAAGTACACCGTCGGGGACCCCTGGGATCCGGCCACCCGGATCGGGCCGTCGGCGTCGTCATCGCAATTCCGGACCGTCCTCGGATTCATCGAGCGCGCCCAGCGTGACGGTGCCCGGCTTCTGGTCGGCGGCGCCGACAAGGTCCGCGACATCGGCTATTTCGTCAAGCCGACGGTGTTCGCCGACGTCGACCCGGACTCAGAACTCGGCCAGGAGGAGGTCTTCGGCCCCGTTCTCGCCGTGATCCCGTTCAGCGACAACGACGAGGCGTTGCGGATCGCTAACGGCACTCCCTACGGCCTGTCCGGCGCGGTGTGGGCCGGCGACGACGAGACCGCTATCGACTTCGCCCGCCGGGTGCAAACCGGTCAACTCGACATCAACGGAGGCAAGTACAACCCGGCGGCGCCCTTCGGTGGCTACAAGAAGTCGGGCATCGGACGCGAACTCGGCCGAATCGGCTTCGAGGAGTACCTCCAGATCAAGTCCCTGCAGATGAACTCATGACGCTTCGGATCGAGAGGTCCGGGCCGACGCAGGTGTGGACCATCAACCTGCCCGAGGTGGGCAACGCCATCACCGATACCGGGCTGATCGCGGCAGTCGAGGCCGCCGTCGACGCCGCCAACTCCGATACGACGGTGCGCGCCGCGATTCTGACAGGCGAAGGGAAGATCTTCTCCGCCGGAGGCAATGTCAAGGAGATGGCGGACCGCGACGGCATGTTCGGCCTCGATCCGATCGAACAACGCCATGCGTATGTCGCTGGGATACAGCGAATCCCGCGGGCGCTCGCGCGTCTCGAGGTGCCGCTCATCGCGGCGGTCAACGGGCCTGCGATCGGGGCGGGCTGCGACTTGGCGATGATGTGCGATATTCGGGTGGCCTCCGAGCGCGCCTCTTTCGCCGAGAGTTTCGTCCAGATCGGCCTCGTCCCCGGCGACGGCGGCACCTGGTTTCTTCAGCGCGCGATCGGCTACGAACGGGCGGCGGAGATGACCCTGACCGGTGACCGCATCGACGCCGAGACCGCGCTGGCGTGGGGTATGGTCAGCCGGGTAGTACCGCATGATGAATTGCTTTCCACGGCAACCGATCTCGCTGAGAGAATCACCAAGAATCCGCCGCATGCCCTGCGAATGGCCAAACGGCTTCTCCAGGAATCGCGCACCGGGATACTGGAGTCGACTTTGGGCATGGCCGCAGCGATGCAACCGCTCGCGCACCATGACGCCGAGCATCAACAGCGCATCGCGAAATGGCGGACCCGATCATGACCCGGCCCCGCCTGGTTCCGCCGGCCACCACCGACGGTGACAGCACGGCCGCACTGCGCGCCGATGTCCGCGCGTTCCTTGCCGAGCAGCTTGCCGCCGGTACCTACACGCCCTCGGTCGACGCCTGGTTGTCCGGCTGGGACGAGGACTTCACCGCGGCACTCGCCCGGCGCGGCTGGCTGGGCATGACCGCCCCGGTCGAGTACGGCGGACACGGGCGCTCGCACCTGGAACGATTCGCGGTCACCGAGGAGCTGCTCGCCGCCGGGGCGCCGGTGGCGGCGCACTGGATCGCCGACCGCCAGATCGTGCCGTCCCTGCTCAAGTACGGGACCGAAGCGCAACGGCGCGAGTTCATCCCGCGGATCGTCCGCGGCGAGTGCTTCTTCGGAATCGGCATGAGTGAACCCGACTCCGGTTCGGATCTGGCCAGTGTGCGGACCAGAGCCGACCGCGTCGACGGCGGCTGGTCGGTCACCGGCACCAAGGTGTGGACATCCGGCGCCCACCACGCCCACGCGTTCATCGTGCTGGCCCGCACCGCTGCGGTGGATCCCGAGCACCGGCACGCCGGCCTCAGTCAGTTCATCGTCGACCTGCGTTGCCCCGGAGTCGAGGTCCGTCCGATCGTCTCGATGAACGGAGCGCACCATTTCAACGAGGTGATCCTCGACGGCGCCTTCGTGCCGGACGCCATGGTGTTCGGCGAGCTCGGACAGGGTTGGCGTCAGGTGACCTCGGAGCTGGCCTTCGAACGCAGTGGGCCGGAACGATTTCTGTCCACCTTCATGTTGCTCGCCACCTCAGCGGAAGCAATGTCGGCGCAAGGTCTCGCGCGTGATGCCGGCATCGGGCGGCTGCTGGCACGCATCGCAGGGCTGCACCAGATGTCGAGTGCGGTCGCCGGTGCCCTCGAACGTCATGATTCCGCCGATGTCGCAGCCGCGGTGGTCAAGGTCCTCGGGACGACTACTGAAGCCGACATCGCGGATTTCGCCGACCTGCTCGGTGAAGCCGAGCACGAATCCGACGGGCGGTTCCAAGGGTTGGTCGCGGCGGCGGTGGACCAGCGGCCGGGCTTCACCCTGCGGGGAGGCACCAACGAGGTGATGCGCGGTGTGATCGCGCGCGGATTGGGGATGCGATGACCACCACCGCGACCGGCGTCGACCAGGCGGTGGTCGACATGATGGGTGGTGTCTTCGCCGAGCACCGGGAGTCTCGCCCCCCGACGGTCGTCGCCGAACGGGACGTCGAACTGTGGCACGCACTCGACGATCTCGGGCTGGTGCGCCTGACCGGCGACGAAGCCTCCGGCGGCAGTGGCGCCGGCTGGTACGAGGCCGCGGAGTTGCTGTCCGCCGCGGTGCGCGCCGGTGTGCGAATCCCGTTGGCGGAGCATGATCTGCTGGCCTGCTGGCTCCTCGACGCCCTCGGAGTGCCCACCGACGACGGTTTGGTTCGTACGGTGTGCCGACTCGACGAACGCGGAGTCGCCACAGACGTTCCTTGGGTGGCAGGCGCCGACCGCGTCGTCGTGGTGTGGCGATCCGAGGATTCCGATCACGTGGCCGACGTCGACGCCGCGACGCTGGACCTCACCCCCGGGCGGAACCTGATCGGTGAACCGCGGCACACCGTCGCCGCGGGCCCCGGGGTCCGGTCGGCATGGGCCGGATTGCCCGCAGCCGCGGGGATGATCGAGCAGCTCCGACTGAAATCGGCTCTGGTGCGGGCGATTCAGGTGTGTGCGGCGCTGGATCGCGCGCTGGAACTCTCGATCGAGCACGCGACGTCCCGTGTCCAGTTCGGCCGCCCGCTGTCACGATTCCAGGCGGTGCAGAATCTGATCGCAGACATCGCCGCGGAGGCGGCGCTAGCCCGTTCGGCCACCGAGGCGGCCCTGGGCGCCGCCGTGACCAGCCAGTGGAGCGGGCCCAGTGTGGCCTTCCTCGTCGCCGCCGCCCGCTCGTGCGCGGGACACGCATCGTCGGTCGTGGTGCGAAACGCCCATCAGGTGCACGGCGCCATCGGCACCACCCGCGAGCACCGGCTCCACGAGTTCACCCGCGCGGCGCTAGCCTGGCGTTCGGAGTTCGGTTCGGTGCGGTATTGGGATGAATGGCTCACTGATGCCGCGCTGAGCGCGGGGTCATCCGGTCTGTGGAGCCTGATCACCGGCGACGTGGATACTCAACCGGGTTGATACGGCGTCCGAGCCACCGCGAGCGGCTGATCACCCTTGCAGGAATGCCGGCCTTTCCATTGTCGTGTTCCACTGACCGGTCACCCGCCGGCCACGCGCGCACTGCGGCCGGTTGACTCACGGGGTCCGGTACACAGCCGCGGCAAGCGATGGGAGAGAGCGTGAGCAGCGAGATCTCGTTCAGCGAGGTGCAGGAGTTCTTCGGTGAATTCTGGTTCCACTACGACTCCGGTCACTACGACCAGCTTGCCGTGCGGTTCGCCGAGGACGCCCGCTACATCAGTCGCAGCGAAAGCGGCGCCTCACCATTCGAAGACGTGCTGGCCGCGGACCTGACCGGACGGGACACGATCATCGGGTGGCTCACCGAGCATCGCGAGGGCAGCCCGTACCCGCTGCGGCACAACGGCACCAATATCCACCGCACCGGCACCGACGGAGACGTCACGCACGTCCGGTCCTACATCTTCGTCACCCAGGTGGCCAACCACGTGCCGTTCGCGGTGAGCAGTGGCGTCCTGGAAACCGGCATCAAGCGGGGCCCCGAAGGCTTGGTCTTCACCAAGTTCGACCTCATCATGGATACCGACAACTCGGTCCCGTTCGCGGAGTTCAAGACGGCGGCGAACGCCGTCGCCCGCTGACATCGTGGCCGACGCCCGAGCCACGTTCGGGGGTGGGATCGCCGTCATCACCGGCGCCGGCGCCGGCATCGGCGCCGGGCTGGCGCGGTACGCCGCGAGTCTCGGAATGACGGTCGTACTCGCCGATATCGATGGCGGTGCCGTCGCCGCACTTCGGCGCGAACTGCGCGACGCCGGCCATGAAGCCGTCGACGCGGTGTGCGACGTCCGCGACGCCGACGCGCTGCAGCGTTTGGCCGATACCGTCCAACGGGATCTCGGCCCGGTGCGTCTGCTGGTCAACAACGCCGGCGTCGAACAGTTCGGCTACCTCTGGGACACCCCGGTTCCCAATTGGGACCGCCTGGTGCAGATCAACATCAGCGGCGTCTTCTACGGGGTGCGGGCGTTTCTGCCGCGAATGTTGGCGGGCCCGGATCCGGCCTGGGTGTGGAACCTGTCGTCGATCGGGGGTGTCGCAGTGGTGCCATTGCAGGCGCCCTACATCATGAGCAAGCATGCTGTTCTGGCGATGACGGAGTGTTTGCGGCTCGAAGTCGAGTTGGCCGGCCAGGCCGACCGCGTGCACGTGCAAGCTGTGCTACCCGGTGCTGTCCAGTCCAACATCTTCGAGGCGGCAGGCGGAGTCGAGACCGGTGACGTGGCCGCCGCGGAGGATCAACGCTCGGCGATGCTGGACATCAAGGCCGAGGCGATGGATCCGATCGAGGCCGCCCGTGTCGTGTTCGACCAGGCGGCGGCCGGCGAGTTCTATCTGCTGACGCAGCCGGATTATGTCGGCGGCGCGATGACCGAACGGGCCGATGTTCTGTCCCACCGCCGGGCACCGCAGTTGCGGACCAAACGCCGCTTCGACCCGGCTCAGCAGTGAGCGCACCGCAGCTCGACCCAGACGCCGCCGCGCGGGTGGCATCGTTCGGCCGGGTGGCTCCCATGCGGGAGCGCGGAATCGAGGCCGTGCGAGCGACGCTGGAGTCCGCGCCGCGACCGGAGATGGCCGAGATGGCCGACGTCGAGGATCAGCTCATCCCCGGCCCGGGGGGCGACATTCCGCTGCGGATACACCGCCCGTCGACGGACCGATCCGCGCCCGTGCTGGTGTACTACCACGGCGGCGGAATGGTGCTCGGGACCAACCATTCCTTCGAGCCGCTGGCTCGGGCTCTGGCCGACGCCTCGGGAGCCACGGTCGTCGCGGTCGAATACCGCCTGGCCCCGGAACATCCCGCACCCGCCCAGTTCGACGACGCCTATGCCGCCGCAACGTGGGTCTCGCAGCACTCCGAGGAACTGGGGGTCGATGCCACCCGGCTGGCGGTGATCGGTGACAGCGCCGGCGGTTCGCTGGCCGCCGCGGTGGCGCTGGCATGCCGCGACCGGGGTGGCCCGGCGATCTGCTGCCAGGTGCTGTTGTATCCGGGGCTGGACCGGGACATGGCCGCAGCGTCGATAGTGGCGATGCCGGACGCACCCATGCTCGCGCTGGAAGACATCCGCTACATGCACGAACTGGCCGACCCGGGAGCCGGCGAACCCCATGACGCCTACCGCACCCCCGCATACGCCGCGGACCTTTCCGGATTGCCGGCAGCGATAGTGGTGACCGCCGAATGCGACCCCATCCGCGACTGGGGCGAACGCTACGCCCAGCGCCTGCGTGACGCGCGCGTACAGACCACCCTCACCCGCTACCCCGGCAGCTACCACGGCTTCCTGATGCGATCCGACGCCGTGGCGCGCGGTCGACTGGCGGTCGCCGAGATCGGCGGTCTGCTGCGCGCGAAGTTCGCCCACCCACTGCCGTTCTGAGTTGCCGTTCTGAGCAATTGCCTCCCGATCACCGGAACGCGACGGGGGGTGCGCCATCGGGCGACGGGAGAATCGACTGACGCCTAGAGGCAGAGAACGAGCGCGCGCAAAAGATGACAGGAGTCCAGATGCTGACCCAAGAGCAGCGGTTGCAGCTTTCCGATATCCTCCGGCCCGCTTCGCCACCCCGGGAGATCGACAACGTCTACACCGATGACCAGCGGGAACATCTGCTCGACGTGGTCCGCACCCAGGGGCCGTGGCGGCTGATCATCGCCCAGCACTTCGCGTCGCCCGAAGAGCTGATGGCCACCATGAGCGGCGCATTCCCGGAGGGCTTCACTCCCTCACTCGACATGTTCCTGACCGCAACCTTCCGCGGATATCTGGCGAACTACGGCACCGTGCTCTATCCGGAACTCCACGACGTCTTCTACAACAAGACCTTCGTCGAGCAGGCCAAGAACTACTGGAACGCCGAATACGCGAAGCCAGAGATGATGCTGTTCAACATCAACGGACCGTGCGCGAACCGCGACCCCGGTCATCTCGACTCCCCCAGCTTCCGCGGCGTGCGCCACGAGAACGCGCCCACCTGGCTGACCAGCGTGATGGGCAAGTCCGGTCTGTTCACCGATTACCTGATCAAGATGGCCCAGGTCATCACCTGGTTCTCCCACGACGAGACCAGCGGCTTCACCTACTGGCCCGAAGGCCCGCTGAAGGCGCCGAAACGCATCCTGCCGCCGGTCTACAACCGCGGCGTCGTGGTGCAGAACGAGATGATGGTGCACCGCGGCGAGGCCAACGGCCCGCTCGACAAGCAGACCCCCGCCGGTCTGGCGTTCGACACCGTGTTCACCGGCGACCCGGCCGATCGCGACAGCTGGTTGCTGAAGAACGGCGATGAGGTGATCGCCCGCCACCACACCGACGAACTGCGCTTCCTGGTGCACTGGTCCGCCGAGGTATTCGAGGACTTCGACGAACTGAAGAAGAACATGGACGGCACCGACGACCTGACCGTCGACAAGGCCATCGACATGCTCGTCGACGACCTGGGCAAAAAGGGCATCAAACTCGACGTGCCGGCTCAGCCGCTGCACGACCCGGCGTTCATCGGCGCCCTCAACGCCGCGTACGACCTCGGCGGTCCGGCGATCTACCCGGACGAAGCTCCGGTGAGCGCCTTTCAGTTCGCCTGAACGGTGCTCGGCTGCTCGGCACTCGACGGTGAGCAGCCGGGTCGCCTCAGACCCGGCTGGTCCTCAGACCTGATTGGCCGAGGCATCCCGGAAGGTGGCGATGATCGCGTCGATCGGCGACCGCCACTGCAGACCGAGCTCGCTCAGCGTCAGCGAATCGTCGGTTGGGATTGCCGCGGTGATCAACTGTGCCGCCTCGTAACTGAACGCACCGCCGATCGGAAGCACCCGATTGACGGCGTCGGAAAGCCTACCGAGACCGCGAAAGACGCCGGGACTCATAGGTATTCGCCGGACATGCTGACCGGTCCCCGACTCCAATGCCGAGATCATCTCGTCGAAGCTCAGCATGGTGCCGCCGCAGACATAGCGCTTGGGTCCGCGCCCCGGCCGCATCAGCGCAACGTGCACGTCGGCGACGTCACGGACATCGATCATCATCATCCCGGCTCCCCGCAGTCGGGGCGCCATCCGGCTCTTGGTGATCGACACCCAACCCTGTTCGGTGACACCCGCGTGGGTCGCGAATGCCGGGCCGACCACGCTGGACGGATAGGTCACCACCACCGGCGCCCCATCGTCCTGAAGCCGGCGTGCCACCCGGTCCGCATAGGCCTTGGTCCGCGCATACGCCGTCTTGCCCGCCGCAGGCGGCGTATCCGGACCGATCACCGGCCCGGGTGGGGGGAACAACGCGGCGTAGCTGCTCACCGACACGATCGGGTCGAGCCCGCGGTTAGCTGCCTGGACCAGAACGGTCTCGGCGGCGTGGGCGTTGATCTCCCACATCAGCTTCTCTTGGCTGTCGTCGGTTCCGACCACGCCGGCGGCATGCACGACCGCATCCTTTCCGGCAAGGAGATTCGCAATCGTGTCCGGATCTCGGACATCTCCGGGTAAGGCCTTGATGTCGCCCAGTTCGGAGAGCTTTTCCATCAGTTCGGCACTGTGCGGTTTGGGCGAAACGAGCAACTCGACCTCGTGGCCCGCGGTGAGCAGGGCCCGGACCGTGTGCCCGCCGATGTAGCCCGTCCCGCCGGTAACCGCGACCCTCACAACGCCCTGTGCCTAGCGAGTCGTGCCGTTGCCGGCGTAGTTGTCGTCGACGATCGGCAGTTCACCGCGTCGGGCCGCGTCTTCGATCGACTCGCGCAACTCCGAGCACACGAGGAACGCCCCGCGGCCGTGATCGGCAAGGGCCAGCGCCTGCCGGCGCTGGATACATGCGTCCAGCGCCGCGGCGTCCCACTGCACACTGGTCTGGGCCCACGTGCTCTTGCGAACCCGCACGGTGGCTCCGCATCGGCCGCAGCCGACCCGCACCAACGGCACGTCGAGGAGCCGGTTGTCGGGACGAATGGTCATCCGCCCGTTCCGGACCCGGCGGCCCGCGCCGCGATGTTGTCCTCGACTTCTCGCTGCCAGGCTTCGCGTGGCCGTGTCACGTCGATTTCGTGCTCGAATCTGTCGACCATCTCCGGCGTCACGTCGGCGACGTCGACGTAGAACTGTTCGTACCAGCGGCGCAGCTGGTAGATGGGCCCATCTTCCTCACAGAGCAACGGGTTCTCGATACGCGTCTTGTTCTTCCAGATCGTGACGTCCTGCTCGAAGCCCATCTTGACGAAGTCACCGAGGGCGACGGCCGAAGCGATGGCGGCTTCCTCGGGAAGGTTCTCGGACTTCTTCACGATGATTCCGTATTGCAGCACAAAGGAGTTCGCATCCACCGGGTAGTGGCAATTCAGCAGAACGGTCTGCTGGTCTTCATGCTCGTAGTGGTAGGTCAGGTCGTCGATCATGAAGGACGGCCCCCAGTAGGAGGCGGCCGAGGTGGTGCCGAGAAGCGTCGGCGCGTCTTCGGGAACCGGAAGGTCGGGGCGCCCGCCGCTGCTCATGTACTGCGTCGCCACGTGCCCTTCGAAGATGTTCTTGAAATAGGTCGGCATCGAACCGTGGACATAGAAGAAGTGCGCCATGTCGACGACGTTGTCGACGATCTCCCGGCAGTTGGTGTTGACCACGGTGGTGTACCAGTGCCAGTCGGTCCAGTCGTCACTCTCAGCGCCTTCGATGCGCGGAATGGTCACGCCCTCGGGCGGCGGATTGCCCTCGGGGTCGTTCCAGACGAACAGCATGCCGTCTTGTTCCAGCGTGGCCCAGGACCTGGTGCGGGCCAGCTTGGGGACGCGGCGGGCGTACGGAATCGACTTGCACCGGCCGTCACCACCCCAGCGCCAGTCATGGAAGGGGCAGGCGATCTCGTTGCCCTTGACCTCGCCCTGCGACAGATCACCGCCCAGATGCCGGCAATAGCCGTCGAGAACGTTGAGCCGGCCGTCACCGCTGCGGAAGACCACCAACCGCTGCCCGAAGGCGTTGATGGTGTGGGGCTTTCCGTCGCCCAGTTCACGGGTCAGGCCCAGGCAGTGCCAGCCTCGTGCGAATCGGGTGGGGGCAGCGCCCGCCTCGATCTCACGGACGGCACCCTCGTCGGACTGCAGCGTCGTCATTGATCCGTTCTAGCAGGGGCGACGCGCGGCGGCCGCGTCGTGTTCCACTCATCGGACATGCCTGGCTCGGCGACTTCCCACTGGAAGGGAGGGCGTCCGGCGCCCGGCCGAGGCAGCCTTAGGGTTGCCCCGACTGAAGGTGACCGGGAAGAAGGCTGATGACGACACAACCTGCGGCTCGTACGACCGTCGACCTGCTGGTGGTCGGGTCGGGAACGGGGATGGCGGCCGCCCTGGCCGCCCGCGAGCTGGGATTGTCTGCCCTCATCATCGAGAAGACCGCGTACGTCGGTGGTTCGACCGCGCGCTCCGGCGGGGCGTTCTGGATGCCCGCCAACCCCGTCCTCCGTCGGGAAGGCTCGCCGGACTCGCTACCCGAAGCTCGCCGCTATCTGGAGGCCGTGGTCGGAGACGACGCGCCGGCCGAGCGGTCGGAGAGCTTCCTGGAGCACGGCTCGGCCACCGTGGACATGCTCTCCCGCACCACTCCGATGAAGTTCATGTGGGCGAAGGAGTACTCCGACTACCACCCCGAGGAGCCCGGCGGCAGCGTGGTAGGCCGCACCTGCGAGTGCCGTCCGTTCAACGCCGCGGTGCTCGGCACCCGACGCAAGGATCTACGGCCGGGCGTGATGAAGTCGTCCTTTCCGATGCCGGTGACGGGGGCTGACTATCGCTGGCTCAACCTGGTCGCGCGCATGCCCCGCAGAGCACTGCCGCGCGTGCTGAAGCGGGCCTTCCAGGGCCTCGGCGGGTTGGTGGTCGGGCGGCACTACGTCGCCGGTGGCCAGGCCCTGGCGGCGGGCATGTTCGCCGGGGTGCTGCGTGCGGGCATTCCGGTGTGGACCAACACCGCGCTGACTCGGCTGATCGCCGACGATGGACGCGTCACCGGAGCCGTCCTCGACCGCGGCGGGTCCACCGTTGAGGTGACCGCTCGCCGTGGCGTCGTGCTGGCGGCCGGCGGGTTCGATCACGAGTTGGACTGGCGCCGCAAGTTCCAGTCCGAGTCACTCGGCGACGGACTGAGCCTGGGCAGCGAGGGCAACACCGGTGACGCGATCAGGCTGGCTCAAGACCTCGGCGCGGACATCGCACTGATGGACCAGGCATGGTGGTTCCCCGCGTTCGCCCCCCTCCCCGACGCCGATCCGCTGGTGATGCTCGCCGAACGGTCGCTGCCGGGCTCTTTGATCGTCGACCAGGGCGGATCCCGTTTCGTCAACGAGGCGTGTGACTACATGTCCTACGGCCAGCGGGTTCTGGAACGCGAGCGTGCCGGGCATCCGGTCGAGGAGATGTGGCTGATCTTCGACCAGGCCTACCGGAACAGCTATCTGATGGCGGCGGAACTCTTCCCGCGGATGCCGATCCCGCAGAGTTGGTACGACGCCGGGGTCGCCCACCGCAGTGACGACATCGCTGATCTGGCTGCGCGCGTAGGTCTTCCGGTCGACACCTTCACGAAGACGGTTGCCCGCTTCAACAAGATGGCGGCGAGCGGCAAGGATCTCGACTTCGGGCGCGGCGACAGCGCATACGACCGCTACTACGGCGACCCGACCGTCGCACCCAATCCGAACCTGCGGGCGCTGGGCCCCGGCCCGTTCTTCGCGGTGAAGATGGTGCTGAGCGATCTCGGCACATGTGGTGGCCTGCGGGCGGACGGCCGGGCCCGCGTTCTCCGCGAGGACGGGACGCCGATCGAGGGCCTGTACGCGATCGGCAACACGGCGGCCAACTCCTTCGGGGCGAGCTATCCCGGTGCGGGCGCCACCATCGGCCAGGGCCTGGTGTACGGCTACATCGCCGCCTGCGAGGCGGCGGCGAGTACCGCTGGCTAGTCGGCGGAGACGACCGCCGCAGGGTCGGGAATGATCCTCTCGTCCACCAGACGCTGGAAGAAAGCCGTCATGCACTCCGCTCCACTGCCGTATTCGTAGATTCGATCCTCGGGGAATCCGAACTCGTGCAACTTCGACGGAGAGAACACGGTGTCGTAGCCGACCATGAAACTCTTGTCGAGAAAGCTGTAGTTCAGCAGTCCATCGAAATCGTTGTCGACCAATGAGTTTCGTACCCAAAGGTCTCGCCAAATGCTCGCGGCGCGCGGTCCGGCGACAGATGCCGAGGACCGCCCGGTTACCTTGTGCACCGGGTCCGCGGGCTCCATCCCGAACCATCGGGCGATATCGGGCCAAGCCTGCTTCCAATTGAACGGCGGACACGACAGACAGTTGAACGCCTGGTTGGGGTGGCCGGTCGACCAGGCCGCCACTTCGGCGATTTTCTCCGACGTGCAGAGGTTGATCATCGCGCGGTAGCTGGCGTCCGTCCCGGGGTATCTCAGCTTCTTTCCCTGAGCCTTGAGGATCACGGCAAATGTGGCGAGCGCAACGGCGAACGACTGCGTGGCACCGGTCAGTTCGGGACAGGAACCGACGATGAATGTGGGTCGAACTTCATTCCAGGAGAATCCGTCCAGCTCGGCTCGGCGCTGGAGGAACTCGACCGCATCGAAATAGCTCAAGGGACCGGGGCATTTCGTCCCCTCCTCGTAGAACGGCGAAGAGTACTCCGCCCACAAGCCGGGCCCCAGATGCATCCCGTAATGCTTACCTCCGGTGCCCAGGACAACACTCTCCAGCGGTGCACCCGCTTCGGCGAGCGCATCGAGAACGTTGCTCATCCACGCCTGGTTTCGAGCATTCCTGCCGCTCCCCGCGAGTCGCGCCTGCGTTCCATACAGCTGATCACGCACGAACTGCGGGCTGATCTTCACGATTCCGTGGACGACCGGCGCCATCTTGTCCGTCGCCGCGAGAAGCGCCCGCATCAGTACCGTGTTTCCCAGGGCGGGAGGCCGGTTCGCGTCGGCGAACCAATACACGTGTGTGATCGGCGGACATCCACGCTCTACCAGAGCCTCGACGACAGCGTCCTTGTCGTCGAGGTTGCAGGGCATCGGGATGTACTCGCGCTCCGTTCGGGAAGCGAACGTAGTTTCATCGACGGTGCGGGCCAGGCAGATGGCGGCATCGTATTCCTCGCCGGCCTGGTTCAGGAGGTACGGAATCACGCCGTTGCCCGCCATTCCGGTGCCACCGACGACCAACGCGATCTTGCCCATGCCCGACCTCCCGTGGGACGTGCGCTTGTTCTACATCGGGCCAGATGCATCAACCGGCAGGAATTCCACTGACCAGGAGATGTATTCCACGACCGCCCGAGCACGGCCTTCACGCATGAATCAGAAGATGCGGCTTGGCCTGTCGACAGTCACGGCCAAGCGGGCCTTTAGTCAGACTCTTCTTTCTTGATGCGCTGTTCGATCTCGTACCAGTACTCGCGGTCGGGCCACGGAATCGACGCACCATCGCGGCTGAGCGCCTTGCCGAAGGCCGCCTCGGCTTCGTCGATGTCCTTCAGCAGCGTCAACGCCAATTCCCGCTCCGAGGCGTAATACCGCTCCGCCCATTTCAGCGCGATCTTGGCATAGGCCCAGGCCGGCTCACCCTCGGTCCATCGGGCTTCGATGCCGGCATGCTGCTGCATCCGATCGCAGTAGGCGATGTGCTCCTGGAGCAGTTCACGCAGTTTGGCGGGATCGGAGAGATGACCGAATGTGACGCGCAGCAGGACGCTGTGCTTGAGCATCGGGGGGTCATAGGGCGACTCGCTGGTCCAGTTCGCGATGGCCTGCTCGCCGACGGCCGTGATCTTGTAGAGACGCCGGTTACGCGCACCGCCGTCGTTCTCGACACGCGAGGTGACGTAGCCGATTTCTTCCATCTTCTTGAGTTCGGAGTAGATCTGGCTGTAGGCCGGGCTCTGATAGAAGAACCGCAGGACCCAGTTCGCCCACTTCTTGATGTCGTAGCCGGAAAGCTCGTCCCCGCCGGAAAGCATGCCCAGCAGGGCCCAGCCCGTCGGTGCCAGGTTCGGCTTGGCAGGGGTCGCTTCCACTGGCCAAGGTTACCAACAACGCGGTAGGTGAACCTTGCAGAGCAACCGCTCACCGGGAGACGGTTGTTGCATCGGACACGCTTACGGCGACAGTGGACGGTGATGACGGCGCAAGAGATACCGCGATCGTGCTGGCCGACGTGACCGCAGTGCGGGCCCACAGCCAACCGCTACTGTTCTTCCGTGGCGGATTCGGCGGATTCACCGATGAGTGAGACTGAACAGGCGGCGATGACGGACTTCGACGAGGTCGTCGACGTCCTGGTCGTCGGCTCGGGGGGCGGCATCGCCGGCGCGTACACCGCGGCGCGGGAGGGCCTCTCGGTGGCGCTGGTGGAGGCCACCGACAAGTTCGGCGGCACCACTGCCTTCTCCGGGGGCGGCGGCATGTGGTTTCCGTGCAACGCCGTACTGCGACGTGCCGGCAGCGACGACACCTTCGAGCAGGCACTCACCTATTTCCACGCGGTCGTCGGGGACCGGACTCCCCGCGAGTTGCAGGAAACCTATGTCCGCGGCGGCGCCGCACTCATCGACTATCTGGAAGCCGACGAACATTTCACGTTCATGGTGCTTCCGTGGCCGGACTACTTCGGCAAGGCTCCCGGCGCACGCCTCGACGGGATGCGCCATATCGTCGCCAAGCCACTGCCGGGCGATCGGCTCGGGCCGGACGCGGCCTTCGTCAGGGGGCCGTTGGACAACGAACGACTCGGTGTTGCAGCTCCGGATTTGCTGATGGGCGGCCGTGCCCTGATCGGCCGGTTCCTCGCCGCGCTTCGGCAGTATCCGAACGCGACGGTGTACCGCAATACGGCGCTCGAGGAACTGCTCACCTCAGATGGCGCCGTCGTCGGCGCGGTGGTCCGGCGTGACGGTGAGCTGGTCCGGATCGGCGCCCGCCGTGGCGTCCTGCTGGCTGCGGGCGGCTTCGAGAACAACGCCGCGATGCGCAAACGCTACGGAGTTCCGGGTCGTTGCGAGGACAGCATGGGTGCACCGGGCAACGTCGGGCTGGCGCACGAAGCAGCGATTCGGGTGGGTGCGAGCACCGATTTGATGGACCAAGCCTGGTGGTCGCCGGGCCTGACCCACCCGGATGGGCGCTCGGCATTCGCGCTGTGGTTCACCGGCGGCATCTTCGTCAATCAGTTGGGTCATCGCTTCGTCAATGAATCTGCGCCCTATGACCGCATCGGCCGCGAGATCATCACCCAGATGGCCGCCGACGAGCTCAGCCTGCCGTTCTGGATGGTCTACGACGACCGCGAGGGCATCGTCCCCCCCGTCAAGGCGACCAACGTCTCCATGGTCGAGACCGACAGTTACCGGCAGGCCGGATTGTGGCGCTCCGCAGAGACATTGGCAGATCTAGCAGAGGCCATCGGCGTACCCGCTGCCAATCTGGTGGAGACCGTCGCCCGGTACAACGCCTTGGTCGCCAACGGCGCCGACACCGACTTCGGCCGTGGCGACGAGGCATACGACTGTGCCTTCTCAGAGGGCAAGCCCCCGTTGGTACCGATCGACCAACCACCGTTCCACGCGGCTGCCTTCGGCCTGTCCGACCTAGGAACGAAGGGCGGCCTGCGCACCGACACCCACGCGCGGGTGTTGGACGAATCGGATCGACCGATACCGGGTCTCTACGCCGCCGGCAACACGATGGCGGCGGTCAGCGGACTGGCGTATCCCGGCGGTGGAAACCCCATCGGTGCCTCAATGTTGTTCAGCCACCTAGCGGCGCTGGACATGGCCGGGACAGCCCCGCGGTGAGCGATGCCGCCACACCGGTCGACCCAGAGCTCGGCCGAACGCTCTACACGCCGTTGACCGACGCGGTTCGCCGGCTTGTCGATGTCGCCATCCGCAGCGAAGCCGACCGCGAAAGCATATGTGCAGCACAAGCACTGGTCGAGGAAGCGGCGGATCTGCTTGCGGCCCAGAGCATGCCGGACTCATTCGGGGTGCGACCGACGACCGACGGCGGCACCGCCGCCTGGGGAAATGCGGCGATCGGCCTGCGGAACGCCATCGCCCCGCCGCTGGTCATCCACCACGACGGGACACGGGTCTACACCGATGTCGAACTCGGGGCCGCCTATGAAGGTCCACCCGGCCACGTCCATGGCGGAGTGTGCGCATTGATCCTCGACCACGTGTTGGGTGCGACCGCGCATCAGCCCGGCAAGCCCGCGTTCACCGGGACCCTCACCATCCGATACCTGCGGCCGACCAGACTGGGCCACCTTCACGCCGAAGCCTGGGTCGAACGCGAAGAGACGTCGAAAACGCTTGCAGTGGGGCGAATTTCCGATGCCGACGGCGTCACCATCGAGGCCGAAGGCGTATTCATCCGACCGAAGGGCAAGTAGACGAGCCCGGCTCAGCCCTGCTTGACCAACTTGAACGGCATGCTGATGTACAGCGAGCCGCCGCGGCCGCAGGCGCCGGGCACCCCGGTGGTGCCGTCCTCACCGACGAGCATGTTGGACGTGGGGTCGGAGGCGTCGCCGCCCGGGGTCACGCCGTGGAACCGGTACACCTGCAGCCCGCCGGCCACACTGCCGTCGTAGCAGGGCATCCAATCCGGAATGAAGCGCTTGACGTACCACTCTCCGCCGGTCTGGTAGATCGGTGCCGTCCAGCCCTTGTCGCTGGTGACGGTGCCCGTGCACTCGGTCGGGTAGCTGCACTGCGTCGAGATGGTCCAGATGCTGCGGACGCTCTGCTCGTCGTGGAACACGTCGTTGTTCGTCGCCCATTCGCCGTTCGAGGTGGCGGTGAACGTCCCGTTGAGGGCCCAGCGGTCGGAGGCGGCGGCGGTCGCCGAACCGGCCAGACCGGCCACCGCGACGACCGTGATCGCCGCGGCACTCACACCCAGCCTGCGCATGAGCCACTCCTCCCGGTGCCGGTCATGTGGTGGGCAGCAGATCTTTCCAGGACCGCTGACCATTCTGTGTCACCAGATCGGTCTGACGGAAAACGTTGCCGTCCGGTGTCGCGTACTGACCCGTTGCGGGGTCATAGGTGGCGACCGCCACCGACGGCCCGCCTGCGCCGGTGGTGTAAGCGCTGGGGGCCACCGTACCGCCCTGGTCGAGCGGCGCCAGGTCCGGAACCGACTGCGGGGCAGGCACTTGCGGCACACCCGCGGGTGGAGCCTGACCCGCGGCCGGGGCCACCGGCGCGGCCGGAGCCGGACCGGGGGGCCTCGGGGTGCCCTGCAGCGGGCCATAGATGTTGTCGTTCAACGTGACCCGGTCGTCGGGCGGGATTCCTTGCGACACCAGGTTGGGATCGAACGGGTACGGGCCGGTCGCATGCTGGCGCATGGCCAACGGCTCGAACGGTGCGCCACTCTCGCAGATCTCGACGGTGGGCGCCCGCTTGCCGGGCTGACCCTGGCACGGGTAGTTGCGCGCACCGCGGACACCGATCGGTGAATCCTGCGGCAGCTTGCAGTACAGCCCGTCGGGGGTGTCGATGTCGGAGAGATCCGCCGCCGAACGCCACTGGGACGGGGGCAGGAACCCGACCGTGCACGCGGGCGGGTCGCCGATACCCACCGTAAAGTCGCCCTTGGCCATTCCGGTCGGGTTGTTCATCGGGCCGATGGACTGGAGCGACGCGACGTAGGGCGGCAGCAACACCAGCAGTTGCTCGATCGACGCGTGGTAGGTCACCGCCACCTGGCCGACCGTGGTCAGGTTGGCCAGTAGCACCGGCAGCGTCGGCTTGACCTGATTGAGTAAGGCGGTGGCCTCGTCGGCGGCGCCGGGCCCGTTCGCCAGGATCGCCCGCCACTGCGGATCGTCGGCGTTCAGTTGGCCGGTGATCCCGGCGAGGCTGCGGGCCCAGGTCCGGATGGCGTCGGTGGACGCCAGCTGACCGTCCAGCAGCGGGCGGCTGTCCTCGATCAGCGTGCGGGACTGGTCGGCCGCACCCTTGAAATCGGCGGACAACCGCGACGCCGACTCCGACAGCGTGCTGAGGTTGTCCGCCGTTCCGTTGAGGGCCTTGAAGGTCTCGTTGAGCAGGTCCGGTATCCGCTCCTTCGGAATGCTCTTCAGCAGGGCGTGCACCCGGTCGAGCATCGGGCCGACGGCCTGCGGAACGGTGGTGTTCTTCGCCGCGATCACCGAACCGTTCTCCAGATACGGCCCGGAGTCGGTCTTGGGCACCAGGTCCACGTACTGCTCGCCGACCGCCGACACCGACAGCACCCGGGCCTGCAGGTCGGCGGGCACCTTTGGCGAGGTGGCCAGCGACAGGGTGGCCTCCGCGCCGCTCTTGGTGGGCCGCACGTCGGTGACCTTGCCGAGCTGGACGCCACGGTAGGTGACGTTCGAGAACTGGTAGAGCCCACCGGTTCTCGGCAGCTCCAGCTTGACCGTCATGCGGCCGATGCCGAGCAGCGTCGGAACCTGCATGTAGGTGACGACCATGACCGCGATACCGACGATCGAGGCGATGGTGAAGATGATCAGCTGGTTACGAACGAATCGGGTCAGCATCAGTTACCCCCTCCGTCCTGGGGCAGCGACGCCGGATCCGGGCCGGGCAGAGGCGGACCCGGCAAGGGTCCGGGGGGCGGTGGGCCGGGCAACGGGCCGGGTCCGATACCGGCGGCGGGCTGGTGGTTGGCGGTCAGCGCCGCCTGGTCGGTGGGCGCAGCGCCGGCGCCTGCGGGCAGCAGCGGCGGTATGTCGGCCACCTGCGCGGGAACCGAGCTGAACGGCGCGTGCAGTGGATCGTAGGTGTACGTTGCCCAGAACGGATCACCCGGTGCCGGAACCAGTTTGGCGTTCTCGTCGCCCCAGGTGGTACCGAGGAGCAGCGAGTGCTTGAGCCGCGGGATGGTGAAGTCGAAGATGATGAACTGGTTCATGTAGTCGCCCCGGATCGCCCGGTCGACGAAGCCCTGGGTGTACGGGAAGGTCGGGAAGTAGGCCAGCGCGGTGTCCAGCTTGGGTCCCACATCGGCGAGCGACTTCAGCGTGGGCTCCAGGTTCTGCAGGTTGCGAACCAGGTCCGCCTGGGTGTCGTTGACCAGCCCGGTGGCCAGGTTGGAGAAATCGCGGAACTTCGTCAGCGCGGTCACGATCCGCGGCCGCTCGTTGATCAGAACGTCCAGCGCGGGCGGAATCCGGTTGAGCGCGTTGGTCAGCACCTCACGCTGACCGGCGAAGGTGCCCGCCAGGTTGTTCAGCGATGTCACCGCTGCGTTGATACTGTCGCGTTGCTGGGCGAGCAGGCCGACGAAGTCGTTGAGCCGGGTGAGCAGGTCGCGGACCTTGTCCTCACGCCCGCCCAGCGCCGCGTTGAACTCCTTGACGATGTCGCCGATCTGGCCCAGTCCGCCGCCATTGACGACCACCGACAACGCCGACAGCGTCTGCTCGGTCGACGGGTACGTCGACGACCGGTTCAGCCCCAGCGTCGCACCGGGCTGCAGCACGCCGCTGGGCGCCTGACCCAGCGGTGGGTTGAGGGCCAGGTGCATTGAACCCAGCAGGCTGGTCTGTCCCACCGTCGCCACCGCATTGGCCGGGATAACCACGCCGGGCTTGACCGAGACCTCGACGTTGGCGTGCCAATCGGTCACGGTCATCTTGCCGACGCTGCCCACCACCACATCACCGACGAGGACGGGCGAATTCGACTCCAGCTGACCGATATTGGCGAGCTCGACGCGGTAGGTCTTCGACCCGTCCTCGTGGCCGACCGTGCCGGGCAGCGGCAGCGAGTTCAGTCCGCCGAACGCGCACCCGGTGCTGGTGACCGCGACGCAGGCGGCGATCACCGCGACGCGGCGCATCGAATCGCGGCGGATCATGACCCGGGTGTCCCTTCGACGGGCGCCGGTGCCGGCGGCGGTGCCGACTCGGCGGGTAAGAGCATCCCCGGCAGCGACGCCGGCGGCGGGGCCGCGGGAGCCAGCGGCACCCCGGGCGGGATCGGCGCACCACCGAACAGCGCGGGCGAAGGATCGGCGGGCAAGCCGTTGGGCGCGTACGCACCGTGGAAGTTGGGCGGCGGACCGTTCCAGCCGGCCGGCGGCGGCACATCACCGTTCAATCCGGTGTAGGCCGAGACCGCGGGTGGAATCTCGGCGGGCTCATGGGCTTTGGAACCACCGGGAGCCAACGCCGGATCCGAGTAGATCAGGTTGCTCGGGCTCGGCGACTTACCGAGGTACAGGTTCAGCGGGATCGGCAGGTAGTTGAAGTTCAGCAGCCGCAGCGCCGGCCCCAGGTACTGCGCGCACAACTTCGCGGTCTCCGCCGAGGTGGCGTTCTCGATCGCGCCGATGGCCGTGCAGATCACGCTGACCGGATTGGAGAAGTTGGCCAGCGCGAACCCGCCAAGGCCGCTCTGGGTGTCCGGGTTGTAGATGTTGTAGGCGTTGGCGATCGCGTTGGGTGCCACGTGCAGGAGGTTCTTCACCACCATCTGGTTGTCGGCGAGGTTCTTGGTGATGCTGCTCAGATGCTGCAGTTGCTCGGCGGTCTGATTGCGGCTGCCCGCGATGAACCGCTGCACGTCGACGACGGCGGCGGACAGGTTGGTCAACGCCGCATCCAGATCGGAGCGGCTGCCGTCGACCACGCTGGTCAGGCTGGCCAGGCGATCCTGGAACTGCACGATCTGGACATTGCTGTCCCGCAGTGCAGTGACGAAGATCTGCAGGTTCTTGATGGTGTCGACCAGATTGCCGCTGTTATCGGCGAGCACCCGGCTGACCCCGGACAGCTGGGCAATGGTGTCGTGCAGCTTCTGGCCGTTGCCGTCCAGCGCGTTGGCCGCGGAGTCGAGGAAACGGCCGATTGCGGTCTTGGAAGTGTCGTCCTTGGGGCCGAGATCCGTTGCCAGCCGCATCAACTGCGTCTTGACCTGGTCCCACTCGACCGGCACCGCGGTGCGGTCCAGGCCGATCACCGCGCCGTCGGCCATCTTGGGACCGCTGTCCTCATAGGGTGGGGTGAGCTGGACGTAGCGCGCGCCCACCAGGTTCTGAGAAACGATGATCGCCTGGGCGTTGGCCGGGATCGGCACGTCGCGGTCGACGGCCAGGCTGAACTTCGTCTTGGTGCCCTGGGCCTGAATCGACTTGATGGTGCCGACCTTGACGCCGGACACCCGCACCTCGTCGCCGGGGTAGATGGCCGTCGCGCTGGTGAAGTACGCGGTGATGCTCTTCGGCTTGAAGAACGCCTGGCGCACCAGCAGGCCGATGCCGCCGGCGACCAATAGCGCCAGGATCACCGCGACGGCGATGGTGATCGGCTTGCGACGTGTCATGGCTGCCCCCATCGTTCATAGGGCTGCGGTATCCCGTTGTAAGGGAACGGGATCTCGGCCCGCGGCCCGGCATTGTCCGGCGGCTGGCCGGCGTCGATGCCGCGGCGGAAGCCGAGCGCGTAGTCGAAGAAGGGCTGCGCGATCTGGCCGGGGCTCAGGTTCGCGACGAACGCGTTGTAGAGGAAACCGCTGTTGACCGCCTCGGCCTGGGTCATCTGGTATTTGGCCAGGCCCTTCATCGCGGCGGTGATGTTGTCGTTGTTGCGCTCCAGCATCGCCGTCACCGCGTTGATCTTCTCCAGGGCCGGTGCGAGTTCCTTCTCGTTGTCCGCGACGATCCCGGAGAGCTGCTTGGACAGCGCGGAGGTGTTGGCCAGCAGGTTCACGATGGCGTAGCGGCGCTCCTGGAGCACACCGATCAGGTCGTTGGCATTGAGCAGCAGGGAGTTCACCTGTTGGCTGCGCTCCCCCAGGATGCTGGTCACATTCGATGCGCTCTTGAGCAGGTTGCCCAGGGATTCGTTGCGCTCGTTGAGCATTCGCGACAGCCGGCTCACCCCGTCGAACGTCGGCCCGAGTTGCGGGGAGATCCGGTCGATGGTGTCCGACAGCGTGTTCAACGACTGGTTCAGCTGGGCGGTGTCGGTGTCGGCGGTGTTGGCGGTGAACTCGCTGAGCGAATCGGTCAGCGAATACGGGGCGCCGGTTCGGGTCACCGGGATGACGTCCGCGGGCTTCAGCGTGCCCTTGCCGTCGGATTCCAGGGTCAGCACCCGCTGACCCAGTAGCGTCCCGGTGCGGATGTGCGCGGTGGTATCCGAGCCCAGCCGCACGGTGCCCTTGACCATGAACGTCACCAGCGCCTTGCCGCGCTGCAGGGCTACGTCGGTCACGGTGCCGACCTTGACGCCCGACACCTTGACGTCGTTGCCGGGCACCAGGCCGCCGGCCTCGGTGAACAGGGCCTGGTGCTTGATCGACGTCGCCCAGGTGAGAAGCCGCTCGGGCTGCAGGCCGACGGCGATGACCAGAATGATCAGCACCACGCCGAGGAAGCCCGACCGGATGAGGGAGGAACCGCGGTATTTCAGCATCAGGGCTCCGCGCACCTTCCGGTGTGTTGGACGATCCAGGGGAAGTACGCCGTGCGGCCCTGCAGGTCGCTGACTCGGAAGGACAGGCCGCACAGGTACTGGTTGAGGAAGCTGCCGTACGCGCCCAGCCGGACCAGCTTGCGGTAGTTGTTCGGCGCCTTCTGGATTGAGATGTCCAGAAGTTCCTTGTCCTGATCCAGGATCGGGGCCAACCGGCCGAGCTGGTCGATGGTCCCGGCCAGCGGTGAGCGCGCCTGGCCGAGCAGGTCGGTCAGGGACGCGGTGCCGTTGTCCAGCGCGGTCACGGCCTGCCCGATCGGATCCTTGTCGGACGACAGGCCGGTGATGAGCTTGTTGAGCTTGTCCACGGCACCGGAGAACTTGTCGCCGTCCTTGGAGATGGTGGCGACGACGGTGTTGAGGTTATCGATCAACTGCTGGACGGTCTGTCCGTTGTCGGCCAGTGAGTTGGAGAACGAGGACGTCTTGGCGAACAACGACTCCAGGTTCGCGTCCTGGCCCTGCAGAACCTGGATGAGCGAGTTGGTCAGCGCGTTGACGTCCTGCGGGCGCAGGCCCTGCACAACGGGTTTCAGTCCGCCCAGCAGCAGGTCGAGATCCAGTGCCGGCTCGGTTCGGTCGAGCGGGATCTGCGAGCCGGGCGGCTGGATCTTGCCGGAGCCGGGGCCGTCGACGAGTTCGAGGTATCGGTCGCCGACCAGGTTGAGGTAGCGCACGACGGCCTTGGTCCCGGATGTGAGCACGATGTTGCGATCGGCGTCGAAGTCGACGATCACCTTGTTGTCCGGCTGCAGCGCAACGTTGTTCACGGTGCCGACCCGGACGCCGGCGACCCGTACCGAGTCACCGGACCTCAGGCTGGACGCGTCCCGGAACACCGCGGAGTAGCTGTCGCCAGAGCCGGTGCGGTACTGGCCGAAGATGGCGAACAGCGCCACGGTCAACAGCACCATCACCACCCCGAAACTGCCGATCTTGAGGATCGTCCTGGATATCGGGCTCATCCGGGCATCCCGATCTGTGCGGAGTTGCGCGGCGGGCCGTCGATCGGGCCGAACAGCGCCTGCTTGAGGGCGTCGGAGTTCAGCAGGATGCCCTGGTTGCCGTACTGGGCCTGGTTGGTGCCGATGTCGGCCACCACGAACGGTGCGGGTTGCTCGAACGGGACCCTGGGCAGGTCGGTGCACTGTGGTCCACCCGTGGCGGCCACCTTCGGCAGATCCTGGGGATAGCGGTAGCGCTCGCGGCCGAGGAAGAAGGATTGCAGCAGGATCACACCCGGCAGGGGGGTACCCGGCCCGGTGGCGAGCGGAAGCAGGCCGGCAATGCCGCAGTACAGCGCCTCGTGATACTCGTTCAGCAGATCCGTGGTGGGCACCAGCAGGTGCAGCACGTCGGTCAGCGGCTGCCGGTTGGTGGAGAGCACCTCGGTCCCGACGTCGGCCAACCCGATGGCGCTGACCAGCAGGGCGTCCAAATTGTCGTTCTGGTCCACGATGGTGTCGCTGATCTTCGTCGCGTTGTCCACCGTCTTGACCAGGTCCGGCGCTGCGCTCGAATAGGCGTCGAACACCGTTGGTGCGACGGCGATCTCGTGGTTGAGGGTGTCCAGGCTGGGGTTCAGCGTGGTGAGCGCGGCGTCAAGGTCCTCCAGCGACTGGCCGAACTTGTTGCCCTTGCCGTTGAAGCCCTTGGCGATGGCGCCGAGCGTCTGGTTGAGCTTCGCGGGTTCGATCTGGGACAGCACCGACACCAATTGCTGGAAGATGGTGTTTATCTCCACCGTCACCCGGTTGCCCTCGATCACCTGATTGGCCCGCACCGGTTGGGCCGAGGGGTTGGCGGGCGGGACCAGATCGACGAACTTCGAGCCGAACACCGTGGAGGACGTGATCTCGGCGCCGACGTTGGCCGGGATGATGTCGACCAAGGACGGGTCGAGGTCGAGGTGAAGTGCCGCCGTGCCGTTGGACGTCGTCTCGATCGAGGCGACCTTGCCGACCTGGGCCCCGTTCATCTTGACCTTGGCGTCCGGGTTCATCACGAGACCCGCGCGGTCGGAGATGACGGTCACCGGAACGGTTTTGGTGAAGCTCCCCCGGAACAGCCCGACAGCCAGCGCTACCACGGCGGCGATCGCCGTGACCGTGGCCAGACCGGCCAGGAAGCGCTTCATCGAAGTGGTCCTATCCGGAGAGGTT
>ERZ724503.9-NODE-9-length-45149-cov-7.612920_pt1 | contig 45149 bp, 41 predicted proteins | sample MGYA00376036_ERZ724503 | MGnify/ENA primary metagenome ERZ724503 (study PRJEB28724, sample SAMN07190885) | wastewater metagenome | isolation source: influent of sewage treatment plant in Hong Hong | place: Hong Kong | collected 2016-03-17 ...
CCGGGCTGGCATCGAGAGTTACCTGCAGACCAAGACGGTCTACGCGCAACTCTGATCCGGGGCACAGCCAAACGCAGTTGTAGTGCGTCACGGTGGACTGCTTGGATGACTGACATGCTCATCCACCCCTGGGATGCCGCCCTGGACCCCGCCGAATGGCGGGACTGGCTGGCCTCGACCGACCGGTTCGGGATTCTCGGCGTCAACAACGTCGACCCCGGGCAGGCGCCGCTGATGCTGCCGACGCACTTCACGCTGGCCGGTGATGAACTGCTGATCCACCTGGCCCGGCCCAACCCGGTCTGGCCGCATCTGGAGGCGGCCGCCGAGGTGCGGATGGCGGTCATCGGCGACTACGCCTACATCCCCACCTACTGGCGGGCGAAGGCCGCCGGTCCCGACGAGGACGGGGTACCGACCAGCTACTACTCTGCCGTCCAATTCATCTGCAGCCCAACGGTCGTCGACGACCCCGAGGGCAAGGCACAGATTCTCACCACGCAGCTCGGCGACTTCCAGCCGGAGGGCCGGCATGCCGACGTCGCGGTGGGCGAGGACCCGTACGGACGCATGCTGCCGGGTATCCGCGGGGTGCGACTGGCCGTGCTGCGGGTCGAGGCGAAGTTCAAGTACGACGACGCCAACCCCGTCGACCATCGTGAGCGTGTTATCGGCCACCTCGAGGAGCGTGACCACGGATTGGACGCCGGGGCCGCCGCCCAGCAGCGCCGCAGGCTGGCCGCGATCGGCGATTGGCGCACGCACCGCGGTGATTCATCGTACGTCTTGCCTGTTGGTGGTTCACTTAATCAGGATCGAGCCGGGTAAGTTCCGCTGGGTTCACGCAGGCCGAAAATGCTGAGCGATCAACGCCGGGTGAGTCGGATCGGAAGATCCTTGATTCCATACGAAGTCATGATATGGATGCCGCCGGGCCGGTACTCCGGTTTACCCACCAATTCGAACTCGCCGACACGCGACACCAGTTGTTCGAGCATCACTCGTATTTCCTGCTTGGCGAGGTTGGCGCCCAAACAGTAGTGCGCACCATGCCCGCCGAACCCCACATGCGGATTGGGATGCCGCGTGATATCGAACCGAAATGGGTCATCGAAGACCGCAGCATCGCGGTTCGCCGACGGATACCACATACTGACTCGATCGCCTTCACTGATCTCCACGCCTTGCAGGACAGTGTTTCTGCTCGCGGTGCGCCGAAAGTAGGCAACCGGCGAGGCCCATCGGACGATCTCGTCGACCGCGCTCGCGATGACGGATGGATCTGTGCGCAGCAGCTGCAGTTGTGCAGGATTCTCGAGCAGTGCGAGCATGCCGCTGGCGATAGCATCACGCGTCGTCTCGCTGCCCGCAATGGTGAGCACCATGAAGAACAGGTCGAGTTCAAACTCGCTGAGTTGGGTCGTCGAACCGTCAGGTTGATCAACCTCGACGGTGGTGAGTTTCGTCCATACGTCGTCTTGTGGATGCCGCCGCTTCCGATCTGACAATTCGTGCGCATAGGCGAACATCCCACCCAACGATGCAGCCATCTCCTCGGGTCGCGGTTTGTCGCTTTGCGTCTCGATCGCTGTCTTGATGATCGCAAAGAGCGGACCGCGGTCTGACTCAGGAATGCCAACGATGTCGGCGATCATGTGCATCGGAAGCTGGAAAGCGACCTCCTCGACGAAGTTGCACTCACCTTTGTCCAGCGCGCGCTCGATGATGCGGGCGGCCCAGCCGCGGGCCTGCTCCTCGAGCATGGCGGTCATCCGTGGGGTGAAACCGGAATTGACAAGGCGGCGTAGTCGGGTGTGGTCGGGAGGGTCCATCGTGATGAGCATCATGCCGCGTGCGTTCGGGTCCCAATCGGGGATAGTCGGCCCTTCGAAGGACCGAAACACCGTGGGGTCACGGCTGACCTCTTTGACACCGGCGTGCGATGACACCACCCAAAATGGGCCACCGAGCTCCTTCACGCCAGGAGTGTCTGGGTGGCGCCACACGGGCGCATTCTCACGTAATACCGTGAACACATCGTGGGGAAATCCGCGGCGGAAGTCCTCTTGGGAGAGGTCGATGGTTTCAAGCCGCGGCTCAGCGGGTCTCACAATCATGGCTTGCTCCTTGTCTATCGCGGTGGGGTCTGCTTGGAGTTAACCGGACGAGCGGCCCGCGTCGGGCTAGCGGCGATCATTGAGGGTGCTTCAGGCATCTACCGGTGCGATGGGGACGGAAGCCGGGTCGTAAGTGGGTGATCCTCCGCTGCCTCGGAACAGGATTGAGTCCTCGTTGGCGAATGCCATGAGCGTCTGTGCCTTCTCCCGCGAAACTGTCTGCACGTGGTTCGCCCGAGTCTTTCTGGTTGCCTCGTAGCGCCCGAGAGCCTCTGCGACATCTTCAGCGACTTCGAAACTTCGGCCTAGCACGGTGCCGTCCTCGATGGCCATGTTGCCGCCCTGACCGAGAAAGGGCAGCAGTGGATGGGCGGCATCACCCAATAGCGAAACTCGCCCCCTGGTCCACTGACCGAGGGTGGGCCGGTCACGCAGTGCCCACTTGAAGATTCGGTCTTCGGGAATCGCCCGGATGACGTCGAGAACCTCACTGGAGAAGTCCTGGTATAGAGCGACCAGCGATTCCTGGTCGGCTGGAATCGACCAGCCCTCCTCCTCCCAGCCCGGCTGCCTGGCATGGGCGACGACGTTCATGAATTCGGTGCCGCGCACGAAGTACATCAAGAACATTCGGTCCGGACCGACGTAGAAGCTCCCGTTTTCTGCGCACACCTGGTCGGTAACTTGCGCGGCCGGAATGAGACCGCGGTAGGACACCATGCCCGAGTAGACCACTGGCTCCGGACCGAACATCGCTGGTCGTACAACGGAGGCCACCCCATCACAACCGACCAGCGCATCAACTGTCGCCGATTGCCCCTCGGTGAAGCCCACTCGCACGCTTTTCCGGCCCTCGCTGAATTCGCTGAACTCGTACCCCAGGTGCAGACAATCCGGATCGACGGCAAGCACCGCGTCCAGCAATATGCCATGCAGATCTGCGCGATGCAGCGCATAGGCCAACTCCTGACCGCTCACATCGGCGGGCTCCTGAAGTGTCGCTCCCGATGCGTAGTGCTTCAGAGTGAAGTACCCCGGCGGCCTCTTGCCGGCCTTCGCCCGGATAAGGTCACCTACAGCCAGATAGTCGAGGGCCCGCATCGACGGCCCCGCCAGTACCAAGCCAGCACCAACTTCGCGGACTTCGTCTGCACGCTCGAACAATGACACGCGCAGACCGCACCTTTGGAGAGACAGCGCTGCCGTCAGACCGCCAATGCCGGCGCCGATGATCCCGATGTGGCCCGTCGTCATGGTTCACTCATCCCCATGTGATTTCCAGGTGCCGAGCCGGCGCTCGGCGGGGCTCCGATCCGTCTGCAAGGTGTGCGGCATCACTATTGAGCCGCTGGCTGCCCGACAAAGTCCGAGAAGCGAGACCTCCATTCGGTGACGCTCGGTGCCAAGGGGTTGTTGGATGCAATATCGGCCGCTGGGGCCAGACCCCCATCCTGTTCTGCGGCCTCCTTGATGCGAAGCAGATCTGCTGTTGCCTGATCCACAATCTTGGCATCCTCGGCTTCTGAACGATTGGTTGTCCAGAGCACCGTGGTGACTACCGACGTGCGTCCGCCGCCGGGTGTGCATGACACGAGACGATGATGCATCGCACCGTCTTGGGACTTCAACGTGCCTTGCAGAAAGAACGGAACATCGACCTGCGCATCGCCAAACGCTGAATCAGATTGGGAGAGTAGTGTTTCGACAATACGTATGGCGTTCGCCTGCCACACTGATGCGCTAGTGAAGATCCTCCGGAAGCGCTCGTCGGTGTCCCAATCGATGTCGATGATCGGTGCGGTTGGTTCATCAAGTGACACCCAGATCAAGCCGTACCGCTCGGCTGAGGGATGGGTAGTGAGGTGTGCTCTCTCCGATATCGGGAGGTTGGAAGGTTTGGCGACACAGCGGCCAGCATCGCCGAAAGTCCACCCGTGCTTCGGGCAAACCAGGCAGCCGTCGTGCACCTCGCCCTTGGACAGCTCCCACTTGCTGTGCGTGCACCGGTCTGGGGCGGCGACCACCGCGCCGTTGGGACTACGCCAGAACACCAGATCTCGGCCGAGGAGCCGGGCTGACGCCGGTGCATCACGAATGTCAGCCTGAGTCGATGCCGGAAACCACTGACGGCCCAATGGTCCGGAAGGCCTCAAAGCCATGATCGCATTCGTCATTAGGTCAATTCCTTTCTCCGAATACGTAATCGGCGAGGATGAACCGCACCGCGCCGATGAAACCTTCGCTGGAGGGCTGTCCAGTGGCCAAGCGAGATCTACCGGAAGGCATCCGGGTTGGTTGTGGTTGAGCGGTCACATCTCGATGCAGTTGTCGGTGATGGTCTTGTACTGCGTGTACTGCAAGAGGCCGTACTCGCCACCCTCCTGACCCACGCCGCTCTGCTTGTACCCACCAAATGGGCCTTCGGTGTCGATACTGGCGAAGTTGTGGCCGTTAACCCACGTGCAGCCAGACTCGAGACGGGACCCGACGGCGAAGGCCCTGTCGATATCTCGCGACCACACCGAACTGGCCAAGCCGTATTCGCTGTTGTTCGCGCGTCCGATGGCCTCATCGACACTCGAAAACTTCATCACCGGCAGAATGGGCCCCATTTGTTCGCAGCTCACCACTGCTGCCTCGTCGGGCGGATTGAGTACCAGATGAGGCAGCATGAAGTAACCATTTGCGGGGTCGGTGCCTTCGGCATACGAGCCGAGTTGCACTGCAGACAGCCCGGATTCCTTCGTTTCGGCGACCAGCGCCGTGACCTTCTTGAATTGACGCTCGTTGTTCAGCGGTCCCATCGTCACTTCGGGGCGCAGGCCGTCGCCGACGACGAACTTGTCGACCTCGGCCTGCAGCTTTTCGACAAGTTCGTCGTATCGTGCTTCGTGGACGTAGAGCCGTTTGATGGCAAAGCAGACCTGCCCGGTGGCGGCGAATCCGCCACTGGCTATCCGCCCGATAGCGCGATCATCGAGTTCGGCATCGTCGAGCACCAGGGCGGCATCGTTACCGCCGAGTTCGAGAAAGACGCTCGCAAGATGCGTCGCGGCGTCGGCCATCACCGCTCGCCCGGTCTCCGTGCTGCCGACGAACGCGACCTTGCGCACCCGCCGGTCCTTGACCAGTGCCGAGCCCACTTCCGGCCCCACCCCCGAGACGACGTTGAGGACGCCGGGCGGGAAGACTGCTGCGATCGCGCCAAGCGCCTCAAGTGTTGCCAGCGGCGCGAACTCGGGAACCTTGAGAACCATGGTGTTGCCGGCCATCAGAGCGGGCCCGATCTTCCCGCACGCAAGGCCCACCGGGAAATTCCACGGGATGATGGCGGCGACCACTCCGATGGGTTGGCGTTCCACGCGCATGCGTCGGGACTCGTTGTCGAGCACCGTGGGCTCCAGCCACTCGGGATGGGACGGGTAGTAGCTCAATGTCATTGCTGCTATAGCGAAGTCGATGTATGACTCCGTGATCGTCTTGCCGTTTTCGCTTGTGAGTACCGGCGCGAGTTCATTGGAGCGCTCGCCTGCTACCTTGGCGGCTTCGAGCAGTAGTGCGCCTCGCTCGGCGGGCGGCACCATGCGCCAGGCAGGGAAGGCTTCGGCCGCCGCTTGTACGGCCGCGGCTGCGTGTGTTGCGGTTCCGTTTGGATAACGGCCGACGACCGTGCCCAGGTCGGCCGGGTTGCGGACCTCTATCCAGTCCTCGCTGGTGGCGGGTTTGCCGCCGATGGTCATCGTTGGCTGCAGAGGCATGGATTCCCCTCTTCTTTCGGATGAGTGCTGGGCGGGGCGTGTTCGAGGTTGGGCTACGAAGCTGAATTGGCTTCGCACTTCAGCGGGTCTGGGAGTGCCTCCGTGTCGTGCCTTCCGGATTCCCCAGAACCTAGAGTTATGATACTTTATCAAAATGAGGGTGTCCACCATCGAGTTCGGAGCATGGAGCGCCGACGCCGGCGCCTGGCTGTCGGAGCCCAATCGAACTGGGCCGCAGACGTCGCCGGATTGCTATATCTTCGGCGGAGGTTCACCGATGGAGGCGGGTCCGCAACGATCTCGGACGGCGCAATGCGGTCAGCGTATGGCGCTCCAAGCCAGTCTGTCGGTGCTCGACTACTGGCGTCCCACCCCCCGGCGTCTGGCCGTACAGCAATATATGATATCTCGAATCTCCTCCTGTCTGGCGTCAACTGGCGCCGGGTGCCGGGAGCTGGTTGAGGGGTTGGTGTGACAGACCGACGGCCTCCGGCCACCGAAGGGATTCAGATCGGGGGGATGACTGTTACAGCGGTCATCGACAGCGAAGTGCGCTTGGTGCCGACGCAGGCCTACCCAACCACGTCCGCGGCAGACTGGTCACGCCATGCTGAACTCCTCGATGACGAGGGTCTGCTTCGACTGACACTCGGGGGATTCGTCGTGCGATTCCACGACCGCGTCATCCTCATCGACGCGGGTGTCGGGCCGGAGGACCGTCCTGGCAAGACCGCGAAGATGCCCGGTGGCAGGATGCTGGACAATCTGTGGGCGTCCGGTACGGCCGCCGAAGAGATCACCGACGTCGTCTTCACCCACCTCCATCTCGATCACATCGGTTGGGGCGCAGTCGGCGATCGGATCGTCTTTCCTAATGCGACGTACCGGTGCCATGAGGCTGATTGGGACCACTTCACCAATGGCGGAACATTGAGCGATCCGCAGAAGCTGGCAGCGATGGCCCCGGTGATGGAGTGCTGGGACTCCGACACGACGCTGGCACCGGGCTTGGACGTGGTCGCCGCGCCAGGGCATACGCCCGGTTCGTCGATCATCGTCTTGTCCAACGATACTCAACGCTGTGTTCTGCTCGGCGACGTCGTGCACTGCCCTGCCGAACTCGTCGAGGACGAATGGGAAACAATCGCAGACGTCGACCCGGATCTTGCCCGCCGCACCGCGACGTCACTTGCGCGCGAGTACGAGGGAACAGACAGCGCACTGGTTGCAGCACATTTCAGCGATCTCAGATTCGGGCGGCTGCTCGTGGGTGAGCGACAACGGAAGTGGGTCATGGTATGACAGGGGTCCGGTCCGATGTCGAGCGCGCTGTGGGTGCCTACGGCCCGCAGGCAGACGTTTACCGTGCGGCAGGCGAGTGGGGCGGCCAGACTCTGGTCGGCGTCCTGCGGAGCCATGTCGAAAGTCGGCCGGCAGCGGTGGCGATCGCCACCATCGAGGGCGAACTGACCTATGACGACCTCGACCGGCGTTCGGACGCTATGGCGCTCGGTCTCGTCGACGCCGGCCTGCAGCCGGGCGATGCGGTCATCTTCCAGACGGGAAACGAGCTGGAAGCTGTCGTCGCGTTGTACGGTGTTCTCAAGGCGGGGCTTGTACCAGTCTGCAGTATCCCGAACCACCGATTGCACGAGGTTGCCCACATCGCCACGGCGACAAGGGCGCGCGCCCACCTTTTTCAGGCGGACTACCGCAACTACGATTTAGCAAGCCTCAGCGCCGAATTGGCGCAGCGTTGCCCGGAAGTCGCTGTGCGGATCGTTATCCGCGGCGAGTCCTCCCCGGGAACCATGTCATTCGACGGACTGGTCGGCCACGCTGACCCGCAGCGCGCCCGTCGAGTGGTGGACGAGATCCAGCGCCAAGTGTCGCCGGAAGGTGTTGCGTTGTTCCAGCTTTCCGGGGGTACCACCGGTGTGCCGAAGGTGATTCCCCACACCCATGCAGGCTATCTCTCCATCGCTGCCCGCTGGTCGAGGAACCTGGGTTGGGATGCATCGACCGTTACGCTGCACTTCTTGCCTGTCATGCACCACGCCGGGCTGGGCACAGCATTGGTCCCGACTCACTTCGTGGGCGGCACTGCTGTCTTGGGTCGTTCGATCGATGCCGAGCTGCTGGTCACACTCATTGAGCGCTATCACGTGACGTGGATGCACTTCAATACCGCCGCGTTTCGACCCTTGAAAGAACACAGCGAACGAGTGAAGTGCGATTTCAGCTCGCTCAGGCAATTTATGTGGGTGTTCGTCCGACCCGAGATGTCCGCTCAAGCGGAGCAGATGTTGGGCGCGACCGCGATCGGGAGCTTCGGGATGGGCGAGGGGGTCCATCTGTCGTGCCGGCCGGATGATCCGCCGGAAGTCAGGCGCTACACCTGTGGCACGACGATTGGTGAGTATGACGAGGTCGTCGTGCGGGATCCCCAGACTGAGCAGCCGTTAGCCGATGGGGAAGTGGGGGAGTTGACCTTTCGCGGCCCGAGCGTGATCCGGTCGTATCTCTCCGAAGACCACTCATCGGCAGCGTTCACGTCGGATGGATTTCTGCGTAGTGGCGACCTCGGCCACGCCGAGGTGATCGCAGGACGGCGCTGCTATGTCATCGACGGGCGGCTGAAGGACCAGATCAGCAGGGGCGGAGAGAAGGTGATGGCCCCCGAGTTGGAGTTGCTGTTGCACGACCATCACGAGGTTCGTGAGGTGGCGGCGATTGGCATTCCGGATCCAATGCTCGGCGAGCGTATCTGCGTTGTCGTGGTGGTCGAGGCCGACAGAGCCGACATCGATCCCGAGGAACTGCGCCTACGGCTGGTCGAATTTCTCGACAAGCGGGATGTCGCCAAGTTCAAGTGGCCCGAGCACCTGGTCCTCGTCGACGAACTACCCAAGACCGGGGTGGGCAAGGTTCGCAAAGACGTCCTGCGAAGCTGGGTCGAAAGCCGTTCCACAACAGAGAGAGTGAGGAATTAGCCCATGGTTACGAAGATCGCGGGAGGCATGCGTGGCGTCGACCACGTCGCGTACCCGACCTGGAAACTCGAAGAGACGGTGAACTTCTACCGCGATGTACTCGGGTTCCCGCTCAAGCATTGCATACTTGCACCCGGCTGGGGCAATGACCCGCACCCTGACTTCGCGCACTTCTTCTTCGATGTCGGCGCCAACGCAACTATCGCGTTCTTCTATTACTTCGGCGTCGAACCGTATGTCGACATTAACGTGCCGGACCGTATCAACAAGTCGCGCCACCTCGCCTTGGCGGTTGACACCGAAGACGAACTCGACCACTACCAGCACCGGATCGAAAGCGCCGGCTACGAGCTTCGGTTCCGGGTCATGCACGAGTTGATCGAGTCGATCTACGTCTTCGACCCCAACGGGTACAGCATCGAGATCTCCCGCCCGTTACGTCCCTTGCAGGAAGCCGACAGCATCGACACCGAGCTCAGCATCGCCGCTCTCATCGATGTCGTCCGGGATCCTGAACCGAGCCTGGCGAAGGTCTGGGAACGCAAGGCCGAGCTCATCGCCGACAGATTAGGAGTCAGCCATGCCTAGCGTGTACTTTCCCGATATCCCAGAGACCGAACCCATCTGGCGAGCCGCCGTTGGCGACAGCGAAGTCGAGACGTGCCACACAGGTCCCTACGTGGAATTGCGCTTCCCGGATGGGATCACGATCGATCGCGCGAGCACCGGCGCGCGGCACGCGGTGTGGTATAGCTGTCTGGGTGCCCTCGACCACGCCCGTGTGACGCAGTTTGACAAGAACGCACTGCGCATCGTTGCCGACAACCAACCGTGAGTTCACCGACCAAGCAGCGACTGGGTTACCGCCCACGGATGGAACCGGCGCCCATGCCAGATGGCGTGGTGACCACAGTCAGCACAGTCAAAACCGTCGATGACGCGTCCGTGCCGGGCGTCTTGTACAGCGTCGAGGGAGCTACGGCGGTCGTAACCCTGATGCACCCCCGGCAGGATCTCGCGCGGCACTACCTGATCCCGGTACTCCTGGAGGCGGGATTCGCGGTGTGGGCGCAAGGTTCCCGCACGGTTAACAACGACCTGACTCTCGTTCACGAGGAAGCCATCCTCGATCTCGCTGCCGGCCATACGCACCTCCGCGACCGCGGTTTCGAGCATGTCGTCGCATGTGGGCCATCGGGCGGTGCCACCCTTTCTGCCTTCTACACCCAGCAGGCAAGCCGGAGGCCAGAGGACCGCATCAGGGTCACTCCCGGCGGAAAGCCGACGGTACTGAACAAGGCGACAATGCCGGTTCCGGACGCGGTGGTGTTTCTGGCGCCCCACCCCGGCCAGGGTGACCTTCTTCTGCACTGCATTGACGGCTCAGTAGCCGACGAGGGCGACCCGCTATCGACCGTTCCTGAACTTGATATATTCGCTGCTGCCAACGGGTTTCGCGAGCCACCTAACAGTTCGGAGTACTCGTCTGAGTTCCTTGATCGTTACCGCCAAGCGCAACGGGATCGGGTGGCCCGCATCGACGCCCACGCACGGTTCCTGATCGCCGAGCGGATCGAGGCCAAGAAGCGCCTCAAGGCGAGCAACCGGACTGCCGATCTTCGCGCGAGTGTGATGTCGAAGGTCATCACGGTCTACCGTACCGACGCTGATCCACGAACGTTGGACATGGCCATCGACCCGTCGGACCGTCCGTATGGCTCGATTCATGGGCGGCGCCCGGACATCATAAACTTCGGCATCACAGGCTTCGGGCGCCTCACGACTGCCGACGCCTGGCTGTCGACGTGGTCAGGTCTGAGTTCCAACGCCTGTTTCGTCACCTGTGCGCCGGAGGTGACCGTCCCGAGCCTGTTCATCGAGTACACCGCTGACCAAGCTACCTTTCCGTCGGTCGCCCGCGAGATGTTCGGCAAGATCGGCGCAGTCGACAAGGCGCATCAGCGTGTCGTCGGAACTCACTTCGGCGGATCACCCAGCCCGGATGGACCTCCCGGCGGTGTACTGGCGGGACGTGCGATCGTCGACTGGCTGCGGCAACGGGTCTCTGGCCGATGAAGCCTGCGCTCCAACGACTCTCGGCCGAGGCACGGAGTTGCCCAACCTGAGTCACCACGATTCGACAGTCCGACACGAGCCGAAGGGGAGCTATGGCCGATTTCGAAGAGTCCGATCTGCACAACGACATCCGCCAAGGGGTTCGGCGCGTGTGCCGCGACTACCCCGACAGCTATTGGCGCGACCTCGACGAGCGGCACGAGTTCCCCTGGGAGTTCTACAAGGCGCTCGCCGAGGGGGGTTGGGTCGGCATAGCAATCCCCGAGCAATACGGGGGCGGTGGGTGTGGAATCGCAGAGGCCTCGATCGTGCTGGAAGAGGTGGCAGCCTCTGGGGCAGCTATGAATGGTTGCAGCGCAATTCACCTTTCGATCTTCGGAATGAACCCGATTGTTCGGTTCGGCAGCGAAGCGATGCGGCAGAGGTACCTGCCTGCGGTTGCCGCCGGCGATCTGCACGTCGCCTTCGGAGTTACGGAGCCTGACGCCGGCACCGACACCACGAATATCCGCACTCGCGCGATCCAAGACGGCGACTCCTATATCGTTCGCGGCCAGAAGGTTTGGATGAGTAAGGCCTCGTTCTGCCAGAAGACCCTGTTGCTGGTTCGGACCACGCCACTCGAGGAGGTGCAGAAGCGAACCGACGGCCTGACGCTGTTGTTTGCCGACCTAGATGCGCCGGGGGTCCAGATCAACCCCATACCAAAGGTTGGGCGAAACGCGGTCGTGTCGTGCGAAGTTGTGTTTGACGACCTTGTGGTGCCGGTGGGCGATCGTGTCGGCGAGGAAGGCGAGGGCTTCAAATACTTGCTACATGGACTGAATCCCGAGCGGATTCTCGTGGCGGCCGAAGCGATCGGCATCGGCCGTGCTGCGGTCCGTCGAGCCGTCGAGTATGCGAACGACCGCGTCGTCTACGGAGCTCCCATCGGTACGAACCAGGGGGTGGCATTTCCGCTCGCTGAGGCATACGCCCGACTGCACGCCGCGGAGTTGGTGGTTCGTGAGGCCGCTTGGCGCTATGACACAGGATTGCATTGCGGTGAACAGGCGAATATGGCGAAGTGGCTTGCTGCAGATGCGGCTTTCGCGGCCGCTGACCAAGCTGTGCAGACATTCGGCGGGTTCGGCTTTTCGCTCGAGTATGACGTCTCACGGTACTGGCGGGAGGCGCGTCTGATGAAGATCGCACCCATACCGCAGGAGATGATCCTCAACTACCTGTCCGAACACGTGCTCGGTCTGCCCCGATCGTACGGAAGGTAAAGGACTGAGAGGGGCTAGGAGTCGATCATCCGCGTCGGGCGGCGGCCAGTCGCTTTGCGAACTCTGGTGATTCGATGGACGCAGCCTGGGGTCCCAGTTCTGTGTCGACCGCGATGCGGTGCTGGTCAGTGTCCAGGAATCCCGGATTCGCGGTGGCGCGCATCGAAGCCTTCGTCGCGATGACAACCTCGCGTGGTGCTGCCGCTGGTCCGGATGCGAGGGTGCGCGCAGCAGCCTCCGGATTGTCGGCCACCATGAGCGCTAGGCCGTGTCGTACCGCAGCATCTGCGTCGAAACGCATGCCGCACAGCAGCATCGCACGTGCAACCTGTGGGCCGACGGCTCGCTGCAGCATGTACGTGGCGCCACCGCCGGGGTGGATTCCAAGCTTCAGGAATCGTGAGTCGAAAATGGCTGTGGGACCGGCGATCCGCACGTCTGCAGCGAGCGCAAGGTTGAGTCCGGCGCCGACGGCGGGCCCGTTGACCGCAGCGATGGTAGGCAACGTGCAGCTGGCCAGCGCGAGGAATCCCGCATAGATTTTTCGCAAACCTTCCGTGGTCGCAGCGCCTAATGCGCTCAGGTCTGCTCCAGCACAGAATGCCGAGCCCGCCCCCGTAATGACGATCGCGTGTACGTCGGCGTCGGCCTCTGCGGTCTGCACCGCGGCAGAGAGCTGTGCCGAGATCTCGGTGGTGACGGCGTTGCGATGGTCAGGGTCGTTGATAACGATCAGCGCGACGTGGTTGTCTACCTGCGTCACAACGAGATCCATCATGCCTCCTTGCTTTGTGTTGTTCAGTGGCGCGTATGGGTGCTCGCACGACGTCGGCACTCAGTACCTCGGTACCTGTGTCAGAAGAGGGATTCCGCGAGGCCGACATGGCCCCACTCGCCGGTGCCATTTCCGCCTCCGAGACTGTAGTGCTCGACAGCGAAGGTGTCCGGATCGATCGTGCGCGCACCCCAGCCGAGTTCGAACATCCAGCCGGACGGGCTCTCGGCGTAGAAGGAGAACATGCGGTCGTTACTGTGCCGGCCGAGTTCGACCTTAACCCTGCCCTGAGATTGGCAGACATCGAATGCCGTGCCTACGTCGTCGAGGCTGGTGTGTTCCAGCATCACATGATAGGTGCGGCGTCGTGGTTGCGGGTTGCCGAAAAACGCTAGCGAGTGATGCCGGGGGTTGCACGACATGAACGCTGCGACCTTGCCCACTCCGGGGAAGCAGGGTGAGTCCGTCGTGGTGAAGCCCAAGCTTTGTTGATAGAACCTCTCAGCCGCCTCGACGTCGGGTACATATGTGACGAAGTGCCCCAATCCCTGGGCCGCGGTGACGAAACCCGAGATAGGTCGGGAGGGGCGGTATGAGGGTTGGTACGTGACCTCGGGGCCGTACGACACCTCCATGCGGACACCCGAATGAGGATCGGTGAAGTGGACGAATCCCATGACGCGCCTGACTGCCGACTCCTCGGGCCTTCCCTCGGTGACCGTGACCCCCGCGGCTTCGACCTGGCCGGCGACCGCATCCATGATGTCGGCGTTGCGAACCTGCCAGCCCACGTAGGAGACATCCTCGGGCTCGTTATCGGCTGGATGGACGATAAAGCGGTGATGACGCTCGTCCATTCTTAGGTAGAGGTTGGCGCTGTCGCTGTCAGGGGTGATCTCGTGACCGAGCACCTCTTGTGCGTACTTCGACCATACGTCGAGATCGTTGGCGTTGATCCCCACGTAGGCGAGCTCATCGACCTTGTGCACCTTGACGATTCCTTCCAGTTGTTGTATTCGGCGTCGGCTTGCCTCCGAGGCCGTGAACGGAGAAGTGCGGTACCAGCGGGAGTCGCGGCAGAGGTGTGCATATACTATATCCAAACATGGGCCGAGGGGTGCGGTTTTGGCGTAGTCGGGACTTGTCGGGCTTGGTCCCGTTTCGCGCATTGCTTGCCGACCGGCCGTTTGAGAAGTTGGTTCCCTATCCTTGAGATTCGCCTATGCCATATATTATTTATTTAATCAGAATATGGGTTAGAGTACGCGCACCGGTTCACCCCGCGGCAGTACGCGCCGCCGAGGCGCCCGGTGTTTGCGCAAGCCATGGCCCAAGGGCCGACGGCGGACGAAGGGAGACGGACCGTGATTCGTTCATCGATCGAGGACAGCCGGTGCTGACAGCCCAGGACTTCAAAGGTGTTTACGGCATCCTGGCGACCCCGGCCAAGGTTGGGGCGGATCGCTGGGACGCAACCGACACCGTCGACCTCGATGAAACCGCACGGTTGACTGAGCAGCTAATTCAGGATGGGTGCAGTGGCCTGCTGGCGCTCGGTACGACGGGGGAGTGTGCGACCCTCACGGAGGCTGAGTTCGAGGTGTTCGTCGATTGCTTTGTGTCCACCGTCGATAAGCGGGTGCCTGCGCTCGTCGGCGCCACGACTCTTGGCACACATGACACGGTGCGGCGGATGCGGTTCCTGCGTGATTGCGGCGCCGATGGCACAATGCTAGGCCTTCCGATGTGGCAGCCGTGCAGCGAAACGCAGGCGGTCAAGTTCTACGCATCGCTCTCCGAGGCTTTCCCCGACCTGGCGATCATGGTCTACGCCAACCAGAACGCCTTCCGCTTCTCGTTCCCGCCGTCGTTCTGGGGCGCGGTTGCGGAATTGGCGCCGACGGTCACGAGTGCGAAGTTCGCCAGCCCGGTCGGCTATCTCGACTGTCTGGCCGCGGCGAACAAGAGAATCAACTTCCTGCCTATCGACATGATGGCACTCATGTTCGCCCAACAGGCACCTGATGCCATGACCGCGTCATGGGCCACAGCTGCCTGCATGGGGCCGCAGCCCTGCGTCGCGCTAATGGATGCGATCGAGACGAGGGATCTAGATCGGGCCGCCGAGATCACCAACGATATTGCGTGGGCGAACGAGACGTTTATCCCAGGCGGTGACTTCGAAGTGTTCTCGCAGTACAACCTGCAGCTCGAGAAGATCCGGTTCAACGAGGCCGGGTATTGCCAGGCTGGCCCGATTCGGCCGCCATACAACGACGTTCCGGAGGAGTACGCCGCTGGTGCCCGTGAGTGCGGCCAGCGCTGGGCCCAACTGGTGAAGAAGTACTCGTCAGCCCCGAGCTGAACCTCAGGCCAGGGCCGGTCTTCCGGCAACGAACCGGCATCGACCATTGAAAGCGAGCAGACGTTGAGCGCCACACCTGACATATCGAAACTGCCCGACGACGAGAACGTCGTCCTCGACTTCGTCGGCACAGTCGACCCGAACGATCTGTCGAGCCTGGTGTTCCCACTATCCAGGTTTCAGCAGTTCGATGAGAAACTACCGACGGTCGTTCTCGGCTACGTCGCCGGCCAACTGGGTGTCGTCGTGTGGAATCTGGAGCCCGGTCAGGAGAACGACTACCACGTCCACTCGGCGGTCGAGCATCTCCACATCGTCATCGAGGGCGAATGCGAGTACACGCTCGGTGATCAGCCGCCTGTGATAACCCGAGTCGGCGACGCTGTCATGGTCCCAGCCGGGGTCCCGCACGGCATTCGCAACCTCAGCGACAGGCGGGTCTCCTATATCGCCATCACCAGTCCCGGGCCGTACGAGAAGGTCCGCGTTGAACGGCCAGTCTCCTGAGCCGGATACGACGCAATCCATGAAGTCACAGCAGCGGCTCGCGCGCGCCGGGGGATTGCCCGGCACGGCGTCGCCTCAGGGGCGTCGCGACGAGATCGAAATCCACAAGGAGGGGCGCGATGTCGATTCTGACCATCCATGAGAGCACCGAGATCGCCGAGCGGGCGGTCTCGTGGCTCGAAGCTCTGGAACAGAAGTTGTACGCCTGCGACCAGTCCGGCTTCGACGATCTATTCCTCGAGGAGTCGTACTGGCGTGACATGGTGTCCTTGACCTGGGACACGCGTCAGTTCTGGGGCAGAGATGAAGTTCGAAATGCTGTGATCGAGAATGCGCGAAGCGTCGGCTTTTCGAATCTGCGCCTTGATGATGAGCGCTCGGCCCCGAGGATGGCGGAGTTTCTCGGCAGACCGGTCCTTGAGGTCTTCTTCGCGTTCGATACCAACGTCGGCACAGGCAAGGGCTTCACTCGACTGACCGCGGATGACTCGACGAAGGTGGGTTTTCGCGCATGGATGGTCGCGACCTCGTTGTATGCGCTGAACTGCGCGCCCGAACCTGTTGGACGACACCCGCGACAGGGGTTCGATCCGGCTTTCCCGGGTCAGACCTGGGCCGAGTGGTCTGCGGCGAAATCCGACTTCTCCACACGCGAACCCGACGTGCTCATCATCGGAGGCAGCCACTCCGGCCTCAGCGTCGGAGCCAGATTCGAGCGCAAGGGAATCTCCTATCTGATCGTTGAGAAGAACGAAAAGCCGGGTGATACGTGGCGTGATCGGTACGAGTCGCTTGCATTGCACACTCCGACATGGATGAACGATCTCCCCTACATTCCACTGCCGGCGAACTGGGCCAATTTTCTGCCGAAGGATCGATGGGCCGATTGGCTCGACAGCTACGCCACGCTGATGGATCTGAACTTCTGGGGATCAACGGAGGCTATTAGTGCCTCCTTCGACGAAGCGACTCGGATGTGGGAGGTGCGGCTGCGGCTGGCCGACGGCTCGGAGCGGACGATGCATCCCAAGCATGTCGTTCTGGCCGTCGGCGGCGCTGGAGGCAGGCCGAGCCTTCCCGACCTGCCCGGAATGGATGAGTTCACGGGCGAGGTTCTGCATTCCTCGAGATACAAGAGCGGAGCTGCTTACAAGGGCAAGCGGGTGTTGGTTGTCGGTGCATCCACGACCGGACACGACATCTGCCTCGATCTGTATAACAAGGGTGCCCGTCCGACGATGGCACAGCGGGGACCATCCTGTGTCGTCAACATCGAGGAAGTCGTCGAGTTCAGCGCCGATTACGGCAGAGTGCCGGTCGAAGAGGCCGACCAGCTGCGAAGCGCCATGAACCTCCCGCTGTTGATCGCTCGTGCGAGGGCCTACACACAGAAGACGGAGGTTTCGCACGCCCGACTGCATGCCGGTCTGCGGAACGCCGGACAGCAGCTCACGATCGGCGATGACGAAACCGGTTGGACGATGAAGCTGTTCCGCGACGTGAAGGGTTATTACCTCAATGTCGGGGCCTCTGAAGCAATCGTCGAAGGCAACATCAAGATTCTGGCCTTCGCGGACATCGACCGATTCGTCGCCGACGGAGTACGTCTGTCAGACGGCAGTGTCAGGCCGTTCGACGTCGTCGTCCTGTGTACCGGTTTCCACGATTTGTCGGAAGACATCGCGGCGTTGTTCGGCCCACGCGTTGCCCAAAAAGTCGGCCGCTGCATCGGGGTCGCGGAGGACGGCGAGTACCGGACCTTGAGCCGACCGACGGCACAGCCGCACCTGTGGTTGATCAGCGGTGGCATCGTCGATTCACGCAAGTCCAGCGACGTGTTGGCACTACAGGTCATCGCCCAGATGGAAGGGCTTGTGCCTAGCCTGGTGCGTCAACCTGACGGCAGCGTCAAGCCTCTTTGACGTCGCCTCCGGCAGGTAGGCGATCCAAGGGAGCCGAGAAGCGCCATACTCGGCCCTATGTGAGGCGCTTGCGGTCAACCCGTTGAGGGTTTCCTCGGCGGCTGGTCGGTCCCATTGAGAATAAGGTCGGCGGCACGTTCGGCAACCATGATCACGGGCGCGTTGGTATTCCCGCTTGTGATGGTGGGGAATACCGACGCGTCGACGACGCGCAACCCCGTGATGCCCCGAACTCTCAGTTGAGGATCGACAACGGCGACGTCATCAGTTCCCATCCGGCACGTCCCGACCGGGTGATAGGGCCGGAACGCGACCTGCCGAAGGTAATCGGTCCAGTCGGAGTCGGTTTCCACCTGATCCCCCGGGAGCTCCTCCAGCACGTCTCGGGCTTTCATCACGGGTGTGCGGAAGATCTCGCGCGCTTGGCGGCACGCAGCGATGAGGGCGGTCATGTCATCACCGGACACAAGCGAATGCTCGATCACCGGCGCGGCTGCGGGGTCGCTGGAGGCTAACCGCACTGTGCCTCGCGCCGAGGGGTGTACAAAGCTGGGGTACACCATGACCCGGTTCCCAAGGATCCTGACATCGTGGATGCTGTGGGTCTCCGCGTCCCTGCTGAACTCCATGCCGACCGGCATAAGGATGATCTCGGTCTCCGTCGGTCGGGCACCGGACAGTGGGGCGAACACCAACGCTGCACCGCCGGACATCGTGATGGCTCCCTGACCGCGTGCGAGGAAGTCCACTGCGTTCCGCAGTGCACGAATCGGCTGGAGTTCCTCTCGTAGGGTTCGCGCGGAGGTACGGTATCGCATCAGGCCATAAGCGTGTTCTTGGAGGTTTGTGCCGACCGTCGGAAGATCGAGGAGAACATCAACGCCGATTTCGCGAAGGTGCTCGGCCGGTCCGATGCCCGAAAGCATCAACAACTTCGGCGACGTCAGCGCCCCGGCGCTCAGGACGACCTCGGCGGTGGCTCTTGCTTGAAGACGGCGGCCCCGGTGCCGATATTCCACTGCCGTGGCGTGCATTCCGTCGATGCGCACACGTGTCACGAATGCACCAGTGCGGATCGTCAAGTTCTTCCGCTTCCGGACTGGTGCGAGATAGGCGCGCGATGTGCTGCTGCGGTAACCGCGGCGCTGATTGACCTGCGCACGTGCCACCCCCTGTTGTCGCGCACCGTTGTAGTCGGGATTCCGTTCGTGCCCAACCGATTCAGCGGCATCAAGGAAGTCGTCTATCGCCGGCAACCGCATGTTGACAGGTGTTACGCCGACTGGACCGTTGCTGCCCCGGTGGGGGCTTTGCTCGCCAGAATAGGTCTCGGCGCGTCGGAAGTACGGCAGAACATCTTCGTAGCCCCACCCCGGGCAGCCCAAGTCGCGCCACTCGTCGAAGTCGGAGCGATCCCCGCGCACCCAGCACATCATGTTGATGGAGCTTCCGCCGCCGAGAACCCTTCCCGCTGCCCATGGATCGCGCATGCCGTTGCGTGACGGATCGGGCTGGCCTGGAAACTGCCAGTCGAAGCGGGTAGGGATCTTCGCGAGCCCTGCGGGTATGCGTATGAGCGGATGATGGTCCCACTCACCGGCTTCGAGGAGTAGCACGCGAGTCGACGGATTCGCTGACAAACGGTTTGCAAGAACGCAGCCAGCCGACCCGCCGCCAACGACGACGTAGTCCCATTCGGAGTCTCCGCGGACACGTGATGTCATGGTGTGAACTCCTTCAGGCGTGCCGCGTGAACAGGAATCTGTGTGGTCGCCACATTGCCACCTTCGCTGTAATCGCAGCCCGAGCCGCACGGCCGAGCGTTCTCAACTCTGAACTTGGAGTCTATCGGTACATAATATAAAGTAGTTCGTATCACGGAATGGCGCGACGGGCAATTGAGGCTATGCCCGGCGCGCCATGCAGGTCATCGCCCTGCTCCGGTCGCGCGAAACAGGAAACTGGAGGAACTGAATCGATGGCGGTTACCCGACTTGGTCTTATTGTTCCGAGTTCGAACACAACTATGGAGACCGAACTGCCGGAGATGTTGGGTCGCCGCGCTCAGTTGATTCCTGACGAGCGGTTCACGTTTCACTCGAGCCGAATGCGGATGCAGGAGGTCACCGCTGAGGCGCTTGCACAGATGGACCGCGACAGCGGTCGGTGCGCGGTGGAACTATCCGATGCGCAATGCGATGCGATGGCCTATGCCTGTCTTGTCGCCATCATGTCGCAGGGGCCTGGCGCACACGTCGAGGCCGAGAACCGGCTGACACAGATAGTGCGGGATCAAAGCTGCACGGCACCGGTGGTGTCGAGTGCGGGAGCGTTACTGAGGGGATTGACCGGTCTTGGTGCACAGCGGATCTCGATTATCACCCCGTACGTGCCTGAACTTACCCAGCAGGTATGTGACTACATCGAGGCGGCCGGGGTCGAAGTTGTTGACGCGGTGAGCCTCGGTGTCGCCGACAACTGTGCCGTCGGCCGTCTCGACCCCGTCGACCTGCCGTCGCGGGCTATGAGCCTCAACCGGGCCGGCTGCGATGCGATCGTCCTGTCGGCCTGTGTTCAGATGCCGTCGTTGGCGGCAATCCCCGAAGCGGAGGCCCGGCTGGGCCTGCCCGTCCTATCAGCCGCGACGGCGACGACCTTCGACTTGCTGACCGCACTGGGCCGCTCGCCCGTGGTGCCAAATGCGGGTTACTTGCTCAGCGAAGACTTCGCCGGCTGAGGTCCGTGGTGAAGGATGAACGTGTCGTCCTGGTAACGGGTGGCGCGAGAAACATTGGTTCGGCGATCGCTGCCCGGTTTGCCAGCGATGGCGCCCAGGTTGTCGTGGCCGACGCCGAGGAGCCGACGGCCGCCGACGCCCGCATTCGATATGAGATCGCGGACGTGTCGGTGGCGGGAGAGGTCGAAAGGCTCTTCGCGACAATCCGATCCGAGTACGGATACATCGATGTCCTAGTGAACAATGCCGGCATCTGGTTTCGCAGAACTTTCGCTGACATCACTATCGAGGAGTGGGACCGAGTCATCGCCGTCAACCTGCGCAGCGTATTCCTCTGTAGCAAGGCCGCATTACCACTCATGAGAAGTGGCGGAGGGGCGACGATCATCAACATCGGATCACAGGCTGGCCAGACGTTGACCCGAGGGCAGGGTGCGCATTACCACGCGTCGAAAGCGGCGATCGCCCATCTCACCAAGGTGTTGGCTTTCGAACTAGGGCCGGAAGGCATTCGGGTGAACTCGGTTGCTCCAGGGGTGGTGCTCCCGGACTCGTCGATGCTTCCGCCGGAGGTGCTTTATCAGATTCCGATGCGTCGGGCCGGTCTGCCTGAGGACATCGCGGAAGCATGTTACTTCCTCGCTTCACCCCAAGCCTCGTATATCGCGGGTCAGACACTCCTGGTCAACGGAGGCGCGGTTGCGTTCCTTTGATGAGATTGGGTGCAGACGAGGCAAAGCGATGGGGGAGAGCTGCCGAGAAGGCAAGGCCGGACTAGTGAATTGAGTAAGTGGAAGGCACGCACGCCCGTCCAAGCTTCTCCTGCTCGGCTCATGGCCGCCTGAGCTGGATTACAGAGTCCGATCAACGCCGACGGCCTCGTGGTAGGTCAGGGTCCCTCAAGAGAATGCAACGTGCAGAGCTAGGCACGGAATTCCTCTGTGATGCGCCGAATATCGGCGACAAGCGTCTCCATCGAAGTGCCTGTGGGAAAGACTGCGCACACACCGAGGTCACGTAAAGCTTGTACGTCGGACTCAGGAATGGTTCCTCCGACCACGACCTGGATATCCTCCGCACCTCGGTGGCGTAGCGCTTCGAGCGTCTTGCGTGCGACCCCAATATGGGCGCCGGAGAGTACCGACAACCCAACTATGTCGACGTCTTCCTGTACAGCGATTGCCGATATCATCTCGGGCGTCTGCCGAATTCCGGTGTAGATCACTTCGAATCCGGCGTCTCTGAGCGCGCGAGCGACAAGCTTGGCGCCGCGATCATGGCCGTCGAGACCCGGCTTGGCGACGAGGACGCGAGTGGGTATGTCCATCAGAACACCGTCGAGGGTAGGTACTCGCCCCATACGTCCTTGAGTTCGTGAGTGATCTCACCGACGGTGCAGTACGTTTTGACACATTCGACGAGATATGGCATGAGGTTTGAATCTCCCTGGGCCGCCTTGCGAAGATCGGCAAGTGAAGCGAGGACGGCACGGCTGCTGCGAGTCCGCCGGACGTCAGTAAGTCGACTTAGCTGGAGCTCGCGCGCTTCGTCGGACATCACTGGTGGTTCCACCGAAGGGGGCGGTTCGCCGGTCTGATACTTGTTCACACCGACAATGACGCGTTCTCCCCGTTCGATCTTCTGCTGGGTGGCGTAGGACTCATCAGCAATCAGTCTCTGCACATATCCGTCTTCAATGCACTGCACCATTCCGCCGTGGTCTTCGAGGTCGGCCATGATGGCTTCCAGGCGGTCGTCCATGGCGTCAGTGAGCGATTCGACAAAGTACGATCCCCCCAACGGGTCGACGGTACGGGTGACGCCTGTTTCGTGGGCAAGGATCTGTTGGGTACGCAGTGCGAGTGTCGTGCTCTCTTCTGTTGGTAGAGCAAAGGGCTCATCCCAGGCTGCTGTGAACATGGACTGCACGCCCCCAAGCACCGAGGCCAACGCCTGGTATGCCACACGCACGATGTTGTTCTGGGGTTGGAGCGCCTGCAACGTCCAACCGCCGCACACAACTCCGACCCGGAACATCGATGACGACGCCTGCGTTGCTCCGTACCGGTCGCGAACGATGTTGGCCCATCGGCGCCGGCCCGCACGATACTTCGCAATCTCCTCGAAGAGGTCGTTGTGTGTGTAGAAGAAGAATGAGATCTGGGGAGCGAACTGGTCGATCGTCATGTTCCCTCGTTCGACGATCGCGTCACAGTATGTCACCGCGTCCTGCAACGTGAATGCCATCTCTTGGGCGGCATTGGCGCCGGCATCGCGAAAATGGGCGCCTGCCACCGACACTGCGTTGTATCTGGGGACCTCTGAGGCACAGAACTCGATGGTGTCGGCGATCAGTCGAATCGACGGGGTTGGTGGCCAGATCCAAGTACCTCGCGCTACATACTCTTTGAGGATGTCGTTCTGCATCGTTCCGCGGAGCTTCGCCCTCGGGACGCCTTGCTTCTCGCCGACCGCGACATAGAGCGCCAACATGATCGCCGCGGTGCCGTTGACCGTCCAGGACGTCGAGATTCGATCAAGGGGGATGTCACGAAAAAGAATCTCCGCGTCGGCTAAGGAATCGAGTGCGACCCCCACACGGCCGACCTCTTCCTCGACCTGGGGATCATCTGAGTCATAACCGATTTGGGTCGGGAGGTCGGCTGCCACCGACAAGCCGGTACCACCTTCCTTGAGCAGGAGTTTGTAGCGTTCGTTCGACCACTCGGGCGTACCGAACCCGGAGTACTGTCGAAAGGTCCACAGGCGGTCGCGGTAACCACCTGGAAAATTGCCGCGGGTGAAGGGAAATTCGCCGGGGCTCCCGAGACGATCAGCGAGGTTGGGGTCCTGTGTCGTCTGGTCGTAGCACTGCAAGACATCGAACCCGGAATCTGTAGTCGGGTTCCTGCTGACAGGCATCACTAAAATATTGTATCATATATTTGGATTGCGGCTCATCGCCGACCCAACATTCCTGGGCCGATGAGGGAGGACGAGAAGGTGCCGAGAGACACGACAATGATCGTTAAGCGGTGGCAACACTTCATCGGTGGTCGATGGGTCGATTCGGACAACGGAGATGTTCTACCGGTTGAGAATCCATCGACGGGCGATCATCTTGCCGACGTCGCGCGAGCGAGCGCCGGCGACGTTGACAGAGCAGTTGATGCGGCGCGACGAGCATTTGCCTCCCGGGTGCTCGTGGACATGCGGCCGGCTGATCGCGGCGCGCTGATGTTGGAAGTTGCCGGCCATCTAAAGGATATGGCCGAGGAGATCGCGGTCGTCGACTGCCTGGAGAACGGAAAGCCGATCCAGACTGCGCGTAACGAACCTGCCGCCGCGGTTCGCTACTTCATGTACTACGCAGGTTTGGCGGACAAGCTTGAAGGCACCTCGATTCCGCTGGGCCGAGACTATGTCGACTACACGGTCCGTGCACCATTCGGTGTGTCCGCCCAGATCGTTCCTTGGAACTTTCCGGTGCAGATTGCAGCGCGGAGTATCGCGTGCGCAATCGCGACCGGAAACACCGTGGTTCTCAAGACGCCGGAACTCTCACCGCTTGCGTGTACCTACCTCGCGAAGGCCTGCAGCCTCGCCGGCGTCCCGGACGGAGTGGTCAACGTCGTTTCGGGCTACGGCAACGAGGCGGGGGCTGCGCTGGTTGCGCACCACGATATAGATCACATTGTGTTCACCGGCAGTGTCGCGACAGGACAGAGCATTCTGCGCGCGGCGGCTGAACGAGTCATACCGTGTGTAATGGAGCTGGGTGGCAAGTCTGGGGCAATTGTGTTTCCAGACGCTGACATCCCGCAGGCGGTCGCCTCGATGACCGCTGGGATCTTCACCCACGCAGGCCAAGTCTGTTCGGCCGCATCGCGACTCATCGTCCACCGGTCGGTGCAGGATCGCGTGGTCGAGCAGATTGCAGAGCGTGCGAGTCAGCTAGTGGCCGGACCCGCGATCGATGGGCCCGACCTCGGACCTGTGATCTCCGAGCAACAGCGGGCGAAAATAGAGGAGTTTGTCCAGCGCGCGTCCAGTGCTGGCGGCGCGGTAGTTTGCGGTGGGAAGCGCGTCGAGCACCTTCCGGGTCACTTCATGCAACCCACCATTGTCGCCGACGTTGCCCCAGACTCGGAGATCGTTCAGAACGAGGTCTTCGGGCCGGTGCTGGTTGTGCAGTCTTTCGACGATCCGGAGGAGGCCGTCCTGCTTGCAAACGGCACGGACTACGGTCTGTGCTCGGGTGTCCATACCACCGATCTCCAGCTCGCCCATTGGACGGCAGATCGGTTGATTGCGGGACAGGTCTTTGTCAATGAGTGGTTTGCCGGCGGGGTGGAGACACCGTTCGGCGGCACCAAGCGTTCAGGCTTCGGGCGCGAAAAAGGACAGGAAGCACTTCTGGGATACGTCCAGACAAAGAATGTTGCAATCCGGGTCAGCGGCACCGGCACGGGTCGCCCCGGTGGCTGATTCTTCGAAGCGCGAGTGGTCCGCGATGTCGCTGAGTACCAAGCCAAGGCTGTCTGCCCTCTGCCACCAATCGCAAAGTAGACCACAGTGAACCGCGTCGCAGTCGTAACAGGTGGGGCGTCCGGAATGGGCCGCGAGATTTGCAGCCGCCTAGCTGAGCAAGGCAATGCTGTTGCGGTGCTGGATGTTCAGTGGGAGGCGGCAGACACGGCCGCGCGTGAACTGGCAGCAAGTGGGGTGCCGGCCGCAGCCTTCCATGTCGACGTGGCAGAGCAGGATTCGGTCCGTTCGGCACTTGCCGCTGTGAGGCAAGAGCTCGGAGCAATCTCGATCCTGGTAGCCAGCGCGGGAATTGCACCTTACGACGCGGCCGTCGATATCAGCATCGAACAGTGGTGCCGCGTGATCGGCATCAACCTCACTGGCGCGTTCCTGTGCATCCAGGGCGTGATTCCTGAGATGGTCGAAGCTGGGTGGGGACGGATTGTCACGGTCTCGTCGGCGGCCGGGCAATCGGGGACAGCCCGCATGGCGCACTACTCTGCTGCCAAAGGTGGTCTCATCGCGCTGACCAAATCCCTTGCCCGCGAGCTTGGAAGCAGTGGAGTCACCGTCAACAGTGTTGCCCCCGGACTCATTGATACGCCCATGAGTAGGCAAGCCCAGGCATCCGGCAACGTGCCCCCTGATGACGCCATCGCACGCCAACTTACGCTTGGCAGAAAGGGCACCCCGGGCGAGGTGGCCGCGCTTTGCGCGTTCCTGTGCAACGACGATGCCGCCTACATAACCGGTCAAGTCTATGGAGTCAACGGAGGGATGGTCATCTAGCGGCCGATGTGCGCTACTCCTCTTGTCCTCTTGGCGACTCTCCGATCCAGATGTAGTATATTGTATATGACAGTCCAGTCCAGCGTGATCACAGACCTCCCAACGAATGACGGCTATCTGTCGCTCTCTGTATCCGAGGTCGTCGATGAAGCCCCAGACGTGCGCTCGTTTGTACTGGATGTACCCCCGCACCAAGTGGCAGGTTTCGGCTATCTCGCTGGTCAGTACGTGACCCTGCGGGTGCGCATTGACGGACTCGATCATCTCCGCTGCTACTCGCTGTCCAGCACTCCTGGGGTTGACAGCGATCTTCGGATCACCGTGAAGCGTACTGCCGACGGTTTGGTGTCGAATTGGCTGCATGACGTAGCAGTGGGGGACACGCTCGAGGTCCGCCCGCCGGCAGGGCGGTTCACTATCCGTGACCGCGATAGTGACGTAGTGCTTCTCGCCAGCGGAAGTGGCATCACGCCCGTCTATTCCATTCTCAAGAGTCTGCTTCACACGACGGATCGAAACATCGGCCTTCTGTACGGCAATCGGACTCGTCAAACAACCATCTTCGCCGGTGAGCTAGACGAACTCGCGTCGACCCTCGACGGCCGACTTTCGGTCACGCATCACATCTACGAAGAAGATGGGTACCTGCGGCCCGACGACGTCATGGACTTCATTGCCCACTACGACGACCCCGACATATACCTCTGTGGCTCCAAGAGCTTCGCCGAGACCGTGTTGGATTCTGTTGCGCTGTGCGAGGTTCCGTCCGATCGACTGTTCACCGAATCCTACACACCCCAGGATGTAGGCCATACGGAGATCGTCGTCCATGCTTCGGAGGCTTCCTCGTCCGCTGAACCGGGGGGGCCGCCAGCAGAGGTTGTCATCACGTTGGACGGCCGCCGCCGAACATTGCCCTACGCGGCTGGCGACAGCCTTCTCGAAACCGCCAGGCGGGCTGGACTTTCCCCACCGTTCTCATGCGAGGCCGGCAATTGCGGCAGCTGTGTTGCGCTCCTCAAGGAGGGTGAGGTTGCAATGGGCGCCAACAGTGCATTGATGGCCGACGAACTCGCTGAAGGGTGGATCCTGACCTGCCAGGGCGTCCCTCGAACGAAGCGTGTCGTGTTGGAGTATCCGGGCTGACGGTTGCGGGCGACCGCTTGCTGGCTGTGAATATATCGTATACTGTAGTTGGGTCTGACGCCGCCGGCTGAAAGGGCAAATCGAAACATGACAGTGCAGATCTCAGGCCTCACCGAGGTCGAGGCATCGGGCATCGAAACATTTGAGAAGCCTCCCGCCGGAAGCTGGACTGAGCAGTTCGGATTGGACACTGGGCCGATTGGATACGAGGACTCGTTCTCGTCAGACTTCTACGAGGACGAAAAGGAGGCCGTGTTTCGACGCTCGTGGCTGAACGTCGGACGGGTCGATGACGTGCCCAGGAAGGGGAGTTACTTCACCAAGGAGCTGCGCTTTCTCAACGCATCGCTGCTCATTATCCGTGGCATGGACGACGAAATCCGTGCGTTTCACAACGTGTGTGCGCACCGGGGAAACCAGCTGGTGTGGGACGATTTTCCGGGCCGGGAAACGAAGGGTACCTGCCGAGCGATCGCATGCAAGTATCACGGTTGGCGATATGGCTTAGACGGGTCGATCCAGTATGTCCACAATGCGGCCGAGTTCTTTGACCTGGACCCTGAAAGCCTCGCTCTCCCTAAGGTGCACCTGGAGATTTGGGCCGGTTTCATCTTCATCAACCTCGAGGAGAAGCCGCGACAGACGCTGCGCGAATTCCTGACGCCCGCGGTCACCAAGCTGGAAAGCTACCCATTCGAGAAGATGACTCAGAAGTACGTCATGGAAGCCACCATCAACTCGAATTGGAAACTATTCCTGGATGCGTTCCAGGAGGTATATCACGTACCGTATGTCCACGGAAAGTTGAACAATCCCGCCGGACCGGCGACCGGGGTGGACAAGGTGCCGTTCATGATTCCGTTCTTCGGCAAGTTCGGAAAGCACCGCCTCTTCACTTCGGGCGGCGAACATGCCAATGCAAATGTCCGTAGCGCCCGGCCACTCGATGCTCTCTTCGAGAGTGGGTTCTTCGGCCCCGAATCTGTTCCAGACATCGGCCCACTCGGCGATGGGCTTAACCCAGCGGGGGTTCCGAAATGGGGACTGGACTCGTGGCAGGTGTATCCCAATTTTGTCGTTTTATGCTGGTCCAGGAACTGGTACCTCACCTACCACTATTGGCCAATCGAAGTCAACAAACACAAGTTCGTATTCTCGGTGTACTTCGTGCCGCCAAAAAACGCCTCGGAACGTTTGGCTCAAGAATATACGGTGGCAACCGTGCGTGAGTTCGGCATTCAGGATGCCAACACACTCGAGGCGACGCAACGCATGATCGAGTCGAATGCACGCGACGACTATTACCTGAATGATCAGGAGGTCTTGGTGCGCCACCTGCACAAGGTGGTCACCGAGGACGTGGCTGCGTATCGTCAAGAAACGGGCAACAACGTCGGGAACGGTACGCGATGACAAACATCTTCCCGCCCGAATTTGCGGACTTGGAGCCATTTTCCGAGTGGTCCATCGAAAAGGACCATGATCGCTATCAGAAGCGATTGGGAAGTTCCATGGCGGAGATGCAGTCGTTCTATGACACGTTGGTTCCGCGCGGGCCGGCAGCAATGGAATACCTCGACCAATTCGACCTGAAGGAGTTACCCGAGAGCGCGCTTCGACTACTGTGGTTGCTTTACTCGTTGACGGTCGTCTCGTTTGCGGTGGACATTTTCAAGCAGCCGAAAGTGCCTGACTCAGGTGCCGCATACATCGAGATAGTCCGCGAGCCGGTCCCGTAGCGACGAACCTACATAGAATCTCTATTTGTCACCTATAACTCAGATTGAAGAGTGGCTATGGCGAAGCGCACAAAGTTCGTGGAATACAAGGACAAGTATGCGAACTTCCACTTCGAGTTGAGCGAGGATGGCATCCTCCTGATGCAGTGCCATACCGAGGGTGGTTCACTGGTGTGGGATGCCGAGTCGCATGACCGAATGGCAGACGCGTTCGCCGATATCGCGGGTGATCGCGATATAAGGGTTGTCATACATACGGGATCTGGGAACAACTACAACGCCGACTGGGGATTCCTAGCAAAGGGATCGACCAGTGACCACGATTCAACGACCGTCCCAAGGGATTTCAAGCCACCCGTCGAGTTCATGGACGAACGCGGCTGGTTCGGTCGCATGCTCATCATGAACTTGCTCGAGATCGAGGTGCCAATCATTGCGGCGGTGAACGGGCCGTGCAACATTCACTCAGAAGTACCGCTCTTGTGCGACATCGTGATTGCATCCGAGGACGCGACCTTTCAAGACGCCCCGCACTACCGCAGAGGTATGGTCCCTGGCGACGGTCAGCACATTGCGTGGCCCCTGGTGGTTGGCCCGAATCGAGCACGGTATCTGATGTTGACCGGTCATACGCTGTCTGCACAACAAGCGCTCGAGTGGGGTGCTGTTGCCGAAGTGCTCCCGAAGGGCGATGTACTCGACCGCGCTTTTGAACTCGCCCGTGATATCGCAAAGCGGCCGCCGCTTGCGACTCGCTACACCCGCCTGCTCTTCACCCAGGGCCTCAAGCGAGCTTGTATCGACGAGCTCAGCCACGGAATCGCCCTCGAACTGTACGCGCAACGGCAGTTCTACCCTGTCGGCGGGGGCATGGGACCGATCAAACAGGCCTGGGATTCGGCTGACCCGATGGCCGACGAACCACTCGCGTAGTCTGTATTCGAGAGGGGCCGAAGTCCGCCTATCGGCCCGCCGCGTTGAGTTCTCGGTCGGCACTGCTCGTCTGGGACTCTGTCTCCGACCAGTACCCCCGGGCACGGAGATCCTCGATCGTCACCTTTGCGCACATGCGAAAATGCTCGTCGGTAGCCTTTGCGGCGGCCTCGGCGTCGTGGCTCTCGAGGGCGTTCAGGATGCGTTCGCGGTAAGCCGTCTCGGTTGCGGGCCACCGGGCAGTGTTGGAGTAGAAGTCGTTTGGCAGTGCGAGGGCCAGGAAGCGCAGGGTCAACAGCAACCGATCCGAGGTCGCGATGCGGTTGAGAACACGGTAGAACTCGTTGTCGAGGGTCAGTCTGCGTGACGGATCCTGCGTGGTCGTGGCCTCCGTGTGGATTTGTTGCAGTTCGTGCAATTGCTCGTCGGTGATCTGGGACGCGGCCCGTCGCGCGGTGAGACCGAACAGAAGGCTGATCACTGTGAAGTGGTCTTCAATGTCGTCGGTTGTCAGCCGCGCTATGAAAGCCCCGCGGCGTGGAATGGATTCGACCACACCGCTTGCGGTGAGTTCGATGAGCGCCTCCCGGACCGGCAGCCGGCTGATGCCGAGCTCCCCGGCAATCTCATCCTGATCGACCTTCGCACCGGGTTTCAAGCGACCGGAGACGACGCCTTCACGGATGTATTCCGTGGCGAGCTCTTTGAGGCTTTGGGGTGTCGTCCGACGGCCTGGGGCGCCATCGAAGCGCACGGCGCCACGCTGGTGGTCTGTGGCGTTGACATCGGGACTGACCACGTAGACGCGCCTTCCTAAGAGGCCGGGACACCGGATATCAAGCCGACTAGATAGGTGGGAATTATATCGTATCACCAGACCCGTCTTGTTCTTCGCCGCGGCGTTGCCGATTCGGGCCTGGCCTTTGTCGGTGCGGTTTGGCTCGGTGCGCACAGAGATCAGCACTTCGCCGAAGACTGTTGTTGTACTTGGCGCTGCGAATTGTTCGCCGACAAGAGAGGTCGGCGCGATGCGATGGTTTCGCCGTATGAGGTTGTCGCCCACAGGTACTTGCACCTTCCGTCGAATACCTTCCCCGACCGCGAGGTCGGCAATCTGGTGCGGATCGCATCGAGTGCTCAAGATGTCATCGAAAGGTGTTCGCCGACAACAGTCGTCGACCATGGCGTCGAGTATGTCCTCAGTTCTTGGTTGGTCGGCACCGGGGCGGGCAGGCATTCGCCTCGATGAGAGGCGATTGGGGTGTGAGAAGTGGCCTGGCTGGGTACCTCGAATGACAAGGCCTGACGTTGGCGTCGCAACCAGTTTGCATCCAGGCCGTTCAGGGCCTGGGCTATCGGACTTATCGACGGATGCTGCCTCGTCGCCTGGGTAGGGGGACGATCCCCGCCGACCGGCCGAGCTGTCCGCATTTCGCAATCGGGTGCTTCGGGGAGGGCCGGCGCGTCTGAGGGTCCCGCTCCCTGAGAGGCGGAGGGCAGCCCTCGTCGGCCGCCGCGATGCCGGTGCGCCATGGGGGTTGGTAGGCGTGAGAATCAGTCTGCCGGGGACAGGATTCTTGCCACCATGAACGCAGATCTGCAATATTATATATTCTTACTGATGCGTCAGGTACGCCGGCTCAAGCTACTGCGGGGGCCGGCACTCGAACGCCGGCCGCGAATAGGAGCTACGTGTGACGACCACGTCAAACCTGGCGGACCTCGATCTGTCGAGGGTCGACTTGACCGATCTCTCGTACTTCGAGGAAGGTCCTCCCTATGCGGTCTTCGCGCGGATGCGCGCGCTGCCGCACCCGCACTGGAATGCGTTGTCTGGGCAAGAGGAGCCGGGGTTCTGGTCATTCACCCGGTTTGCGGATATCGCTGCGATCAGCCGTGACTCGGCCACCTTCTCTTCCAGTCGCGGAGGCGTGTTCACCACGAGTAGCGCCGGTTCGATGCCGGTAGAGGCGCTACGCGAGATTCTCATCGGTATGGACGATCCCCGGCACGCCAAGCAACGCAAGATCGTGCACTCAGTCTTCACGCCGAGGTTGATAGCCCACAGAGAGGCGGACATTCGAAAGACCGTCACCATGCTGATTGATGATGTGATCGAAAGGGGGAGTTGCGATTTCGTCAGCGATATCGCTGTCGAGCTGCCGCTGCGGGTGATCGCGGACATGCTCGGTGTTCCGCAGGGCGACCGTCCGAAGTTGTTCGAATGGACTAACACGGTGTCGCACGCGGTGGCAACCGGCGACCAGCAACTCGGCCTCGGCGCAGTCGCGGAGATAGGGGCCTATCTGACCGCTCTTACCGCCGCGCGCAAGGCGAATCCTGCCGACGATCTCGTCTCCCATCTGATCACCGCGGAGATCGATGGCGAGCGCCTCACCGATGACGAGGTGACATTCTTCTTTGCGACATTGATGTTCGCCGGCAATGACACAACACGCAATACGGCCTCAGGGGCCATGCGAGCGTTGATCGAGAACGAGAGTGAACGGCAGAAGGTGCTCGCCGATCCTGGTGCGATGGGCAACGCAGTCGAAGAGATGTTGCGCTGGGTCTCTGCCGTCGTGTATTTCGCCCGGGTTGCGCAGCGCGACACCGAAGTGGGAGGACATCCGATCCGGGAAGGCGAACGGGTGGTCATGTGGTATGCGGCCGGATCTCGCGATCCCGCCGTGAACGATGACCCGGAGACGTTCAATGTGTCTCGCGATCGGCCATTGCACCAGGCTTTCGGAGGAGGTGGCGCACACTTCTGTGTAGGCGCTGGCCTGGCAAGGCTGGAACTACGGGTGCTTTTCGAGGAGCTGATGCTACGCCTCCCGGATATGCAGATCTCTGGTCCGGTCACTCGGTTGACCTCAAACATGTTGAATGAACTGGCGTCGATGCCGGTCACATTCACCCCTGGGCGACCCTCGGTTGCCAATTAGCTATCCGGGGCGCACTCGGTTTCTGGCACGCGAGACAGCGAATTGCTATCGCAGGCGGCCCGCACAAGCGATGCCGGCCGGAAGAGGGAACTGTTCTTACTCCAGAATCATAGATATAATATATTAATGATGTACGGAGCGAACCTTCCGTCGACGAGTTGTGTAGTCCCCCTGGCAAGGGACTTCTGTTCCGGTGCCAGCCCGCGCTGGTTCGAGGGACTCCTGTGGTTTTCCGACACGCTCGGCGAAGCGGTACACACCGTAGACCTGCGTGGATCGATGACTACCTTGCCGCTACCTGGGCGCAGGCCATGCGGTCTGGGCTTTCGCCCCGACGGTTCGTTGCTGGTTGCTTCGAGCCACGATCGGCAGATACTGCGCTACGACGGCGAAACCACAACGACCCTGGTCGATCTCAGCAACCTCGGTGCCGGCGAGTTGGGTGACCTAGTCGTCGACGCGCTCGGTCGGGCATACGTCGGATGCGGCGCCGAAGCGGCCGGTTTTATCGTGCAGGTCAACCCAGATGACACGGTGACGATTGCAGCCGAACAAGTGAACCCGCGGGGGTTGGCGATTGCACCCGACCGGCGACTGCTGGTGGCAGATCGGGCGACTAGGCAACTGCTCTCTTTCGGTATCGCGCAGGACGGTCGCCTCACCCAACGCCAAGTGTTTTCTACCGAGCTTGACGGTCCGCCCGGTGGCATCGCAGTCGACGCCTCGGGTGCTGTCTGGACCGCGATGCCGCTAGCCCGCGAGTTTCAGCGGATCGTGGCCGGAGGTGAAGTGACCGATCGACTTCTCATGGGCTCAAGGATTCCGATCGCGTGCACGCTAGGAGGGCAAGAAGACAGCATGCTGTTCTTACTCTCGAATGTGGGCGTAGGGGATAGGACGCAAACTCGTCTAGACGTTACGCGGGTGGGGGTTGTGACGTGAGTGTCCAGATTCGTTCGCGGGGTGACGGAGTTCGTCAGCCCCAAGCTTGACGTAGATCAAAAATATTATATTCTTAGATGGCTGATCGAAGCGATACGCCTGCGAGTCCCGCGCTCGGCCGGCATGACGAGAGGAATGTAATGACCGGACTGCCCTATGACGGCCGGAGTCGGCGCCCTCCGACGTGGAACAGCGAGGTTTCGCCGCAAGACTTTGAGGCGAAGTTGGTTGAGACGATCGTTCTCGCCGCGGTGGAACACATGAAGCGGCCCTTTGCCATTCCGGCGCACTACGATCAGACCCAGGCGCGTCTCTACCACGCGACTGCGTTGAAGTACTTCTCGTTCTTCGCGTGGAGATTTCCGAGCTGGCTGCTAGCGATCGCATCGCGCTGTCCCTATCAGGACGTGCGCCGCGAGATCATCCAGGACTGCGTGGATGAGGAGGTCGGGGATGAGGATGCTAACGGCCGTTGCCACGTTGACGTGCTGTACGAAGAAGTGGAGGCCTGTGGCATCCTGCGCGAGGACGTCGCCGCCACTCCGCCGAGCCCGCTCATTCAAGCCTGTATCCTCGCACTCGACGACCTCGCACGGACATTGCCGTGGGAAGCGGCCTATGCCGCGATCGCGGGATTGGAAATCATGAACTCCAAACCGGCGGTGGAGCTACGCGCGAAATTGATGACTCCCGAGCAGTTGGCTGCCGCAACCGAGGCGATGTCGACGTCGTTGCCGGAGCGGCTCGGCGTTCCCGGTGATGACTTGCTGTTCGCTGCGCTGCACGCGTACAAGGATCAACTGCACGGTGGCGGAGCGCTCGAGGTGTTGACCAAATACGCCGCGGACGACCGAATCCAACACGAGATGCTGTGGGCGGCGAGGACGGCGTTCGAGACCTTTGCTCTCATGGTCAGCGAGATCGATCGAATCGCAATCGAAACGGTTGAGGGCGCGCTGCAGACGACAAGCCGCTGAGGCAGCTTACGCAAGCGCCCAGGCGATTTCGCGAACGGTCTTGAATCCAGACCCGCGAACTGAATCGGCCCCTTGTGACTTAGTTGTGCCTGTGGAGCCCTCGTGATCTTGCCTTGGGCCTGCCGGCGTGTCTAGCGAGTATCGACACTCTGGCATCCGTGCGAGGTCCAGCAAGCCGGAGTTGGGACGAATCGGACCAATGTTTGATTCATTGATCAACATAAGATATATAGTATTAGACCTAGGTGACAAACTGCGAGTAGGTGCCCCGGCCCGGGAAGGGAAGGTCTGATGCTGGCCTCCAGGGATAGCGTCTACAAGCCATTGCGCTCAATCGGCGAGTTCTTTGCCATGGCTTTGGATACCTTGGTTTTGGCTACCCGGCGGCCGTTCGCATGGCGCGAGCTGCTAGTTCAGTCGTGGTTTGTCGCACGGGTATCGATTCTGCCGACCTTGATGTTGTCGATACCGTTCACGGTCTTGACGGTATTCACGCTGAACATCCTGCTCGTGCAGTTTGGCGCAGGCGACTTCTCGGGCACAGGGGCAGCGCTGGGTGCCGTCACGCAGATCGGCCCTGTTGTAACGGTTCTCGTCGTCGCCGGAGCCGGAGCGACCGCGATGTGCGCCGACTTGGGGGCCAGAACCATCCGCGAGGAACTCGACGCTCTGCGCGTCATGGGGGTCAACCCGATTCAGGCATTAGTCGTCCCGCGAGTACTGGCCGCCACGGTCGTTGCTCTGGCGTTGTCTTCTTCGGTTGCGGTCATCGGAATCGCTGGAAGTTTCTTCTTCTCGGTTTATCTCCAACACGTCACACCGGGCGCGTTCGCGTCCGGGCTCACCTTGCTCGTCGGTCTACCAGAAGTCATCGTTGCGCTGGTCAAGGCAGGCTTGTTCGGGTTAGCTGCTGGCTTGATCGCATGCTACAAAGGCATCTCCGTCGGCGGGGGGCCGGCTGGCGTTGGCAATGCGGTTAACGAGACCGTTGTCTATGCATTCATGGCCTTGTTCGTAATCAACGTCATCGTCACTGCCGTAGGCGTCAAGGCAACGATGTGAGTCACTCAGCGCCCAGTGGACTGCATCCACGCCTCCGACGCACTCTAAACAACTGGACGTCTGCGTGGATTCGAGTTGGAGAGCAGACGCGGTTCTATAGCAATACCGTCGGAGCAATGGGGTCAGCTGTTGCCTCCTATCGTGGCGAGGTCGCGCGCCTCATTGCGCAAATGAGTTTGGGCACTGGAGCATTGGCGGTCATAGGCGGAACGGTGGTGATCATCGGTTTCTTGACCCTTTCAGCTGGGGCGCTCATCGCGGTTCAGGGCTACAACTCGCTCGCCGGAATCGGCGTAGAGGCGCTCACCGGTTTCATCTCGGCGTATGTCAATGTTCGCCTGATCGCTCCGTTGGTGGCTGGCATCGGTCTGGCCGCCACGATCGGCGCCGGAGCAACTGCGCAACTCGGCGCAATGCGGATCAACGAGGAGATCGATGCTCTGGAGGCGATGGGGGTGCGATCAATCGCATATCTCGCGTCGACGCGGTTCATTGCAGGCGTCATTGTGGTCATACCGTTGTACTGCATTGCGGTATTGATGTCGTTCCTCGCGGCGCGGTTCGGTACGACGGCTGTCTACGGGCAATCGGTCGGCGTTTACGATCACTATTTTCGAACGTTCCTGAACCCTACGGACCTGATCTGGTCGTTCCTCCAAGCCGTTGTGATGGCCGCGATCGTCATGCTCGTCCACACCTACTACGGCTATACGGCAAGCGGAGGGCCGGCCGGGGTCGGTGAGGCTGTCGGACGGGCGGTGCGCACGTCGCTCATTTCCGGTGTCCTCGTGACGCTTTTTGTTTCCCTTGCTCTTTACGGGCAATCCGGCAACCTGAACTTCTCTGGATAGACGATGTCAGCGTCGCAGGGGGATGGGCGGATCCATCCAGCATGGTGGACAGTGATTCTCCTCGTTGCGATCGTAGGGTTTGTTTCGACATCAATGGCCCTCTTCAGCGGAACATTTCGGTCCTACGTTCCGGTTACGCTGTCGTCAGATCGCGCCGGTCTTGTGATGGAATCCGGTTCGAAGGTGAAACTGCGCGGCATACAGGTGGGCCGGGTGGCCGCTGTGACGTCAGGAAGTCAGCAGGTCAGCCTGAAGTTGGAGATTGATCCCGATCAGATTCATTACATCCCCGCCAATGTAGAAGCAGAAATCAAGGCCACTACGGCATTCGGTTCGAAATATGTAGATCTGGTGTATCCGGACGACCCCAGCCCCAAGCGTCTGTCGGCCGGTGCGGTGCTGCAATCACGAAATGTCAGCACCGAGGTCAACACCGTCTTCGAAAGCCTTGTCGGTGTCCTTCACCAGATTGATCCGGCGAAGCTCAAGTCGGTTCTCGGTGCGCTTGCCGACGGTGTAAGGGGCCAGGGCCCGCAGATGGGCCAAGCGATCACAGACTCGAACCAAGTATTGCTCGCCATCAACCCTCGCATGGATACCATCAAAGACGACTTCCGCTCCTTGGAGGGCTTCAGCGATACCTACAGTGGGGCCGCCAAGAACATACTGGCGGTACTAGATGCCGCCAGCACTGTCAGCACAACGGTGACGACTCATGCCTCCGCGTTGGATGCACTGCTGCTCAGCACTATTGGATTTGGGACGGCCGGTACCGATCTTCTCGCCTCTAGCCGCCAAGATCTCGTCCACTCGATCAAAGTGCTTCAACCGACGACAGAACTTCTGCTCAAGTACAACCCCGAGTACACCTGCGTGCTGCAGGGCGCCAAGTGGCTCATGGACAACGGTGCCGGCGAAATAACCGGCGGCAACGGCTATTCGGTCATCGTCGATGCTGGTCTGCTGTTCGGCGACGACTTGTACAAGTATCCGGATAACTTGCCTATCGTCGCTGCGAAAGGAGGTCCGGGCGGAAAGCCCGGGTGCGGATCACTACCGGACGCCAGTAAGAACTTCCCTGTGCGCTATCTCGTCACGAATACCGGATGGGGCACCGGCCTCGACGTTCGGCCCAACCCGGGCATCGCTCATCCCTGGTGGGTGAACTACTTCCCAGTGACGCGGGCGGCGCCCGAACCGCCGAGCTACCGAGGCGAGGGTCCGCCCGCAATCGGCCCCGTGCCCTATCCCGGAGCACCGCCATACGGAGCGCCCCTGTACGGACCAGGCGGAGTGCCACTCTATCCCGGCGTCCCGCCCGCACCGAGCCCTGAATCCCTACCCGCACCGTGACCGACTGATGTTTGGGACTGAACCGTGAGAAACAACCTGTCCGGAGTCATTTGGCGCCTCACCGCGTTCTTGGTGGCCTGCGCACTTGGTGCCTTCGCGCTTCTTGCCGTCTTCGCTCAGCTCAGGTTCCAGGCCGAAAAGACTTACCGGGCCGAGTTTGCAACGGTGAGTGGGTTGGAGGCTGGCAACTTCGTGCGTATTGCCGGCGTTGAAGTCGGCAAAGTCAAGAACATCTCGATTCAATCCAACAACGTCGCTCTCGTAGAGTTCTCGGCGGACGACACGGTCGCCCTCACAAGAGGATCCCGGGCCGCAGTCCGCTACGAAAACCTCATTGGGGGAAGGTATCTAGCGCTGGAACAGGGGGCTGGTGGTGTCGAAAGGCTCCTTCCGGGCCAAACCATCCCACTGTCGCGGACGGCGCCAGCTCTCGACCTCGACGCTCTCATCGGTGGATTTCGCCCCCTCTTCCGAGCTCTGGACCCGGAGCAGGTAAATGCGTTGAGCAGCCAGCTGATACAGGCTCTCCAAGGGCAGGGCCCCACAATCGGATCATTCCTCACCCAGGTCAGTGCCCTCACAAACAAACTCGCTGACCGCGATGATCTGATCGGGCAAGTCATCACCAACTTGAACACCGTGCTGGGCTCGCTTGGTGATCAACATGCTCAGCTTGACAAAGCGGTCGTGTCGTTCTCCGAGCTGGTGAAGGATCTAGCGGCCAGGAAGTCGGATATCAGCAGTGCTTTGGCGCGTTCCAGTGAAGCGGCCGGGACGATCGCCGATCTGTTGATACAAGCAAGGCCGGCGATACGAAAGGACATTCACGAACTGGACCGAACGGCCGGCATTGTCGTTGCCGACCATGACTATGTGGACAATCTGCTTGCGGGACTTCCGGCGAAGTATCGGCTCCTCGCAAGGCAAGGTCTCTACGGCGACTTCTTCAACTACTACCTGTGTGATCTCATTCTGAAGCTCAACGGAAAGGGCGGCCAGCCCGTCTTCGTGAAGGTCGCCGGCCAGGACACTGGGCGGTGTACGCCAAAATGAAGTCTTTCTCAGAGCGCAACCCGGTGGTCATCGGAGTTGTCGGTGTTGGGTTGGTTTCCGCGGGGGTTCTAGCGGCATTGCAGTACGACAAACTCGCCCTAGTCTCGGGTGGCAATGATTACAAGGCATACTTCGCCGAGGCGGGGGGCTTGCGCGTTGGCGACGCGGTGCAGGTCTCGGGATTACGGGTAGGAGAGGTATCCCAGGTGGCCCTGGACGGGAACAAGGTGCTTGTTGTTTTTGATGTCGCGAAGAACATTCGCCTCGGTGATCTCACTGAGGCGGCCATCAAGACCAAAAGCCTGCTTGGCGCAAAGATTCTCGAAGTGACGCCCAGAGGGGAGGGCCATCTCGCCGGTCCAATTCAGGTCGAGCGCACGACTTCACCGTATGAGCTGCCCGATGCTCTTGGCGATCTGACAAATACGATCAGTGGTTTGAACACCAGCGATCTCTCCGCCGCGCTACAGACGCTCGCCGAGACATTTCAGGACACTCCGCCGGAGTTGAAAGTGGCTGTGCAGGGCGTCGCACGGTTCTCTCAGACGCTCGATGAGCGGGATGCCCAGTTGCGGAGCATGCTTGCCAGCGCGAACAAGGTGACGGGCGTTCTCTCAGATCGAACTGACGAGATCGTTGGCCTGATCGCCGACAGCAATGCACTTCTGGCTCAGCTTCAGACCGAAAGTGCGGCACTAGACCAACTCTCGGTTCATGTCTCGGCGTTGTCCCGCCAGCTGTCGGGCTTTGTCGATGACAATCGCACGCAACTGCGACCAGCGCTGGATAAACTCAATGGTGTATTGACGATGCTCGACAATCACAAGGAAGAGCTCAAGGAGAGCGTAAAGCTGTTCGCTCAGTACGCGATGGGCCTAGGAGAAGCGGTAACCTCCGGTCCGTTCTTCAAGGCCTACCTGGCGAATCTACTACCCGGACAATTTGTCCAACCATTTATCGATGCCGCCTTCTCCGACCTCGGTCTGGATCCCAACGTGCTATTGCCCTCCGAGCGTAGCGACCCGTTGACTGGCCAGCCAGGGACACCCGCGCTGCCGATTCCCTATCCGCGCACAGGCCAGGGAGGCGATCCGAAAGTAACTCTGCCGGAGGCGATTACCGGCAACCCCGGCGACCCACGCTACCCTTATCGGACGCCGCCTCCAGCGCCGCCGCCAGGCGGCCCGCCACCGGGACCGCCAGCTGGATACACTCCGACCCCAGCTCCTACCACTCCGGTCACAGCCGGGCCCGCAGCTCCCGGGCCAGCCGGGGTAACAGTGGTACCGCTGGTGCCACCGGCAGATGCTGATCCCGTCACGCCAGAGGTCGGACAGTGAGTCGGCCGAGAGCCAAGGTGGTCCTGGCCGGATTCCTAGCGGTCGTGCTCATTGCAGGACTAATTTTGGCACACAACACAACCAACAACTCGTCTCGCACGAATGTCACCGCGTATTTCGACAACGCAAACGGACTCTACGTCGGTGACGAGGTGCGCATACTCGGAGTGCCGGTCGGGAGCATTTCCAAGATCGAAGCAGAGCCAGGTCGCGTTAGGGTCGACTTCTGGTACGGGGCTGATTATGCCGTGCCTGCGGAAGCCGATGCTGTCATACTCTCGCCCTCGTTGGTCACTGCCCGGGCCGTCCAGCTGACTCCGGCCTACACAGATGGCCCGACGATGAGGGACAGGGCGGTGATCCCGCAAAGCCGCACTGCGGTCCCGGTTGAATGGGATGACTTGCGAGTCCAGCTCGAGGAGCTGACTGAGTCGCTGCAACCGACCTCGCCCGGTGGGGTCAGTACGTTGGGTGCATTTGTCAACACCGCTGCGGACAATCTGCGGGGGCAGGGCGCTGATATTCGAGACACGCTCATCAAGATGTCGCAGGCCTTCGCGGTGTTGGGTGACCATAGCGGCGACATCTTCGGCACCATTAGGAATCTGTCAGTTCTCATATCGGCATTGCATTCGAGCGCTGATCTGATAGGTCAGCTCAACCGCAACCTTGCGGGAACCACAGCATTACTGAGCAACGACCCGCTCGAGATCTCAAACGCCATAGCGGATCTTGATCGCGCCGTCGTGGATGTTCAGAGCTTCGTCGCAGAGAACCGCGACTCGATGACGACGAGCACCGACAAACTTGCCTCGGTAACCTCCACCGTCATCGATAGCCTCGACGACATCAAGCAGCTCCTACACATCGGGCCGACCGCGTTCCAGAACTTCGTCAATATCTACCAACCCGCGCAGAGCGCATTGACAGGCGCCCTGGCAGCCAACATGTTCGCTAACCCGATTACCTTCTTGTGCGGTGCGATCCAGGCGGCCTCGCGTCTGGGAGCAGAGCAGTCTGCGAAGCTGTGCGTGCAATATCTGGCGCCCATCATCAAGAACAGGCAGTACAACTTCCCACCGGTAGGTATCAATCCGTTCGTCGGGACCATGGCCCGGCCGAATGAGATCACCTACAGCGAAGACTGGTTGCGACCGGATTACGTTCCGCCCCTGGTGCCCGAATCTGCTCCCGTCCAGGCAGCACCGCTGCCTGCTGAGCAGACATCTCAGTCGGATCTGGCGGCCCAAGAGGTTGCGCCGCTACCATCCGAGCCGGTCGCCACCGATCCGTCCCAAGGCTTGAACGGAATGATGGTGCCATCCGAGGGCGGCCAATGATGCGGAGGACAATCTGGGCGACTGCAATGGTGCTGCTCAACCTCTTGTTGTCCGGGTGTGGCTGGCGGGGAGTGAACTCGCTGCCGCTGCCCGGAACGGAAGGAGGCGGACCCGGCTCATTCGAGATTCAGGCTCAGCTGCCTGATGTTACAAACATCCAGCAGAACTCTCGTGTCCGCGTGGGCGATGTGACTGTCGGGCACATCACAAAGATCGAGCGTCAGGGTTGGCACGCACTTGTGACGATGCTGCTCAATGGTGACGTCGAGTTGCCAGCGAACGCTACTGCCAAGTTGGGGCAGACGAGCTTGTTGGGTTCACTCCACATCGAGTTGGCGCCTCCTACCGATAGTGCGCCCGAAGGCAGGCTCCACGCAGGGTCACTGATTCCCTTGGTGTCCGGATCGTCTTATCCGTCTACCGAGCAGACTCTGGCTGCCTTGTCGGCATTGCTCAACGGTGGCGGACTGGGGCAGGTTCAGGACATCACCCAGGCGTTCGCCACGGCTTTCGCCGGCCGTGAGCGGGATCTGACTAGCCTCATCACTCAGCTAGACCGGTTCATCGCGCGTTTGAATGATCAGAAGGACCAAATCCTTGAGACCACTGAGAGCCTAAATGAACTGGTACAGCAGTTCGCAGACAGCAAGCCGGTAGTCGACTCTGCGATGAGGGCACTGCCCGACGCACTTAGAGTCCTCAAGGAGCAGCGTAAGAATCTCGCCGACGCGATCGAACATCTAGGGAGGTTCAGCGCGCTCGCGGCCGACTCCGTTGGACAGACCAAAGACTCACTTGTTCAAGAACTACGCGATCTTGGGCCGATACTGGAATCTCTGGCGAATGCCGGTCCGGCCCTGACTCGGTCCATGAGCGTGCTGCTGACGTATCCGTGGCCGAACGAGACACTCGACAACTGGTTCCGGGGAGACTACGCCAACCTGACCCTCATCATGGACTTGACTCTGAGTCGGCTTGACCAGGGCCTCTTTACTGGAACCCGCTGGGAAGGCAACCTCACCGAACTGGAGATGCAATGGGGCAGAACCATTGGGGTGCAGCCCAGCCCCGCTACTTCGGGCAATCCCCTGATTTTGCCCTATCACCTTGACCAGGGCCCGTGATATGACCACACGACGCATCCGGATCAAGTTGGCGGTCTTCACCGCGATTGCGGTTGTCGCGGCGTTGTTCATGCTGATTGGTTACGTCAATGTTCCTGCCGCCGTAGGCTTCCAGCGCTATAAGGTTACCGTCGAACTGCCCCGGTCAGCCGGGCTCTACCCGCGGGCAAACGTGACATACCGCGGCACCGAGATTGGCCTCGTAGACGATGTGCACCTTACAGATACCGGCGTAGCGGCGGTCCTTTCACTGGAATCCGCGGTAGCGATTCCCGCTGATCTCGACGCACAGGTTCACAGTGCAAATGCCTTAGGGGAGCAGTATCTTGCCTTGGTACCGCGCAACGGCGCGTCCCCACCGCTGAAGAACGGTGATGTCATCCCCATCGGCAGGACGTCGGTACCTCCGGACATCAGTGAACTGCTGGACGCAACTAATCGTGGACTGCAGGCGATTCCGCGTGACAACCTCAGAACCGCCATTGACGAGGCCGCTGTCGCTGTAGGTGGGCTTGGACCTCAGATCAACCGGTGGGTGAAGGCGGTCGACACTCTTGCCATTGATGCCCGGAGTAATCTCGACCCACTCACCACGCTGATCGATCAGTCGCGGCCGGTGCTCGATGCCAGTACCCAAACGTCCGACGCGGTCCAGGAGTGGGCAAGCCACCTCGCCAAAATCACTGGTCAGCTACAGAGCCAAGACAAAGCCTTGGCCGGAGTCTTGGAAAGGGGCGGGTCGGCGGCCGACGAGGGACGGGTGCTTCTTGAGCGTCTAAAGCCTACGCTGCCCGTCCTTCTCGCCAACCTGTCCAGTGTCGGCGACGTCGCGGTCACATATTCCAACGACGTCGAGCAGTTGCTGGTGCTCCTGCCTCAGGCCACTTCGATCCTTCAAGGGTTCCTTATCCCTAACCTCAACCAGAAGCTGGACTACAAGGGCGCATACCTGAGCTTCAACCTGAACCTCAATCTTCCTCCGCCGTGCACCACGGGGTTCATCCCGGTCCAACAGAGACGGGCGCCGACGGAGGTGGACGCGCCACCCCGGCCCGAAGGCGACCTGTATTGCCGTATCCCGCAGGATTCGCCGAATAATGTTCGCGGTGTGCGCAATACACCGTGCGAGACGCGGCCTGGGAAGCGCGCGCCGACGGTCAAGATGTGCGAGAGCGACGAGAACTACGTGCCCCTCAACGACGGATTGAACTGGAAAGGCGATCCGAACGCAACGTTGTCGGGCCAAGATATTCCGCAGCTGCCGCCGGGAACTCCTAAACCGCAGAGTGCACCGCCACCGCCACCGATTGCTTTCGCGCCGTATGATCCGGCTACCGGCACCTACGTGGGTCCCGACGGAAAGCTCTACACCCAAACGGATCTCGGCCAGAGCACCCCAAATAAGCGAACTTGGCAGGACCTTCTGGTCAGCCCGGGTGGGTGACCTGACAACAGGTTGTGCGGGTTGGCGAACCGGATCGACAGCGTCGTTCGTCGACCGCCATGTCCAGGCCCGGAGGAGAAGCGTGGTAGCGCGATGTGTCCCCGACACGCTCTTGAGGGCGTGCAGCTAAGGATGATGAGTGAGGTCGTCATGACTGGACGGGTGGCGGGTAAGGTCGCCTTCGTCACCGGGGCGGCCCGAGGCCAGGGGCGGAGCCACGCGGTGCGGTTGGCGCAGGAGGGTGCCGACATAATCGCGATCGACATCTGTGAGCGTGTCGTCTCGAACACCGAAGCGCCGCCGGCTACGAGGGACGACCTCGCTGAGACCGCCGACCTGGTTCGAAATTGCGGGCGACGGATCGTGACCGCCGTCGTTGACGTCCGTGACTACGAGGGTGTCAAGGCCGCTGTGGACGCGGCTGTCGAGCGTCTTGGAAGGCTGGACATCATCGTCGCCAACGCGGGCATCGCCAGTGGCGGCGTAACTTTGGACGAGGTCGATGAGCAGGTCTGGCAGGTCATGATCGACGTCAATCTCTCCGGCGTGTGGAAGACGATCAAGGCCGGGGTTCCCCATGTGATGAACGGAGGCTGTGGCGGCTCGGTGATCATGACGAACTCAGTGGGAGGGTTGAAGGCGTTTTCGAACATCGGTCAATACGTCGCTGCTAAGCATGGTCTGACAGGCCTGATGCGCGCGTTTGCCGTGGAACTCGGTCAGCACGCGATCCGGGTCAATTCTGTCCATCCGACCAACGTGAACACTCCTCTCTTCATGAACGACGGCACGAAGAAGGTCTTCTGCCCCCAACTGGACGAGCCGACGTTCGACGATCTCGCAGCTACATCGCGGATGATGCACGTACTGCCTGTCGGATGGGTTGAACCGGAGGACGTCAGCAATGCTGTGCTGTTTCTAGCCTCTGACGAAGCTCGCTATATCACTGGATTGTCGCTGACCGTCGACGCAGGGAGCATGTTGAAGTAGGAAGCGCGTTCTCTCCCTGACTACTTCAGTTCGGTCGACGACAGCCCGAGCAACCGGCGGGCCACCACCA
>ERZ724503.12-NODE-12-length-43585-cov-22.707030_pt1 | contig 43585 bp, 38 predicted proteins | sample MGYA00376036_ERZ724503 | MGnify/ENA primary metagenome ERZ724503 (study PRJEB28724, sample SAMN07190885) | wastewater metagenome | isolation source: influent of sewage treatment plant in Hong Hong | place: Hong Kong | collected 2016-03-17 ...
GAAATCTGTTTGCTGGACTAGCCAAAAAGGTGAGTCGACAAGTCGCTGGAGCAACATGCTCCTCGTGGGCCCACCGGGTACCGGTAAGACGACCACCGCGGAGGCGCTGGGCAAGATCTACGCGGGTTTCGGCATCGTCCGGCATCCGGAGGTCATCGAGGTCAGGCGGTCCGATCTCTGTGGCGAGCACATCGGGTCATCGGGCCCGAAGACCAACGAACTCATCGAGAGATCCCTCGGCCGAGTCCTTTTCATGGATGAGCTCTATTCACTGGTCGAGCGTCACCACGATGGCCGACCCGACATGATCGGTTCCGAGGCGGTGAACCAACTGCTGGTGGCGCTCGAGGTCCACCGGTTCGACTTCTGCTTCATCGGCGCCGGGTACGAGAGGGAGATCGACCAATTCCTCACCGTGAACCCGGGATTGGCGGGGCGGTTCAACCGCAAGCTGCGGTTCGCGTCGTACAGCCCCGACGAACTCGTCGAGATCGCCGTTCGCTACGGAGCACCGCGGGCGACGGTGATCGAGCCGGCCGCCCGCGACGCACTCAACGCGCTGTGTCGCAAGCTGCGTGGCCATCGCGCGCCGGACGGCGCCCATGGCATCGACGTGATGCAAAACGGCCGGTTCGCCCGCAACGTGGTCGAACGAGCGGAGCGGCTTCGTGATTCGCGCGTCGCGGCACAGCACCGCACCAGCCGGGGGTCGGTCACGGTCGAGGACCTCGAAACCCTGCGCACCCAGGATGTGGTGGCCGCGGTCGTGGACGCCTGCGCAGAGAAGCACGTGCCACTCGAGCTGTGCGCAGTCGAGTCAGAACTCGCGTACAAGAAGTGCGAGTAGAGCCGTGCGTGAGCTCTGACTCAACGCAACTCAGCCCTCACCCCGCCGCACGAACAGCGCCAGCACCGCACCTACGGCGGCGGCCACGGCACCGACCATCATCGAGGTCTGCAGCCCGGCCATGAACGCCTCGTGGCTGCCGGTGGCGACCATCGCGTTCAGCTGCGGCGGCGCACCCGGAACGGATGGCGCCATACCCTTGGCCACCAGTTCCTTTGCCGGCGCCAGCTTTTCGGCGACCGACAGGGGTGTACCCGCCGCCGTCAGCTTGTCGACCAGCGTCGAGCCCACCTTGCTGGACAGCACCGAGCCCAGGATCGTGGTGCCGAGCACCGCGCCCAGCTGCACCGAGGTGCTCTGCAGCCCGCCGGCCACCCCGGCGTCATCGACCGGGGCGTTGCCCACGATCGCATCCGAACTCGCGGTCAGCACCAGGCCGATGCCAGCACCGAGCAACGTGAACGCCGGCCAGATCGCGCCGTAGCCCGAGTCCGCCCGCAACCCGCTCAGCAGCGCCAGCGCGCCCGCGACACCGAGCAGGCCGAGCACCATCGCCGGGCGCGGGCCGAACCGTTCGGTGATCACCCCGGACAGCGGGGCCAGCACCATCATCGCCAGGCTCAGCGGCAGTGTGCGCACACCGGTCTCCACCGGGCTCCAGCCCTGCAGGTTCTGCAGGAACAGCGTCATGAAGAACAGCGCGCCGAACAGGGCGAAGAAGTTGACGGTGACCACCGCGGCGCCGATCGACAGCGACCGGTTGGCGAACAGGCGCAGCGGCAGCAGCGGGTCGGCGGTGGTGCGCTCGACGATGATGAACGCGCCCATCAACACCGCGCCGCCCATCAGGAACGCCACCGTCTGCGGGTCCAGCCAGCCCCACTCGGGGGCCTTGATCAGTCCGTAGACCAAGAGGAACAAGCTGCCCGACAGCGTCAGGATGCCGGCCACGTCGAGCCGGTGCTCGACGTCGCTGCGGCTCTCGGTGATGGCGGCCGCGCCGATGAGCACGGCGACGACCGCGATCGGCACGTTGATGTAGAACACCGACTCCCAGTTGAGATGCTCGACGAGCACGCCGCCCAGGATCGGGCCCGCGGCGACGGAGACACCGGTGGCCGCACCCCAGATGCCGATGGCGGTGTTCAGCTTGTGCACCGGGAAGACGCTGCGGATGATCGCCAGCGTGCTGGGCATCAGCAGCGCACCGAACACACCCTGCAGGGCCCGCATCACGATCACACCGCCGACGGTGCCGATCAGGCCGATGGCTACCGACGTGACGGCGAAGCCCACCACGCCGACGAAGAAGGCCCGCTTGCGGCCGAACATGTCACCGAGTTTGCCGCCGAAGATCAGCAGGGCGGCCAGGGCCAGCAGGTAGGCGTCGGTGATCCACTGCAGGTCCGACAGCGTGGCGTCGAGGTCGATGGCGATGCGCGGGTTGGCGATCGCGACCACCGAGGCGTCCAGGCCGACCATGATCACGCCGACCGACACGGCGGCCAGAATCCACCACGGATTGCCCCGGACGCCCGCCCTGGGCGCCGCGTGCCGCGCACGCCCGGGCCGCTGAACTGTGGAGATTGCCACGACATGGCTCCTTTCGCGTAAGTGGAGACGTTCCACCACTTCTTCCGGAGACGGTACCGACAAACGGTGGTGTTCCTCCACTTCTGCGGTAGCCTGGGGTGGTGATTCCTCCCGCACAACGGGGTGCAGAGCGATCCAGGCCACTTCGCGCCGACGCCCAACGCAACCGGGAACGCATCGTCGCCGCGGCCAGCCGACTGTTTGCTGAGCAGGGGCTGTCGGTGCCCCTCGAGGATGTCGCCCGCACCGCGGGCGTGGGCGTCGCCACCCTCTACCGGCGCTTTCCCACCCGCACCGACCTGGCCATCGCGGCGTTCGAACGCAACATGTCCTCCTATATCGACACCGTGGAGAAGGCGCTCGCCAATCCGCAGCCGTGGGACGGCTTCCGCGACCTGGTCTTCGACCTGTGTGCGCTGCAGGCCTCCGACCCGGGCCTGCGCGCGCTGCTCACCACCGCGTTCCCGGCCAGTTCGGTCATCGAGCAGCGGGCCGCCGAGACCGTCGACAAGGTCGGCGAGGTGATCGCCCACGCCCAGCAGGCGGGCGCGCTGCGCCCGGACATCGGCGTCGGTGACGTGGTGGTGCTACTGCTGGCCAACGCCGGGGTGCTCGAGGCCACCCGCGAGCACGCGCCGCAGGCCTGGCGCCGCTTCGCCGCGCTGATGGTCGGCGCCATGCGCGCCGGGACGCACGAGCCGTTGCCCCCGCCCACCCCCGCGGAGGAGTTGCGCAGCTCGATCGCCATGCTCACCGGCGACACCCTGCGCATCCCGGCCGGGGACTGACCGGGTCAGGGGTTGATCGTGTACTCGCCGATCTGACGGCCCCACACGTACTCGTTGAGGATCGGCTGGCCCAGCTCGAAGTGGTTGTAGGGCGCGATCGAAGCACCGGTGTCGGCCACCAGGTACGGCGCCGGCCAGAAGTCGCGGGTGATGTTCTGCCAGCACCCCGGCGCCCCGCCGGGGCCACCCTTGGCGTTCACCCGGGGCAGGTTGTCCGGGTAGATGTACGGGTTGGGCGCGCCGGTCAACATGATGTGGAAGTCGATGGAGTAACCGTTGCCGCCGGCCGCCGCGGCAGCCGCCGGGTCCGCCAGGGCGTGGTTGCGGATGATGCAGAAGATCGCCGGGCTGTAGGTGTCCAGCGTGCGGGCGGTGGTCAACAGATCCTGTTGCCCGCGAACGAAATACGGCTCACCCCGCTCGAACACGTCACCGGCGGTGTTGCCGAAGCCGGCCGCGGCGAGCAACGCGGCGTCCAGATCGCCACGCTGGCTGTTGAGGGTCTGCGCGGTGGTCACGGCGTTGTCCAGGGAGCCCCAGAAGTCCGGTGAGGCCTTGGCGTAGACGTCGGCGAGGTCGGCCAGCCGCCGCACGTCGTAGCGGATTTGCGGCATCTGCGGATTGAGGTCGTCGAGGATCGCGTTGCCGTTGAGGATCGCCTGGCCGAACTTGGTGCCCAGCCCGCTGAGCGCGTCGGCGGCGGCGGCCAGCGTCAGGTTCAGCTTGACCGGGTCGACCTTCTCGGAGATGTTGGTCAGCGTCTCGAACAGCGTGTTGAACTCGGTGGTCACGTGGGTCACGTCGATCACCTGGGAACTGGAGATGCGCGCCTTGCTGGGGTTGGGCGGGCTGCGGAACGACACGTACTTGTTGCCGAACACCGTGGTGGCCTTGATCTCGGCGATGGCGTTGGCCGGAATCAGGTTGACGTACTTCGGGTTCACGTCGAGCTTGAGCTCGGCATTGGTGACACCGCCCTGAACGCGCGGGCTGACGTCGGTCACCCGGCCGATCTCGACACCGTTGAAGGTGACCTTCGAGCCCGGATCCATCACCAGGCCGGCCCGGTCGGAGATCATCGTCAGCCGGGTCTTGGGGGTGAACTGTCCCCGGAACTGCATGAAGACCAGCACGACGGCGACGATCACGAGCAGCGAGATGATCGTGAACGAGGTCTTCAGCGGGGGATGGAACTGCCAGTGCCGGGTCTTGTCGTGCCACCAGCCGGCCAGGCCGGTGTACTCGCGCCGGTCCTCAACCATCGTCGCTGCCCCCGTGTGCTCCCACCCCTGGGTTTGTGGTGCCACTATACCACGAATGGCGGTGCCGTCGGGCCTTTCACCCCAAACAACGTGGGTGATCCAGCCGGCCCGGCCGACGAATGGTGACCTGGGTCACATTTCCCGGCCGGGCCCGCGGCTAGGCGCCGCGGTGCGCCTGGTGCACCAGCGGTGAAACGGGCTGCAGCACAGGATATTTAGGCTGCAGACCGTCACCGGAGGAGCGGCCACGTGCGTGTCGCCACAGCCAGGGGATGAACAGGCTCCGCGTCCACTGCACCTGCGCGTAACCCCGGGCGAGCGGGCTGGCACGCCTGCCATCCCCCACGGGCACCGTCCAGGCGTTGCTGCTGCCCGGTAGGCCGAGTGCCTCCGCGGCGGCCTCGGCGAACAGGACGTGTCCCCGTGACGAGGCGTGCATGCGGTCGAAGCTCCAGGTCTGGGCCTCGGTCATCGACGGTGCGGTGTACAGGTCGACCAGCGCGAAGCCGTGCCGGTGGGCGGCGCCGCGGATCACGGCATTGATCTGCAGGATCCGACCCGCGATGAAGCGGCCGACCGGCAGCATCCGGGCCACGTCGGGAAACGTGGTCGTCACCACGGTGGCGCCGGAGTCGGCCAGCCGCGCGTAGATCTCCTCCAGGTCGACCAGTGCGGCGGCGAACCCCCGCCCCGGCCGGGTCACGTCGTTCATCCCGATGCACACGGTGACCAGGTCCGGCTCCATCGCCAGCGCCTGCGGCAGTTGCTCGTCGATCACGTCGGCGATCTGCCTGCCGCGCACCGCGAGGTTCGCGTACAGCAGCCCCGGGCGCAACGAGTCGAGGGTGGCCGCGAGCCGGTCGGCGAAACCGACGACGCCGCAGGTGTCGTCGCCGTCCCACAAGCCCTCGGTCTGGCTGTCGCCCACCGCGACGAAACGCGAGAATCCGATGTCGGACACGATGCCCCATGTTAGTGGCCGGGGCCGCAGTAGCATCGATCCACGAGCCGAAAGTTGGGGTGTACGACGGTGAAGTCCACGGCGGCGGCCGCGAACCTGGATGCCACCCCGCGCCGGCGGCTCATCGACGCGCTGGCCGACTCGATCGACGACGTCGGCTACTCGACCACCACCGTCGCCGACATCGTCCGCCGGGCCCGGACCTCCCGCCGCACGTTCTACGAATACTTCTCCGATCGGGAAGCCTGCCTGGTCGCGCTGCTCACCGAGACGAACCGGCAGGCCATCGAGACCATCTCCGCCGCCGTCGATCCGGCCGCACCGTGGACGGTACAGATCCGGCAGGCCGTCGAGGCCTGGATCGCCAACGCCGAGTCCCGTCCGGCGGTGATGCTCAGCTGGATCCGCGACGTGCCCGCGCTCGGGATGGCCGCCCGGCGACTCCAGCGCGAGGTCACCGAGTCGTTCATCACGATGATCCAGACCCTCAGCGACACAGCGGAACTGCACGCGGCCGGCGTCGACACCGTGTCGCGGCAGCGGGCGATCATGTTGATCGGCGGCCTGCGCGAGTTGACCGCGATGACCGTCGAAAGCGGCGGCCGGATGAGCGATGTCACCGACGAAGCGGTCGGCGCCGCCCTCGCCCTGCTCGGGCCGCCGGGCGGTCCGGCTAGCGCTTGAGCCAGGTGCGAACCTTGTCCAGCTCGCGGGTGTAGGCCTCATAGATCTCGTCGTCGAAGTACGACGCACCGCTGATCTTGCTGTCGCCGGCCCAGATCACCCGGATCCGGATGTTGCCGCGGGTGTAGACGTCGGCGCGGTCCGCGGTTCGTTGCGCCCAGCCGTGGTCGGCGCCCAGCTGGGTCAGGGTCTGCCGCTCGTCGGTCGCGGTCATCGGTGTTCTCCTGTCACGAATGTGGTCTGCGTGCAAGGGTACTGCCCCCGACGGCGCTCCTTGTCCGCCGACGGTACAGCGGCGTACCGTTGCGACATGGCACAGGCGACGACCGAACCGGTGCGACTTCCGCCCGGCCCGCGCACCCCGCGGACCGTGCAGGGCCTGAGGTTCCTGGTCTCCCGGCGTTCCTCGATCGGTGGGCTCACCCGCCGCTATGGGCCGGCCGCCTCGCTCAACCTGCCGATCTTCGGCAAGACCGTGCTGATCAGCGAGCCGGGACTGGTCAAGGACCTGTTCACCGCCGGCGGGGACCTGGTCGGCCGGGCCACCAACCTGGGAGAGGTGCTGGGGCCGGGGTCGACGTTCAGCCTCGACGGCGACGAGCACCGCGAGCGGCGCAAGCTCCTGGTGCCGCCGTTCCACGGCAAGCGGATGCACGGCTACGAGTCGATCGTCGAAGAGGAGGTGCTGCGCGAGGTCGCCGGCTGGCCCGAGGGCGTGGAGTTCGAGACCATGCCGGCGATGATGCGGATCACGCTGAACGCGATCCTGCGCGCGGTCTTCGGCGCCGAGGGGGCGGCCTTCGACGAACTGCGTGACCTGCTGCCCCGAGCGGTGGTGATCGGCAGCCGGCTGGCGGTCCTGCCGCGGTTCTTCCGCCGCGACCTGGGCCCGCGCAGCCCCGGCGGGGTGATGCGCCGCTACCGGCGCCGGTATGACGAGATCATCGACGGCCTGATCGCCGAGGCGCTGGCCGATCCGGCGTTCGAGGAGCGCACCGATGTGCTCTCGCTGATGCTGCGGGCGCGCTACGAGGACGGCTCGCCGATTCCGAACCGGCACGTGGCCGACGAACTGCTGACCCTGCTCACCGCCGGGCACGAGACCACGGCGACGACGCTGGCCTGGGCCATCGAGCGGATCCGGCGCCATCCCGACCTGCTGGCGCGGCTGACCGAGGAGGTCGACGCCGGCGGATCGGAGCTGCGGCAGGCGACCATCTGGGAGGTGCAGCGGGTCCGGCCGGTGATCGACGGCACCTCGCGGCGCACCCTGACCCGGATTCGGTTGGGCGAGTGGGTGATCCCGAAGGATCATGTGGTGATGGTCAGCATCGGCCTGGCGCACGCCTCGGCCGAGCGGTTCCCGGACCCGGCGAAGTTCGACCCGGACCGGTTCATCGGTGCCCCGCCGGACAGCTACACCTGGATTCCGTTCGGCGGCGGAATCCGCCGGTGCATCGGTGCCGCCTTCGCGAACATGGAACTCAACGTCACGCTGCGAACACTGTTGGAGCAGTTCACTTTCGTTCCGACCTCGGCGCCCGGCGAGTCGTACCACTCCCGCGGCATCGCCTTCGCGCCCGCCGGCGGCGGCCGCGCGGTGGTCTATCGCCGGTCTACCGCCGGAAGCTCGGCCGCGACGGTGTCCGCCGGATCGGTGCCCGGAAACACGCGTTAGCCGGGCATAGACGGGTCCGGTCGTGGGCATAGGTATCCCAATGACACCTGGAGGTCGAGCCACGATGAGCGATGATCCGAACCGCGCGCCCAACGAGAGCCCGCAGAGGGACCAGTCCGAGTGGGTGACCGGCGACGAGCCGATGACCGGCCCGCAGCGCAGTTACCTGAGCACGCTGGCCCAGGAGGCCGGGGTGGAGGTGCCCGCGCGGCTGACCAAGGCGGCGGCCTCGGAACTCATCGAGGAGTTGCAGCAGACCACCGGGCGGGGCCGGTGATCTCCGCCGACGATGTGGGCGCGCTGCTGCGGGCCGGACCACCCTGCAGGTCATCACCCGAGCCGGACTGATCACACAGGTCGGCGGTGAAGAGTTGTCGCGTCGGACGCCCACCGAGCGGGCAGCGGTCCTCGACAGCGCCGTTTCCGAACTGGGCGGGCTGATCAGCCGCCGCGGGTCCGGGCGGCGAGATCGGCTGCCGCCGAGCGCAGTTCGTCCGCCGAGGTCAGCGGGGCGCCGAAGCCGACCCGGGTGTAGGCGCCGCCACGCGGAGTGTCCACCCGCAGATCCAGCCCGTAGCGGTCGATGCTCGTGCACACCGCACCGGCCGCATCCGGGTAGCCGCCCAACGCCCGGGCCATCTGCGCCAGCGACTCGGCGTGGTCGGCATTGAGGTGGGCGATCGCCCCGGCCGCCAGCGGCCGGATCGGATCCGGCTGGGCGGCAACGTAATCGGCGCCGGTCGCCGAATCCATCCGGCCGTAGCCGCCGACCCACCGAACCCGGTGCACCCGAAGCACCCACACCGAGAAGTCGGAGTAGTCGATGTAGTACTTCGCCGCGGCCACCGCCGCGAGGTGCGACTCGCGCGCCGCGTCGAGCTCGGCGCCGACGGGACGTTCGGCCACGCCGGCCAGGGTGATCCGTCCGCTCGCCAACGGATCCGTCTCCGCCGTCGGGGCCACCACGGCCAGGCTGGCGCGCTGATCGCCGGCCAGGTTGCGGCCGTGTTCGGCCATGTGGGAGACGCACAGCACCGGTGCACCGTCGAGCAGGCCGTAGGTGACGAACGACGCCCACGGATCACCATTCGCGGTCAACGTCGCCAGCGTGCCGATGTTGGTGGACGCGGCGATGGTGCGGGCCTCCTCGGCCGCCGAGGGCCGCGTGGCGTCGACGATCTCGGTCAGGGGCGGCGGGACCGACGGTGCATCACCAGGGTCGCCGTGATCGCGGGATGCCACGTCGGCACGATACCGCGACGGATCCGACCGGTTCATGACATGACCCGCCGAGCGGTTTCGGTCCGGCGCCGCGGAGGTAACCCGCACGGAGGCTCAACCCCGAGTCGACGTCAACGGAGAGGACTCCAACCGTGAGTGCATCGGACAAGTTCAGCAACAAGGCCGACGACCTGGCCGGCAAGGCCAAAGAGGGATTCGGCAAGGCCACCGGCAACCAGGGCACCGAGAACGAGGGCAAGGTCGATCAGGCCAAGGCCAGCCTCAAGGACGCCGGCGAGAAGATCAAAGACGCCTTCAAGGGCTGAGCGCCGCAGTGGAACGGCATGGCCCCGAGCCCACCCCCGAGGACGCCACCCTGGTCACCGACGACCAGCGCGAACTGCAGCGTCAACTCGACCATCGCAACGATGATCCCGACGCACCCGGCGGGCAGCTGACCGGCGACCAGATGGCCGACGAGGCCGGCCGCTAGCCGTGCTGGCCGCTGAGTTCGACGGGCTTACCGGGGGTCTTCGACGCGACCAGGCGGGCGGCGAACCCGGCCGCCTGGTCGGTCATCCCGTCGACGATGTAGGCGCCGTGGGCGGCGTTGTCGTTACCGGTCGGCGAGCACACCGGGTCCGCGGGGATGCACTGGTCGATGGTCTTGGCCGCGTAGAGCGGACCGACCGTGACCGGCGGGGCTTCCCGGACAAGGGAATTCAGGAAGCCGTTCGACGGCTTGCCGAACAACGCCACTGCAGCGACGTGCTTGGCCACCTCGGGCGCCATCGGCCCGGTGATCCCCGGCGGCAGGGTGAACCCCGGGGGCACGCTGTCCTGGGTGACGTAGCCCATCACGGCCGCGCCCTGGGAGTAACCACCGAGCACCGCCTTGGTGTCCGGGCATGCCGCGGACAGGCTGCGTAGCTTGTTGCTCGCATCGATCACGCCGTCGGCCGCGGCCATGAAGTCCAGCGACGCAGGGTAATTCACCGGATACACGTCGACCGACTTGTCCACCAGTTCGGGCTGTGCCCGCAGCGCGTCGACGAACGCGTCTCCGATGTATCCGGGCCCGGGCGCCTCGAACGTCCCGCGGGCGAACACGACCTGCACATCCGGGCAGGGTTCGGCCGACGCGGTCGCCGTGTCGCCGATCCCCACCACGGCGCCCGCCGCCAGCACCGCCGCCGCCAGTCCCCGGGCGAGATGCCGCCCCCGATCGGATTCCGTCACACCCATTGTCGACTCCAGTGAGATGTCGCGATTTGTTTGACGTAGCGGTCGGCCTCGATGCCCCGCTGCGACAGTGATGACAATCCGGTTCCCCGGCCGCCGAGTTTTCAAACCAGGCCGGCCGTCGTGGCGAAATTCCGTTGCCGCCCAGCCTGATCCGCGCGGTGAAGGCCGGCGCGCTCACCGTCATATACATGGTGGGCCTCATCTTCCGTCCGCAATGACAACGGCTGAGAATGCGCGGGCAGCGCCGGTCGCCGGTCAGTCAGGCCCCCGGCCGCGCCGCCCGGGCTGGGACGCATGGCCACCCCGTCGTCGGCGCCAGCGCGCTTCTTCCGGCCGACCGGGCTGCGCTGCCGTACCCGCCCCGCCCCGGGCGCGCGGAATGGACCTTCTGCACATCGGATGGGGAAACGGCTTCAGAAGCGCAGACCGGCGGTACCTTGTCGTGCATGAACCAGCACACGGGAGCCGGGAACTTCGCCGAACAGGAGCGCAGTCGCGTCGAGGCGGAACTGGCCGATTTGCGTCGGCGCCGCGATCAGATGCGCGCCGAACTGCGGGACGACGCCGACACCGTCGGGGACCGCGGGGATGCCGCGGACGCGATCCAGCGCGCCGAGGACCTCGCCGGAATCGACGAGCAGATCGCCCGGCTCACCTGGCTGCTGGCGGGCGGCAACACCGCCGTCGAGGGCCAGCTGCCGAACGGCACCCAGGTGACGATTCGCTTTCCCGGCGACGAGCCGGTGCGGATGCGGGTGGTCCACTTTCTGGAGGAGACGCCGGCCGGTGCGGAGGACACCACACTGACCGCCGACAGCCCGCTGGGCCTGGCGCTGGTCGGCCGCAAGGCCGGTGACACCGTCATCTACGACACCCCGCGCGGCGAACTGCAGGTCGACCTGCTCGAGATCGACTACCCGAAGTAGCCGGACGGCGGCGTGCAACACTGACGCCCATGCGCGCGATCAGAGTGACCCAGCTGGGCGGGCCGGAGTCGGTGGAGTTGGTCGAGATCGACGAACCGGCCGCCGATGGCGGGATCGTCGTCGATGTGCACGCGGCCGGGGTGGCGTTCCCCGACGCCCTGCTGACCCGTGGGCTCTACCAGTACAAGCCGGACCTGCCGTTCACCCTGGGCGCCGAGGTGGCCGGGGTGGTGCGCTCCGCGCCCGCCGGTGCCGCGGTCAAGCCGGGGGACCGGGTGGTCGGGCTGACCTTGATCACCGGCGCCATGGCCGAGACGGCGGTGCTGACCCCGGAGCGCGCGTTCCCGCTGCCCGACAACGTCAGCTTCGAGGCCGGCGCCGGGCTGCTGTTCAACGACCTCACCGTCTACTTCGCACTGACCGTGCGCGGCCGGCTCGCGAAGGGGGAGACGGTGCTGGTGCACGGCGCCGCCGGCGGGATCGGCACCTCGACCCTTCGGCTGGCCCCCGCGCTGGGCGCGGGCCGGGTGATCGCCGTGGTCAGTACGCAGGAGAAGGCGCGGGTGGCCATGGCCGCCGGCGCCACCGACGTCGTGCTGGCCGACGGCTTCAAGGATTCGGTGGCCGATCTCACCGGCGGCAGGGGCGTCGACATCGTCATGGACCCGGTCGGCGGCGACCGGTTCACCGACTCGCTGCGCTCGCTCGCCCCGGCCGGGCGCCTGCTGGTGGTGGGCTTCACCGGCGGCGAGATCCCCACGGTGAAGGTCAACCGGTTGTTGCTGAACAACATCGATGTCGTCGGCGTCGGCTGGGGCGCCTGGACCATGACGCACCCCGGCTCGCTGACCGAGCAGTGGGACGGTCTGGCCGAGCTGTTGACGTCCGGCCGGCTGGCCGCCCCGCAACCCGAGGTGTATCCGCTCGAGCAGGCCGCCGCCGCGGTCTCCGCGCTCGAGAACCGCACCGCCAAGGGCAAGGTCGTTGTGCGCGTCCGGGATTAGCGTGCGATAGTGCGAGTCGGCACGCCGACACGCCGGCGTCGTGAACATTTCGCGCACGCTCGCACCGACGGCGGCACACGGTTCGGTTCGCTCACAGTCGGGTAGTGGAACGTGGATGGACTTGAGTAGCGACCCCGCAGAGGGCAGCCATGTCGAGGGCGGTGTCGTCGAGCACCCGTCGGCGGATGATTTCGGGCAGGCACATGCGTTGCCCGCCGATCGCACCTGGTTCAAACGCGCGGTGTTCTACGAGGTGCTGGTGCGCGCGTTCTACGACTCGAACTCCGACGGTGCCGGGGACCTGCGCGGGCTGATCGAACAACTCGACTACCTGCAGTGGCTCGGCGTCGACTGCCTATGGCTGCCGCCGTTCTACGATTCGCCGTTGCGCGACGGCGGATACGACATTCGCGACTTCTACAAGGTGCTGCCCGAGTTCGGCACCGTCGACGATTTCGTGGCGTTGCTGGACGCCGCGCACCGGCGGGGCATCCGGATCATCACCGACCTGGTGATGAATCACACGTCGGACTCCCACCCCTGGTTTCAGGAGTCCCGGCGCGACCCGGACGGCCCGTACGGCGACTTCTACGTGTGGAGCGACACCAGCCAGCGCTACACCGACGCCCGGATCATCTTCATCGACACCGAGGAGTCGAACTGGACGTTCGATCCGGTGCGCCGGCAGTTTTATTGGCACCGCTTCTTCTCCCACCAGCCGGACCTGAACTACGACAATCCGGCGGTGCAGGAGGCGATGATCGACGTCCTCCGGTTCTGGCTGGACCTCGGTATCGACGGCTTCCGGCTCGACGCGGTGCCGTACCTGTTCGAGCGGGAGGGCACCAACTGCGAGAACCTGCCCGAGACGCACGCCTTCCTCAAGCACTGCCGCAAGGTGATCGACGACGAGTACCCGGGCCGGGTGCTGCTGGCCGAGGCCAACCAGTGGCCGGCCGATGTCGTCGAGTACTTCGGCGACCCGGCCACCGGGGGCGACGAATGCCACATGGCGTTCCACTTCCCGTTGATGCCGCGCATCTTCATGGCGGTGCGCCGCGAGTCGCGGTTCCCGATCTCGGAGATCCTCGCGCAGACCCCGGAGATCCCCGACCTGGCGCAGTGGGGCATCTTCCTGCGCAACCACGACGAGCTGACCCTGGAGATGGTGACCGACGACGAGCGTGACTACATGTACGCCGAGTACGCCAAAGATCCACGGATGAAGGCGAATGTCGGCATCCGGCGCCGGCTGGCGCCGCTGCTGGAGAACGACCGCAACCAGATCGAACTGTTCACCGCGATGCTGCTCTCGCTGCCGGGCTCGCCGGTGCTCTACTACGGCGACGAGATCGGCATGGGCGACATCATCTGGCTCGGTGACCGCGACGGGGTGCGCACCCCGATGCAGTGGACCCCGGACCGCAATGCCGGGTTCTCCACCGCCAACCCGGGCAGGCTGTATCTGCCGCCCAACCAGGACCCCATCTACGGGTACGGCTCGGTCAACGTCGAGGCTCAGCGCGACAGCTCGACATCGCTGCTGAACTGGACCCGCACCATGCTGGCGGTGCGCCGCAGGCACGAGGCCTTCGCCGTGGGCAGCTTCCGCGAGCTCGGCGGCTCCAACCCGTCGGTGCTGGCCTATGTCCGTGAGGCCGACGACACCGTCATGTTGTGCGTCAACAATCTGTCCCGTTTCCCCCAGCCGATCGAACTCAACCTGCAGCATTGGAACTCCTACACCCCGGTCGAGCTGACCGGGCACGTGCCGTTCCCGAGGATCGGTCAACTGCCCTACCTGCTCACCCTGCCGGGGCACGGGTTCTACTGGTTCAAGCTGTGTCCATCGGAGGAGAAGCCATGACCGCGCCAGCGAGACTTCCATGGCTGGAATGGCTGCCGCAGCAGCGGTGGTATGCCGGTCGCAGCAGGACCCTCTCGTCGGCCGAGACCGCCGTGGTGGTTCCGCTCCGCGACGGTTTGGACCTGACGCTGGTGGACGTCGGCTACACCGACGGATCTGCGGAGCGTTACCAGGTTGTGGTGCAATGGGATTCGGCTCCGCTCTCGGAGTACGGCACGGTGGCCACCATCGGCGGCGTCGACGACCACACCGCCTATGACGGGCTCTACGATCCCTCGGCCGCGAGATTCCTGCTGTCGCTGATCGACGAGTCGGCGGTCGTCGGCGAGCTCACGTTCAGCAAGGAACCCGACGTCACGCTGCCCGTGGACGCCGCACCCCGGGTGTCCGACGCCGAGCAGAGCAACACCAGCGTGGTCTTCGAAGAGGAGGCCATCTTCAAGCTGTTCCGCCGGGTGTCGGCGGGGATCAACCCCGACATCGAGCTCAACCGGGTGCTCGGCAGGGCCGGAAACGCCCATGTGGCAAAGCTTCTCGGATCGTTCGAGACGGTGCAGGATGACCAGCCCTGCCCGCTGGGCATGGTGGCCGCGTACGCGGCGAACTCCGCCGAGGGGTGGAAGATGGCTACGGCCAGCACCCGCGACCTGTACGCCGAGGGCGATCTGTACGCGTACGAGGTGGGCGGCGACTTCGCCGGGGAGTCCTACCGGCTCGGTGAGGCCGTCGCATCGGTGCACGCGACGCTGGCCCGGGAGTTGGGCACCTCGACGAGCATGCTGCCGGTCGAGGTCATGCTGCAGCGCCTGGAGACCGCCGCCGCGAGCGTGGCGGAACTGGTGCAGTACGCGCCGGCCATCGAGGAGCGGTACGCCAAGCTGGCCGACGAGCCGGTCACCGTGCAACGCGTGCACGGCGATCTGCACCTCGGTCAGGTGCTGCGCACCCCGGAGGGCTGGCTGCTGATCGACTTCGAGGGCGAGCCGGGCCAGCCCCTGGCCGAGCGGCGCAAGCCGGACTCGCCGCTGCGCGACGTCGCAGGCATGCTGCGATCCTTCGAGTACGCCGCCTACCAGCAGATGGTCGACGACACCCCGGACCGGGAGAACAAGCAACTCGCCGCCCGCGCGAAGGAGTGGGTCGACCGCAACTGTGCGGCGTTCTGCGATGGATATGCCGCCGAGTCGGAGACCGATCCGAGGGATTCCGCCGCAGTGCTGGCCGCCTACGAACTCGACAAGGCCGTCTACGAGGCGGCCTACGAGGCCAGGCACCGACCGAGCTGGCTGCACATCCCGCTGCGTTCCATCGCCCGACTCGTCGGGTGACAACTCGGCGTTGATTCAGAATCCACGCAGCTGGCTACTTGGGCGCTGGGTGCGTGGTTTCTGAGTCAACGTCGGTGGTCAGCAGTTGCAGCGCCAGCCGCGGACAGCGCTTGACCGCCGCCTTGGCGTACTTGAGGTCGTTGGGAGGAATCACCGGTTCGCGCGAACCATTGCGGGACAGCGGATAGCCCCAGTCGTCACGGGTCAGCAACTCCGGCAACAGTTCGGTGCACAGGCCCCGCGCATCGCAGCGCGTCCAGTCGATGTGCAGTCGGTTGGTCGTCCTGCTCTTCTTCGTCATCCCTGCGGCCATCCTCCCACGGTGCGCACGGCGCCGCCCTGGTCGACGAACCGGGCCGGAATGCCCAGCCCGGCAATCCAATCCGGCGCCCGGTGGCCGCGGATGATCGCCGCGGTGCTGAGCGCGTTGGCGGTCAGGCAATCCGATGCGGCGACGCTGACACTGCGCCACACCGGCTCGGCGGAGCGTCCGGTGCGCGGGTCGATGATGTGGTGCACCAGATCGCCATTGTGCCGCCACTGCCTGCGGCGCGTGCTCGACGTGGCCAGCCCGGTGCCGCCGCCCAGTGTGATGCTGCATGGGGGGTCGTCGTCGCTGTCCTGAACCAGGACCTGCCAGCCGCCGTCGGGGGTCGGGCCGGCGGTGGTGAGATCGCCGCCGAGGTTGACCAGGACACCACTGCCGGTTTCGGCGTGCACCCGGTGCGCACAGCGGTCGGCGGCCACCGCCTTGGCGGTGGCACCGAGATCCAGCAGCACCCCGTCCGGCAGCCGAACGCTGCTGCCGTCGAAGTCGATCATCGACCAGTCCGCCCGGATCGCGATGGACGCCAACCGCGGGGCAGCGGGGTCGATGTCAGCGATGTCGCGGTCATAACCCAGGTCCACGAGTGCCCGGCCGACGGTCGGGTCGACGTCGCCGTCGGTGAGCCGGGCGGCGGTCAGCGCCGCCCCGATGAGGTCGGCCAGCACCGGGCTCACGGGGGTCCGAGCTCCCGCGGCGGCGGCCAGCGCGCAGATCTCCGAGTCGGGCCGGAATCGGGATGCGGCGTCTTCGATGGCGTCGAGCTCGGCGTCAACGATGGCCCGGGCCCGCGACAGCACGGTGGGATCGGTGACCAGCAGGTGCATCCCGGTGGTCCACCGCGTCCACTCCGAGTCGGCCGGCGCTGCGCCGCCGACGTCCGAGGAAGGGCGTGCGGTCATGGAAGCAATGGTGGGGGCACATTCTTTGAGCCCTGTAAGAACTGCTTTCCGTGGCGGCACCGGCGACTTCGTGGCACCCTCGCTGGGTGCCCACGCCAGACCTCGCGCCGGCGCTGCTGGTGGTCGAGGACGACCGCGCGCTGAGCGCGCTGCTCGTCGAACTGCTGACCGGGGAGGGGTACCGGGTGGACACCGCCTATGACGGTCAGCAGGGCATGCACCGCGGGCTGACCGGAAACTACGACGCGCTGGTCGTCGACCGGGGGCTGCCGGTGATGGACGGCGCGGACCTGGTCGCGCTTCTGCGCTCACGCGGCATCACCACCCCGGCCCTGATCCTGACCGCCCGGGGCTCGGTCGAGGACCGGGTCGAGGGTCTCGACGCCGGTGCGCAGGACTACCTGGTGAAGCCGTTCGAGGTTCCGGAGCTGCTGGCCAGGGTGCGCGCGCTGTTGCGTCGAACCGACAGCGCGGGCGCCGTGGTGCAGGCCGGTGGGCTGCGGCTCGACCGGGTCACCCGCCGGGTCGCGGGCGCCACCCCGGATGGTCTGGAGGTCGAGCTGTCCGAGCGGGAGGCCTCGCTGTTGGGCACCCTGATGGCCGCGCCCAAGCGGGTGTTCAGTCGGGCGCGGCTGCTGGAGTCGGTATTCGATGGCGCCGAGTCGGCGGGTGCGGTCGATCTCTACGTCCACTACCTGCGGCGCAAACTCGGCAAGCAGGTGATCCGCACGGTGCACGGGACCGGCTACCGATTCGGGCTCGAATGAACCGGCGGGACAAGCAGCAGCCGGTCGCGGCGCCGCCGCCGAGCGATCTCACCGTCGTGAAGCGGGCGGGGCGGGTGGCCGCCGTTCAAGCGTCGCTGGCGTTGGCCCTGGTGCTGCTCGTCGTCGGCGGGGTGGTGTTCACCGTGTACGCGCGGGCGCAGGACCGCCAGATCAGCGCCCGGCTGCAGAGCCTGGCCGAAACCGCCGACGACGCCTACGATCCGCCGCCGGACATGGAACTGGCGCTGCGCGAGAGCGACGGGCGGATCTCCACCAGTGACGGCGGTGAGCCGGGCGTGGCGCTGCTCAACGGTCCGCCCGGTTTCGCCGAGATCCGCGCCGAGGGCAGGCGTTATCGGGTGCTGGTGATGGACCGGCCCGAGGGTCGGTTGGTGGCCATGACCGAACTCGGACCCTACGAGGCGGCCCGCAACCGGCTGCTGATGGCGCTCGCATTCGCCGAGCTGGCCGGCATCCTCGCCTCGATCGCCGTCGTGGTGCTGTTCACCAAGCGGTCGGTGCGCCCACTGGCGCAGGCGCTGGCGCTGCAGCGACGATTCGTCGCCGACGCCTCCCACGAGTTGCGGGCGCCGCTGACGGTGCTGCACACCCGGGCTCAGCTGCTGGCCCATCGGCTCGGCTCGGCGGCTTCCGAAGTGCTGCAGAAGGACGCCGACGCGCTGGTCGCCGACACCCGCGCCCTGGGTGACATCGTCGACGACCTACTCGCCTCGGCGACCATGACGGTGGGCAAGCCGGCCCGCGACCACGTGGACATGGCCGACGTGGCGGCATCGGTGCGCGAGAGCATGGCCTCGTATGCCGAGTCGATCGGCGTCACCCTGGCCCATGAGTGCGAGAAGTCCGCTACGCCAGGCGAATACGAGGTCATCGGTTCACCGGCCGCGCTGCGCCGGGCGTTGACCGCCCTGGTCGACAATGCGTTGGGGCACCAGCATGTCGGCGGGACGGTACACCTGCGGGTCAGTCGCGACGACCGGAGCGTCCGGACCGACGTGGCCGACGACGGCGTGGGTATCGACCCCGACACCATGGCCACGTTGTTCACCCGCTTCTCGCACGGCGCCGAACACACCACCCGGGAGGGCCGGGAGTCCTATGGCATCGGGCTGGCGCTCGTGCGTGAGATCGCCGACGCCCACGGCGGGGATATCACCGTCGCATCGGAACTCGGTCAGGGAGCGACGTTCTCGCTCACCCTGCCCGCCGCGCAACGGCGTTGATCCAGAAGCCAGGCAGGGTTCTACTCGCGCGTTGAGTGCGTGGGTGCTGAATCAACGCCAACGCCGGCGCCGCCAGACGATCAACCCGACCACGATCGGCGCCGAGTTCCGCTCGGTTGCGCTCGATGTCGGCTTCGATGTCGTCGATGCCCGCGTCGGGTCCGGGCTCGGGTCGAGCGCTGTCAGCCGCGGACATGGGCTGCACCTTTCACCTCGTCGATATCGTTCTTGACACTGGCCATGGTCTCTGGAACGGCCGGCGTGACCGTTTCGACCTCGCGCCGGGAGATCAGCGCGCTCCCCCCGGCGAGCGCCAGCAGTACGACACCGACGATCAGCGCCGCGGCCCACACCGGCAGCACGACGGCCAAGCCGGCAACCGCGGCCGCGATCAACGTCGCGACCGCGAGCACCGCCAACAGGCCGGCCGCGCTGATCAAGCCCGCACCCTTTCCGGCATGCCGGGCGGACTCCTGGAACTCCCGCTGCGCCAGCCGGATCTCGTCGCGCACCAACCGCGATGTCTGCGCGGAGAGCTGGGACAACAGTTCACCGATCGGCGCGTCGGCAGTCGGCCGTGATTCCGGATCCATCGTTCCCTCCTGACTATCGGTCCACTGGGCCCCGAGCACCCGATGCGACGGCTACCCGATCGGCACAGCACCAAACTGTCGGTCCCCGGGTCTACCGTTGTCCTCGATGGCCCTGCACGTACACCGCGCCGAACGCACGGATCTGCTCGCGGACGGTCTCGGAGCGCTGCTGGCCACCCCGCAGCCCGACCCGTTCGCCGAGGAACTCGTGGTCGTACCCGCGCGCGGGGTGGAACGCTGGCTCAGTCAGCGGCTGTCGCATGTGCTGGGCCGCGGCAGCGGCGCCGACGGCGTCTGCGCGGGGGTCGCGTTCCGGTCACCGGCATCGCTGATCGCTGAAATCACCGGCACCCGCGACGACGACCCGTGGTCCCCCGATGCGATGGTGTGGCCGCTGCTCGCCGTCGTCGACTCGCACCTCGACGAGGCCTGGTGCCGAACCCTGGCCACCCACCTCGGCCACTTCGCCGCGGGGGAGGAGGCGGAGTTGCGCCGGGGTCGCCGATACGCGGTGGCCCGCCGGCTGGCCGGGCTGTTCGCCTCCTACGCCCGGCAGCGTCCGCAACTGCTGGTCGACTGGCTCGACGGCGCAGCCGACGGACTCGACGCCGACCTGCAATGGCAGCCGCCGCTGTGGCGGGCGCTGGTCGACAAGATGGCCATCGACCCTCCGCACGTGCGGCACACCAAAACCATTGCCCGACTGCGGGAGTCCGGTGCCGAGCTGCCCGCAAGGCTGTCGCTGTTCGGTCATACCCGACTCGCCGGTACCGACATCGAGCTCGTCGATGCACTCGGCGTACACCACGACGTGCACCTGTGGCTGCCCCATCCCAGCGCGGAGCTTTGGACGGCGCTGGCCGGTGAGCACGGCACGATCCCGCGCCGCGAGGACACGAGTCATCGCAGCGTCGGCCATCCCCTGCTGGCCACCCTCGGGCGCGACCTGCGCGAGTTGCAGCGCAGCCTGCCCGCCACGGTCGCCACCGACGAATTCCTCGGCGGCGCCGACCGGCCCGACACCCTGCTGGGCTGGCTGCAAGCCGATATCGCTGCGAATGCCCGTCGCCCGCAGGCTCGCACGCTGCGGGACGATGACCGGTCGGTGCAGGTGCACAGCTGCCACGGCCCGGCCCGGCAGATCGACGTGCTGCGGGAGGTGCTGCTCGGCCTGCTGGTCGACGACCCCACGCTGGAGCCGCGCGACATCCTGGTGATGTGCCCGGACATCGAGAGCTACGCCCCGCTGATCGCGGCGGACTTCGGGCTCGGCGAGGTCGTCCCGGGGGCGCACCCGGCGCACCGGCTCCGGGTGCGGCTGGCCGACCGGTCGCTGGTGCAGACCAATCCGTTGCTCGCGGTGGCGGATCGACTGCTCGCGCTGGCCGGTGGCCGGGCCACCGCATCCGAGGTTCTCGACATCGCGCAGACCACGCCCGTGCGGTCCCGGTTCGGCTTCACCGACGACGACCTGGAGGGCATCACCCGGTGGGTGCGCCAGGCCAACATCCGGTGGGGATTCGACGAAGAGCACCGCACCCCCTTCGGTGTCGACTTCGTGCACAACACGTGGCGGTTCGGGCTGGACCGGGTGCTGGCCGGCGTGGCGATGTCCGACGATTCGCGCGCCTGGCTGCAGAACACGCTCCCCCTCGACGACGTCGGTAGCAATCGCGTCGAACTGGCCGGCAGGCTAACCGAATTCGTGGGACGACTGCAGGGCGTGACCGACGCGCTCACCGGCGCGCAACCGCTGAACCAGTGGCTGACCGCGCTCAGCACCGGTATCGCGGCGCTGACCCGGACCGAGGACGCGGACGCCTGGCAGGTCAGCCAACTGCACCGCGAGTTCGACGAGATCCTGGCCCGCCCGGGCGCGCCAGGCAGCGTCGTGCGGCTGCCCGACGTCACCGCCCTGCTGAGCCGCCACCTCGCCGGCCGACCCACTCGCGCCAACTTCCGCACCGGCACGCTGACCGTGTGCACCATGGTGCCGATGCGCTCGGTGCCACACCGGGTGGTCTGCCTGGTCGGTTTGGACGACACTGTCTTTCCGCGGATCGGCGTCGTCGACGGGGACGACGCGCTGGCCCGCGAACCCCGCACCGGGGAACGTGACGTCCGCTCCGAGGACCGCCAGCTGCTGCTCGACGCGATCGGCGCCGCAACGGAGAGACTCGTCATCACCTACACCGGCGCCAACGAGATCTCCGGGCAGGTCCGTCCGCCCGCCGTGCCGCTGGCCGAACTGCTCGACACCCTGGACACCACCACACCGGAACCGGTGCGGAAGAGCGTCCTCATCCATCATCCGTTGCAGCCCTTCGACGTTCGCAACGTCGAGCGCGGGGCACTCATCCCCGGGGAGCCTTTCAGCTTCGACCCCGTCGTGCTGCGGGCCGCCCACGCGGCCGCCGGGGACCGTGGTGCCCAGCCACCCTTCATCTCCGGCCCGTTGCCCGCGCCGCCGATCGCCGACGTCGCACTCGCCGACCTCGTCGGGTTCTTCAAGGATCCCGTGAAGGGATTCTTCCGGGCGCTGGACTACACGCTGCCGTGGGAGGTGGACGGCGTCACCGACGCGATGCCCGTCGACATCGACGCGCTCGAGGAGTGGACCGTCGGTGACCGGATGCTCGCCGACATTCTGCGCGGGATGACTCCCAACGAGGCCCGCGACGCCGAATGGCGCCGCGGCACCCTGCCACCGGGAAACCTGGGCTGGCGCAAGGCCACCGAGATCCGTGACCAGGTGGCACTGTTGGCCACCGACGCCCTCAAGTCCCGGCAGGTGCAGCCCCGCGCCATCGATGTGGACATCGATCTCGGGGGCGGGCGCCGACTGGCCGGTACGGTCACCCCGGTGTTCGGCCAGCGACTGGTCTCGGTGACCTACTCCAAACTCGACGGACGGCATCTACTCGAGGCGTGGCTGCCACTGCTGGCGTTGTACGCGCACCAGCCGCGAACCGAGTGGTCGGCGCTATGCATCGGCCGGCCGAAGCGCGGGAGCACGCCGCGCCGGGAGACGCTGGGCCGCCCCGAGGCACCCGCGGTCGATCTGCTGCGTGACCTGGTCGCGCTGTACGACGCCGGCCGCCGCGAACCGCTGCCGCTTCCGGTCAAGACCTCCTACGCGTGGGCCACGGCCCGGCACTGCGGGGACGACCCGGTGCATGCTGCCGAATATCGTTGGCGCACAAATCGTTATCCCGGCGAGGACCAGCAGCCCGCGCATGAGCGGGCATGGGGTCCGAGGGCGCCGCTGGCGACGCTGATGCAGCCGTTGCGGCCCGGTGAGGAGTGCGACGGCGAGGACAACCGGCTGGGGGCCTACGCGGCCCGGCTGTGGCTGCCGATGCTGCGCGCCGAAGGGAGCACCGTCTGATGCAGCCTTTCGACCTGCTGGGGCCGCTGCCGGCGCCCCGATCGACGACGGTGCTGGAGGCCAGCGCCGGTACCGGCAAGACGTTCGCGCTCGCCGGTCTGGTCACCCGCTATCTGGCCGAAGGCCGGGCCACCCTGGACCAGATGCTGCTCGTCACGTTCAGCCGCTCGGCCACCCAGGAACTGCGCGAGCGGGTCAGGTCCCAGATCGTCCAGGCGGTAAGGGCTTTCGATGATCGCTCGGTGGTCGGCGACAACCAGGTGGTTCAGCACCTGCTCACGGGCACCGACGAAGAACTCGAGGAGCGCAAGACCCGGCTGCGCGATGCGCTCGCCGCGTTCGACGCCGCCACCATCGCCACCACCCACCAGTTCTGCAACCTGGTGCTCAAGTCGCTCGGCGTGGCCGGGGACAGCGATGCCGGGGTCGAGCTGGTGGAGAGCCTGGACGACCTTGTCGCCGAGATCGTCGACGACCTCTACCTGGCGCACTTCGGCCGGGACCGCGACGATCCGCAGCTGCCCTACCCCGAAGCGCTCGAACTCGCCCGGGAGGTGGTCAACAACCCCGCCGCCCAGCTGCGGCCCGCCGAGCCCGATCCGGATTCCCGGGCCGCCGTGTGCTTGCGGTTCGTCAGCGACGTGGTCCGGGAGTTGGAGACTCGCAAGCGGCGGCGCGGCATCCTCGGCTACGACGATCTGCTGACCCGGTTGGCCGACGCGCTCGACGAGCCCGACGCCCCTGCCCGGCTCAGGATGCACACCCGCTGGCCGGTTGTGATGGTCGACGAGTTCCAGGACACCGACCCGATCCAGTGGAAGGTCATCGACCGCGCCTTCACCGGCTGCTCCACCCTGATCCTCATCGGCGACCCGAAGCAGGCGATCTACGCTTTCCGCGGCGGCGACATCGTCACCTACCTGGAAGCCGCCGAAACCGCTGGCGAGAAGCGGACACTGGTGACCAACTGGCGCAGCGACGCGGCCCTCGTCGACCGCCTGCAGGTGGTGCTGGAAGGCGCCCAGCTCGGCGACCCGCGCATCGTCGTTCACCAGGTCGAGGCGCGACACCCGGGCAGCCGGCTGGCCGGGGCGCCGTGCAACGACCCGTTCCGCCTCCGAGTGGTCTCGCGGGAGTCGTTCCGGCGCAGAGGTGTTCAGACCGTGCCGATCGACGATCTGCGGGAGCACATCGGCAAGGATCTGGCCGCCGACATCGGGGCCCTGCTCGACAGCGGCGCCACCTTCGACGGACGCCGAATCGTGGCCGGTGACATCGCGGTGATCGTGGAGAAGCACCGCGACGGCCACGCCTGCTTCAAGGCCTTGACCGAAGCCGGGATCCAGGCCGTCCACACCGGTGATTCCGATGTGTTCGAATCCCAGGCGGCGGCGGACTGGCTGGCGCTGCTCGAGGCGTTCGACCAACCGCACCGCGCGGGCGTGGTGCGGGCCGCGGCGTCGACCATGTTCTTCGGCACGACCGCCACCGATCTGGCCGAGGGCGGTGATGCCCTCACCGACGAGATCGCCGAGACGCTGCGGGAGTGGGCCGGACATGCGCGCGACTGCGGTGTCGCCGCCGTCTTCGAGGCCGCCCAGCTGCAGGGCATGAGCGGGCGCGTGCTGTCCTGGCAGGGCGGCGAACGCCACATGACCGACCTGGCCCACGTCACCCAGCTGCTCCAGGATGTCGCGCACCGCGAGCATTACAATCTTCCCGCCCTGCGCGACTGGTTGCGCAGGCAACGCGAGGAGAAGGGCGGCACCGCGGAACGCAGCCGCCGCCTCGACAGCGACGCCGGCGCCGTGCAGGTGCTCACGGTGTGGGCCGCCAAGGGCCTGCAGTATCCGATCGTCTACCTGCCGTTCGCGTTCAACCGCAACATCTGGGAGCGCGATCTGATCCTCTACCACGAGGACTCGGTCCGCTGTCTGCACATCGGCGGCAAGGACAGTCCGGATTACAACACGGTCAGTGCCCAGGGCCGAAGCGAAAGCGCCAGCGACGACAGCCGCCTCACCTACGTCGCGCTGACCCGCGCGCAGGCCCAGGTTGTCGCCTGGTGGGCGCCTTCGTATGACGAACCCAATGGTGGTCTGTCCCGCCTTCTTCGGGGCCGCGGGCCGGGTGAGGCCGCCGTGCCCGACACCTGCCGGCCGGCAAAGGTCGGCGACGACGACGCGTTGGCCCGGTTCCGGCAGTGGGAAGCCCTCGGCGGGCCGGTGATCGAACCGTCGCAGATCGGCCGGCCGTCACCCGTGCAGCCCGACGAGCCGCGAGGACCGTTGGACACCAGGCACTTTCATCGCAGTATCGACACCGCTTGGCGGCGCACCTCGTACTCGGGGCTGATCCGGGCGGCCGATACATCCGGGGTCAGCAGCGAACCCGAAGTCGTGGAACTCGACGACGAGGTCGCCGACATCCCGGTGACCGCGCCGGCCGTCGGCGCGGACATCCCCTCGCCGATGGCCGACCTGCCGACCGGGGCCAGGTTCGGTTCGCTGGTGCACGCGGTGCTGGAGACCGCCGACCCGAAGGCCGCCGACCTGGCCGCGGAGTTGCGGGCCCAGATTGAGCGGCACTCGGTCTGGTGGCCCGTCGACGTGCCGGCGGCCGAACTGGCCGCTGCCCTCGTGCCCCTGCACGACACTCCACTGGGGCCGCTGGCCGACGGACTGACACTGCGCGATATCGGCTTGCAGGATCGGCTGTGCGAGATGGACTTCGAGTTCCCGCTGGCCGGCGGCGACCTGCGCTCCGCGGCGCCCGACATCCGGATGGCCGACGTCGGCCGGCTGCTGGCCGAGCACCTCACCGAGGGTGACCCGGTGTTGCCGTATGTCGAGCGACTCACCGGTCCCACGCTTGGCGGCCAACCGTTGCGCGGCTACCTGTCCGGTTCGGTCGACGCGATGCTGCGGGTGGCAGACGGTGACGGCCACCGCTATCTGGTGGTCGACTACAAGACCAACTGGCTGGGCGAGGCGGAGCGACCCCTGACGGCGGCCGACTACGGCCGCGATCGGCTGGCCGAGGCCATGCTGCACTCCGACTATCCGCTGCAGGCACTGCTGTACAGCGTTGTGCTGCATCGATTCCTACGCTGGCGGCAGCCCGGCTACGACCCCGCGCGCCACTTGGGCGGGGTGCTGTACCTGTTCGTCCGGGGCATGTGCGGGCGGGAAACCCCGGTCGTCGACGGGCACCCGGCCGGGGTGTTCAGCTGGCAGCCGCCGGCGGCGCTGGTGGTCGAACTGTCCGACCTGCTTGACGGGAGGCGGGCGGCGGCATGACGGTCGACGAGGTGGATGTCGCCAACTGGCGACGGGCGCAGCAGGCCTGTGGGCGGTTGCGCGCCTTCAACGACGCGGGTGTCATCGAGGCCGCGGATGTGCTTGTCGCGCAACGGCTGACCACCCTCGCCGGTGAGTCCGACGAAGCGGTCGCGCTCGCGTTGGCGTTCGTCTCCCGGGCGGTGCGGGCCGGGTCGGTGTGCGTGGACATCACCTGCCTGCAGGACCAGATCGATATGCCGGAGTTGGACTGGCCGGCTCCGCAGGCGTGGCTCGAGGCGGTCGGCGCCAGCCCACTGCTCGGCACGCCGCCGGTGCTGCACCTCGACGAGGGCCTGCTGTACTTCGACCGGTACTGGCTCGAGGAGTGTCAGGTCGCGCGGGATGTGCGGGCGCTGGCCGCCGCCCCGCGGGCCGGTGAACTGCCGGACATCGCGAGGCTCTTCCCGGCGGGCTTCGAAGAGCAGTGCCAGGGTGCCGAGGTGGCGCTGTCGCGGGGCCTGACCGTGCTCACCGGCGGACCGGGTACCGGCAAGACCACCACGGTGGCGCGGCTGCTCGCCCTGCTCGCCGAGCAGGCCGAACTGGACGGCAAGCCGAGGCTGCGCATCGCGTTGGCCGCGCCCACCGGCAAAGCCGCCGCCCGGCTGCAGGAGGCCGTGCAACTCGAGGTCGACAAGCTGGCGGTGGTGGACCGCGAGCGGCTGCAGGGATTGCGCGCCACCACGATGCATCGGCTGCTCGGCAGCAAGCCCGACACCTCGTCGCGGTTCCGGCACAACCGGGAGAACCGGCTGCCGCACGATGTGATCGTCGTCGACGAGACATCGATGGTGTCGCTGACGATGATGGCGCGACTGCTCGAAGCGGTTCGGCCGGACTCCCGGCTCCTGTTGGTGGGTGACCCCGACCAGCTCGCCTCGGTGGAGGCAGGGGCGGTGCTGGCCGATCTGGTGGACGGGCTGGCCGTCGTCCCCGACTCCCCGGTCGCGCGGCTGGTCACACCCCACCGTTTCGGTGAGTCGATCGGTGCGCTCGCACAGGCGATACGCGACGATGACGCCGACCGCGCTCTCGAGGTACTGGCGGCCGGCGGTGACCACATCGAGTGGGTGGACTCCGACGAGCCCGCCGACCGCCTGCGGAAAGTCCTCGTCCCTCAGACGCTGGAGCTCCGGCGGGCGGCCGTGCTGGGAGACGGCCCGGCGGCCCTGGCCACCCTGGACGAACATCGGCTGTTGTGCGCGCATCGACGCGGGCCGTACGGCGTCGCGTATTGGAACCGCCAGGTCGAACGCTGGCTGGCCGAGGAGACCGATACGCCGCTGTGGAGCACGTGGTACCTCGGGCGGCCGATACTGGTCACCGCCAACGACTATGGCCTCAGGCTCTACAACGGTGACACCGGCGTGACGCTGATGCGCGACGGCGCCCTGCGCGCGGTGGTCGCCGGCTCGGAGGGGCCGGTGGAGTTCGCGACTAGCAGGCTGGCCGATGTGGAGACCATGCACGCGATGACGATCCACCAGAGTCAGGGCAGTCAGGCCACCGAGGTGACCGTGCTGTTGCCGCCGGAGGATTCGCGCCTGCTGACCCGGGAGTTGTTGTACACGGCGGTCACCCGGGCGCGGGAGAAGGTGCGGGTGATCGGCACCGCTGAGCAGCTGCGCGCCGCGGTGGCGCGTCGCGCCGTGCGTGCCTCCGGGCTCGCTCGCCGTTTGCGGTGATGCGTCAGGTCTTCTCGAGGCGGTGCAGCCGCACCTCACGCAGGGTGCCTGCCCGGGTCTCCGCGGTCATGTACGTGCAGAAGGGTTGGCGGCGGCGATCGGTCGGGGAGCCGGGGTTGAGCAGGCGCAGCCCCGTGCGGGCGGTGGTGTCCCAGGGAATATGGCTGTGGCCGAACACCAGCACATCGGTGTCCGGATAGCGCTGCGCCATTCGCGCCTCCCGGCCGGACGCCGTTCCGGTTTCGTGGGTGACGGTGAAGCGCAGGCCGTCCAGCATCACGTCGGCCTGCTCGGGCAGCCGCGAACGCAGGTCCGTCCCGTCGTTGTTGCCCCAGCAGGCGATCAGTCGCTGAGCCCGCGCAGCGAGTTCGTCGAAGAGTGCCAGATCAACCCAGTCGCCGGCGTGAATCACCGCATCGGCACGTTCCACCTCGTCCCACACCCGGGCGGGCAGATCGCGGGCGCGCTTCGGGACATGCGTGTCGGCGAGGAGCAGCAGACGCATGGCCCGATCCTCTCACTGGCCTCCGGACTGGCTGCGCGCCTCCGCACCCGTCTCGCCTGCGTCGATGGCGTCGTCGGGGTCGGTCTCGCCACCGTAGGTGCCGGTGTTGCCGCCCTTGCCGGCGCGCGACGACGCCACGTGCTCGTCGGAGCCGACGTCTTCGCTGTTCTCGTCCGTTGGGTGCGTCATGCCCGCGGGACTACCCGGAGCCGCGGCCAGTCAACCCCTGCCGAAGGTGTTTATCGAGGCCTAAGCTGGGAACGAGGTGAATCATGTCGAACAACGACGTCGAGAAGCGCTGGCACGACCCGGTGATGTTCCGGTCGGCGGTGGTCTACGTGGTGGCCGTCATCGCGGTGGCGGGCGTTGCGTTCGCGGCGGCCGTCGTCTGGCACTCGCTGGTCGCCGGGATCCTGGTGCCGGTCGTCTTGTTCGCCGGTGGGGTAGGGGCGCTGGTTCAGGCCTACCGGGTGTGGAAGGCCGAGGGCGTCTGGCCGATCTGGCAGGGCGCCGGCTGGTTTCTCCTGCTCCTGATGCTGGTGTGCCTGGGCGTGCCGGTCGCGGTGGCATAACCGTCAATTACCCTCGCGCACTCCCACCGGCGCTTACGCTTCGATAGTCGGTTTTCGAGTGGGGGTGCTCGGATGGCGCCTGTCGCATGCGTGTCATGTGGCACCGTGCTGCGCGACGGCGCCAGGTTCTGTGACGGGTGCGGATCACCGACGACGGTCGAGACGGGTCGGGCCGAATACAAACAGGTCACCGTCCTCTTCGCCGATGTCGTGCATTCGATGGACATCGCTGCCACCGTCGGTGCGGAGCGGTTACGCGAGATCATGGCCGATCTTGTCGACCGGGCGACGTCAGTCGTGGAGCGCTATGGCGGCACGGTGGACAAGTTCACCGGTGATGGGATCATGGCGTTGTTCGGTGCCCCGAAGGCCTTGGAGGACCATGCGGCCCGCGCCTGCCGGGCCGCGCTCGATCTGCAGGCCGAAGCGGTGCGACTGTCCGACGGACTCGTCGCCCTGGACGGAATCCGCCTGTCGCTGCGGATCGGGTTGAACTCCGGACAAGTGATCGCCGGTGAGGTCGGCGCAGCGAAGCTGGGCTACACCGCGATCGGCGAGCAGGTTGGCATGGCCCAGCGGATGGAATCCGCGGCCCCGTCGGGCGGGGTCATGCTCAGTGAGTCGACCGCACGGCTTGTCGCAGACGATGCGGTGCTGTCGGAACCGAAGTCTTTGTCGATCAAGGGATTTACCGAGCCGGTACTCGGCCGCGAGTTGCTGGGCTTAGAGGTCGGCACCCAGCAGACACGCCGCCGCGCCGCGAAACTCGTTGGCCGGGAATGGGAGCTGACCGCGCTGACCGCGATGCTCGACCAGTCCGCCGACGGCCAGGGCCGAATCGTGGGTATCGCCGGCGCACCGGGGATCGGCAAGAGCCGGCTTGCCGCCGAACTCGCCGCGCTGGCACAGGCTCGCGGGCTCGAAGTGCAATGGGCCGTATGCGAGTCGCATACCAGCGATGTGCCATTCCATGTCGTCGCCGACCTCCTGCGGGCCAGCTCGGAGATCCGGGGGCTCGACCATGCCGCGGCCCGTGAACTGGTGCGGGAACGAAACCCGGACGCCGACCCGGATGATCTCCTGTTGTTCGGCGACCTCATGGGAATCGCCGATCCCACCGTGCCGTTACCGGACATCGATCCCGATGCCCGCCGCCGCCGGGTAACGGCGTTGGTCTGGCAGGCACTGCTCTCCCGCGAGATCCCGGGCGTCTTCATCATCGAGGACGTGCACTGGGTCGACCAGGTCAGCGAATCGATGCTGGCCGACTTCGGTGCCGTCATCCCGCAGAGCCGTGCCCTGGCCGTGTTCACCTACCGACCCGAATACCAGGGACTGCTTGCCCGGGTACCGGGCGCGCAGACCATATCGCTCGCGCCGCTCGGTACGTCGTCATCGACGTCACTGATCACCGAACTGCTGGGCAACGACCCCTCAGTCGAGACCGTCTCCTCGGCGATCAGCGCGCGTGCGGCCGGCAATCCGCTCTTCACCGAGGAGATGGTCCGCGATCTCGTCGAGCAGGGCGTGCTCATTGGTAAGCGGGGCGCGTACCGGTGTGCTGACGAAGTACCCGAGTTCAGCGTGCCGGTCACGCTCCAGGCCGCCATCGCCGCCCGCATTGATCGCTTGGACGCGGCGTCGAAGCGGTGCCTTGGCGCCGCGGCGGCGATCGGAATGCGATTCAACCCCGCCTTGATCGAACGACTCGGGGTCGACGCCGCGCTGGATCAACTCATCGCGGCCGAACTCATCGAGCCGGTGTTGTTCTCGCGTGAGGACCGATTTGCGTTCCGACATCCGATGATTCGTACGGTGGCCTACGAGTCCCAGCTTCGGTCCGACCGCGCCGAGATCCATCGCAACCTGGCGAGTGTTCTCGAGCGGTCCGATCCTGGAGCCGCCGACGAGAATGCGGCCTTGATCGCAGAACACTATGACGCCGCGGGCGAGTGGGCGGCCGCCTACGACTGGCACATGCGGGCGGCATCCTGGTCGGCGAGCCGGGATATTCGTGCAGCGCAGACCAATTGGCGTCGGGCCCGAGACGCCGCTGACCGCCTGCCAGGACAGGATTCAGACACCCTGGCCAAGCGCGTCGCCGCCAGGACCAGTCTCTGCGCAAGCGCGTGGCGATCCGACGACGCCATCGCCGACACGGGTTTCGACGAGCTCCGCGAGCTCTGCGACGTCAGCGGCGACAAGGTGTCGCTGGCAATCGGCATGTCGGGTGCAGTGACAGCGACGCTTTTCGACCGGCGCTACTTCGACGCGGCGCGGATGAGCATCGATAACGTCGCCCTGTTGGAGGCCATTGGTGATCCCGCGCTCTTCGCCGGAACCTCGATGGCGGCCGTGAACGCACTGTGGCAGGCGGGTGAGGCCACCTCGGCGCTGCGACTGATCGAACGGGCCATCGAGTTCGCCGGCGGCGACCCGACGATGGGTGCCTGGGTTATGGGTTCACCTCTCGCGGTCTGTCATGCCCTCCGCGGGGGCTGTCTCTATACGCTCGGTCTGGCCGGAGTTAGGGAGGAGTTCGACCTGGCCGCCGATATAGCCCGCGGACGCGACACGACGTCGTATCTGGCGGTGCTGTTGTGGAGGTCATTCGCCATTCACAACGGCGCGTTGACAGCCGATCGCGCGGATCTGGATCAAGCCAGGCAGGCGCTGCGGATTGCCGAGCTGTCCGGCGACGACTTCGGCCTCAACTCGGCGCGGACGTTCGTGGCGGCCGTCCTCACCCACGGCGACACCGGTCAATCGCCGGGCAGCGTCGAGGCCGAGGTGATGCAAATACGGGAGGACGTGCGGACCCAGCGCTACGCCAATCCGATCTGGATGCCTCGGTTCGACCAGATCGCAGCGACGCTCACGATGCGCCGCGGCGATTACGACGCCGCCATTGAGTTGATTGGTTCGATCATCGGCGACGACCTGGCTGCGGGCATCACCGTCGCAGCCGGTCAGGGGACCACCGTTTTGGTGGAGTGTCTACTTCGGCGCGGGGCTCCCGGTGACTTGGAGGAGGCCGAGGCCGCCATCGAGCGACTCGCCGCTGAACCCGTCGAGCCAGGGTTCATTCCCTACGAGCTGCCCCTGTTGCGCATACGTGCGCTCCTGGCCGAAGCCCGCGGCGACCACGCGAGCTACGTCGACTATCGCGACCGCTACCGGGAGATGGCCCGCCGAGTGGACTTCAAACCCCACATCGCAATGGCCGAGGCCATGCCGTGACGGACCCCGTCATACTCATCGGGTGACCGCTTCACCCAACGCGCCGCTGGCCGGCGTCCGCATCGTCGAGATCTCCAGCTTCGTCGCGGTTCCGTTGGCCGGCATGACACTGGCCCAACTCGGCGCCGAGGTTATCCGCATCGACCCGATCGGCGGCGCGGCCGACTACCAGCGTTGGCCGCTCACCGACGGCGGGGTGAGCATCTACTGGGCCGGGCTGAACAAGGGCAAGCGCTCGGTGGCCGCCGACATGCGCTCGCCCGAAGGCCAGCAGCTGATCCAGCGGCTGATCGTCGACGCCGGAATCCTGATCACGAATGTCGCCGGGCGCCAATGGCATTCCCACGAGACGCTGAGCGCGCAGCGCCCCGATCTGATCCATCTCGAGGTCGTCGGCCGCGCCGACGGATCGACCGGGGTGGACTACACCGTCAACGCGGCCACCGGATTTCCCCTCGTGACGGGCTCACCCGACCAGCGGGGACCGGTGAACCACGTGCTGCCGGCCTGGGACGTCAGCTGTGGGCTGTACGCGGTCATCGCGATCCTGGCCGCGCTGCGCCGCCGCGACAGCACCGGGCAGGGCACCGCGATCCGGCTGCCCCTCGACGATGTCGCGCTGGCGACCGCGGCGAACCTGGGCTTCCTCACCGAGGTGATGGTCAACGGCACCCAGCGCCCCCGGCTGGGCAATGCCATCTACGGCCAGTACGGCCAGAACTTCAGCAGCGGCGACGGCGCGTGGTTCATGGTCGTCGCCCTCACCAACCGGCACTTCCGCGACCTGACCGAACTGACCGGGACGATGAAAGCCGTTGCCGCCGTGGCCGAGGCGTTCGGTGCCGACTTCGCCGACGAAGGACAGCGCTATGAGCATCGCGAGGTGCTCAGCGGGCTGTTCGCACCGTGGTTCCGCAGCCACACCGCCGACGAGATCGCCGTGGCGCTGTCGGGCACTTCCATCCTGTGGAACCGTTACCAGACCTTCGCCGAGGCCGCCGAAAGCCCGCGGGTGACTGCCAATCCGCTGTTCGCCCAGCTCGAGCAACCCCGGGTCGGCAGTCATCTGGCGCCGGGACTGCCGATGTCGGTTGACGGGACGCACACCGTCCCCCGCCCCGCCCCGGCCCTCGGCGACGACACCGCCGCCGTCCTGTCCGAACGGCTCGGCATGAGCGCCGGTGAGATCGCGGAACTCGTCGAATCCGGAACGGTCGCAACATGACCCACGTACTACCGCGGCTGTTGACCGTCACCGCCGCCGAGGCCGCCGACACCTTCGTCGGCGCGGAGAACGGCCCGGCCGACAAACGCGCCTACGGCGGACACCTGGCCGCACAGGCATTCGCCGCCGCGGGCCAGACGCTGCATCCCGGGTTGGCGCCGACCAGCCTGCACGTGCAGTTCCTGCGTGGCGGCGACGCCGGCGCCCCGGTGCACTACGAGGTGCAGCGGGTGTACGACGGCCGCACCACCGCGTCGCGGCGGGTGCTGGCCCGCCAGGACGGCCGCCTGCTGGTCACCGCCACCGCTTCCTTTGTGCTGCCCGCAGCCGGACCCGAACACGGCGAAAAACCCTCCGCCATTGAGGATCCCGAGTCACTGCCGCGAACCGGTCCGATCGGGCCGGCGCCGTCGCTGCCGCTGGACGAGATCGACATCCGCAGCGTCGACGACCGCAGCACCGGTGACTTTCGCCGCCGGCTGTGGTGGCGGGTGACCGTCCCGTTGCCCGACGACCCGATGCTGCACGCCTGCGCCGCGGTGTACGTCACCGACATCTACGGCATCGACCCGGTGCTGCAGGTGCACGGCCATTCGATGATCGACCGCAGCCACCACACCGCCACCACGGACTCGTCGGTCTGGTTTCACCGCCCGATCCGGGCCGATCGGTGGAACCTGCTGGAATCCGAGTCCCCGGCGGCTGCCCGCGGCCGGGGCGTGATGACCGGACGGCTGTTCGACGCCGACGGCACCCTGACCGCCACCCTGGTCCAGGAGGGATTGGCGGTGCCGCGAAGCTGACCCGCCGCGTACCGTCAGGGCCATGAAGTATGGAATCTTCGGCGGCGCCGTCAACACCGGAACCATCGACGACGTGGTGGCCCAGGCCGCCGCCGTCGAACGGGACGGCTTCGCCAGCTACTGGGCGCCCAACATCTTCGGCCACGACGCGCTGACCGCACTGGCGGTCGTCGGCACCCAGGTGCCGCGCATCGAACTGGGCACCGCGGTGGTGCCCACCTACCCGCGGCACCCGCACGCCATCGCCCAGCAGTCGCACACCGTGGCCGCCGCCTCGGGCAACCGGTTCACCCTCGGCATCGGGCTGAGCCACAAGGTCGTCATCGAGAACATGTTCGGCCTGAGCTACGACAAGCCGGTCCGACACCTCCGCGAGTATCTCAGTGTCCTGATGCCGTTGTCCCGCAACGAGCCCGCCAACTTCGACGGCGAGGTCTACCGCGTGCACGCGGCGGTCAACGCCAACGGCTCCAACGGCTTCGGCGTCGTGGTCGCCGCCCTCGGTGAACAGCTGCTGCGCGTCACCGCGGCGCTCGCCGACGGCACGCTCACCTGGTGCACCGGCCCGGCGACCCTGGCCGGCCACACTATCCCAACCATCACCGAAGCCGCCGAGAAACACGGCCGGCCCGCCCCGCGGGTGATCGCCGCGCTGCCGGTGTGCGTCACCACGGACACCGAGGCTGCGACCGAACGCGCCGCCGAGGAGTTCGCCGCCTACGGCGCGCTGCCCAGCTACCGCGCGATGCTCGACCGGGAGGGGGTGGCCGGTCCGGCGGAGATCGCGATCATCGGTTCCGCGGCGCAAGTACAGGACCGGGTCGCCGCGCTCGCCGACATCGGGGTCACCGACTTCGCGGCGGTGGAGGTCGGCGGGACCCCCGACGAGATCGCCGAGACCCGCGAGGCGCTCAAGGGGCTTCTGGTCTAGGCCTGAGTCAGCTCAGACGCCGATGCCGCCGCCGTCCTTCCACACCGCGACGATCGACGGGCGGGCGGTGCCGTTGCCGCCATCCGGCCAGTTCGAAAGCGGGTCGTCGATGCTGTTGTCGTCGTGCTCGCCGGGGTGCTGGACCGACACGGTGACCAGGTCGTCGAGCACGATCGGTCCGCAGGTCTCGGCGCCGATCGGCACCGTGAGGAACTGCCGGGTCTCACCGCGGTTGGGGCCGTCGAGAGCCACCGCGAAAAGCCCGTCATTCGAGCCGAGGGCGTTGCCGTCGGTGGCGATCCACAGATTGCCGTGCTTGTCGAACGCGAGGTTGTCGGGACACGAGATCGGGCTGACCTCGGATTTGTCGAAGCCGCCGAAGTAGGTGTCGGCGGCGGCGGGATCACCGCAGACCAGCAGCAGATCCCAGGCGAACGTGGTGCCGGCGTGATCGTCGGTGATCTCGAGGACCTGCCCGTTCTTGTTGTCGTTACGAGGATTCGGTGCGTCGGCGGCGGCCTTGCCCGGCGCACCGCGCTCGTTGTTGTTGGTCAGCGCCACATAGAGTTTGCCGGTCTTGGGATTGGCTTCGAAGTCCTCGGGACGGTCCATCTTGGTGGCACCGGCCTTGTCGGCGGCGAACCGGGTGAAGACCGCGACCTCCTCGGCGCTCATGCCCGGGATAAGGGATTCGCCCGTCCCATTCGGGCCCGAGCGCAGCAGGGGAAGCCACGTCCCAGAGCCGCGGAACGACCCGTCTTGGGGCAGCGTGCCGGATCCGTCGATCTGGTCGGCCGGGATGTCGCTGGACAGCTTCGCGACGTACAGGGTGCCCTCGTCGAGGATCGTCATATTGTGCGCCAAGGCCGCGGTGTCGCGGCCGGGCTGAATCTTCCTGCCGGAAACGAACTTGTAGAGGTAGTCGAACCGTTCGTCGTCACCGCTGTAGGCCACGACCGTGCCGTCCGGTGTCACGTAGATGTTCGCGGCTTCGTGCTTGAAGCGCCCCATCGCGCTGTGTTTGACCGGAACCGACGCCGGATCCCAGGGGTTGACCTCGACGACGTAGCCGTACCGGTTGACCTCATTGGGTGTCTTGGTGGGGTCGAACCGTGGATCGAAGGTCTCCCAAAGTCGTTCACTGGGTTTGAGTTTGATGCCGTAGCGCTTCCAGCGATCGGCGTCGGCCGCCGTCGGCGCCTCCGCTCCGTCGGCCGAGCCGAAATAGGAGTTGAAGTTCTCCTCGCCCAAGAGCACCGTCCCCCAGGGGGTGACGCCACCGGAGCAGTTGTTCAGGGTGCCGGTGATCGTTCGGCCCGCCGGGTCGGCCGCGGTCTTGACGTACTCGCTGCCGGCCGCCGGGCCGGTCAGGGTCAATGTGGCGTCGCCGGTGATGCGCCGGTTGTACGGACCCATCACGGGTTTGAGGCCGTTGTCGGTACGCTCCACTTCGATGACGGTCAGCCCGTGCGCGGCGAGTGCGGTGTCGAACTGCTCACGGGTGGGGTGTTTCTGGTCGTAGCCGGGAAACATGAAGCGTTCAGTCGTGTATTCATGGTTGACGACGAGCAGATAGCGGTTCTCAGAGCCTTCGATCGGCAGCAGACCGGCGAAGTCGTTGTTGAAGCCGAACTGCTGACCTTGACTGGCGGCGCTCTGCTTGCCCACATCGAACGCAGGAGCCCCGGGCAGCACCGGATCACCCCAGCTGATCACCACCGCCTGCCGGTAACCCTCCGGGACGACGACGGCGTCCTTCTTGTTGGGCGCGATCGCGGTGAAGTTCATCCCGGGCGGCGGCGCGGCCACCCCCGAAGATGCTTGTTGACCGGCGACCTTGGATCCGCTGTTGCAGGCCGCGAGCGCAGAGCCGCTGCTGACGGCCAGTACGGCTATCCCCGCCGCCTTGAAGAGGGATCGCCGGGACAAGGCTTCGCGCACCACATCGCCGAAGTACTCGTTGTCACTCGTGTTGGGCGGGGGATACGAGCATGCGTCACCGCACTTGTGACGGCAGGTGATGTGCTGGCGGGACGAGCGGCCGCTATGGCTGACAAGGAGATTGAGGGGGACCAGAGCCATCCGGTGAAGCTACGGCAGGCTGTGGATCAGTTGGCAATCAGCGGGTGAACAGCTGGGAAACGAGTCAGCCGGCGAGCACGCCGCGCAGGATCTCCACCAGCGCGCGCGGTTGGTCGCCCTGCACCGAATGGCCGGAGTCGGCCACGATGTGCACGGTCTGGAATCCCGGCGCGCTGCGGGCGAATTCGGCGGCGTCCTCGTCGTTGACGAAGAAGGACTTCGCCCCGCGCACCAGGGTGGTCGGCGTGGTCAGGTTGGGCACGTCGTCCCAGAGTCCCTCGAAGCCTTCACCCTTGCGGAAGGAGTCGTAGCGCCAGGTCCAGCTGCCGTCGTCGAGCTGCTTGGAGTTGTGGAACACCCCGCGCCGCAACGAGTTCCGGTCGCGGTGGGGGGCGGCGGCGACGGTGACGTCGAGCATGTCGGCGAAACTGCCGAAGGTGCGGTCGCCCTGGACCAGCGCGACCGTGCCCATCTGGGCCTTGGTCATCTGCTCGTGTCGCTCCGGGGCCGACGGGGTGACGTCGACCATGACGAGCTTGCGCACCAACTCCGGTGCGTTGACCGCCAGCCGCATCGCGGTCAGGCCGCCCAGCGACATCCCGACGACCAGGTCGGCGTCGGGGGCCAGTTCATGGACCACCGGTTCGATGGCGATGGCGTTGAGCTTGGGCCCGTAGTCGCCGTCCTCGCGCCAGGCCGAGCGGCCGTGGCCGGGCAGGTCGATGGCCAGCGCGGGCCGGCCCAGCCCGAGAATGACGGTGTCCCAGGTGTGCGCGTTCTGGCCGCCGCCGTGCAGGAACACCACCCGCGCCGGCTCGTCACCCCAGCGCACCGCGCTGATCGGGCCGCGCTCGATGCGCTCGACCGTCGGCAGCGGTCCACTTACCCCGGCCTGCGCGGCGTTCTCGGACAGCAGGGCGAACTCGTCGAGCCCGATCAGTTCTTCATCGGAGATCACTAGCTCTTTATACGTTGAGACCGCAGTGAGATCGCATTGTGGCGATAATTCGCGATCTGACTGCGGTCTCAAATGGGAACTAGCCCTTGATGAACTCTTCGAGTTCGGCGCGGGCGACGTCGTCGGCCAGCTGCTTGGGCGGGCTCTTCATCAGGTAGGCCGAGGCCGGGATGATCGGGCCGCCGATGCCGCGGTCCTTGGCGATCTTGGCCGCGCGGACCGCGTCGATGATGATGCCTGCCGAGTTCGGCGAGTCCCACACCTCGAGCTTGTACTCCAGGTTCAGCGGCACGTCACCGAACGCGCGACCCTCGAGGCGGACGTAGGCCCACTTGCGGTCGTCGAGCCACGCGACGTGGTCCGACGGCCCGATGTGGACGTTCTTGTCCTCGATCTTGCCGGCCAGCGAGCCGGTCAGGTTGGAGGTGACCGCCTGGGTCTTGGACACCTTCTTGGACTCCAGGCGCTCACGCTCGAGCATGTTCTTGAAGTCCATGTTGCCGCCGACGTTCAGCTGATAGGTGCGGTCCAGGGTGACGCCGCGGTCCTCGAACAGCTTGGCCATCACGCGGTGGGTGATGGTGGCGCCGACCTGGCTCTTGATGTCGTCGCCGACGATCGGCACACCGGCGTCCTCGAACTTCTTGGCCCAGACCGGGTCGGAGGCGATGAACACCGGCAGCGCGTTGACGAACGCCACCCCGGCGTCGATGGCGCACTGCGCGTAGAACTTGTCGGCCTGCTCCGAACCCACGGGCAGGTAGGACACCAGCACGTCGACCTGAGCGTCCTTGAGCACCTTGACCACGTCGACCGGCTCGTCGTCGGACAGTTCGATGGTGTCCGCGTAGTACTTGCCGATGCCGTCGAGGGTCGGGCCGCGCTGCACCACGATGTCGGTCGGCGGCACGTCGGCGATCTTGATGGTGTTGTTCTCCGAGGCGAAGATCGCCTCGGAGAGGTCGAAGCCGACCTTCTTGGCGTCGACGTCGAACGCGGCGACGAACTTCACGTCACGCACGTGGTAGGGCCCGAGCTTGACGTGCATCAGGCCGGGAACCGACGAGTTCGGGTCGGCGTCCTTGTAGTACTGCACGCCCTGAACCAGCGAGGACGCGCAGTTACCGACGCCGACAATGGCGACCCGCACATCTGTCGACGGTGCTTGCGCGTGGTGCTCGGTCATGGACGTTCTCCTTCTTGTACTTCTGCGGCGCTGTTGAAGATTGTTGTATTGGTCAGGCCTGGTCGGAGCTGGCTTGTGCCACTCGTTCGGCGGCGATCAGTTCGTTGAGCCATTTGACTTCCCGCTCACTGGATTCCAAACCCAGCTGATGCAGTTGTCGGGTGTAGCGGTCGAACGAGTTGCTGGCCCGCGCGATTGCTTCCCGCAGACCCTCCCGGCGTTCCTCCACCTGACGGCGGCGGCCTTCCAGGATGCGCATCCGCGCCTCGGCCGGCGTCCGGTTGAAGAACGCCAGGTGCACACCGAACCCGTCGTCGGTGTAGTTCTGCGGACCGGTGTCGGCCACCAGTTCGGTGAAGCGCTGCCGACCGGCGTCGGTCAGCTGGTACACCCGGCGGGCGCGGCGCAGCACGGTCGTTCCCGCGGGTGCGGCGTCCTCGGCGATGAGCCCGTCGGCCTGCATCCGGCGCAGCGCCGGGTAGAGCGAGCCGTACGAGAACGCCCGAAACGCGCCGAGCAGCCCCGTCAATCGCTTGCGCAGCTCGTAGCCGTGCATCGGGGACTCCAGGAGAAGACCCAGGATGGCCAGCTCCAACATCGGGTCACCTCCTTTGCTCAACCGTTACGGTGCTTCGACACCTCCAAAAATTGTATCGAAGCGATATATACGGCGCCAATCGAGGCTGAAGTCCCAGCTAACCGAGGGTTACGGGTAGTTGACCCGCTTCACCGAACCGTCACCATCGAGCGAGATGTATCCGCTGCCGAAGTCGCTCGAAACGTAGATCTCCACCGAGAGGGTGCCGGGGGCGGTCGGATCGCGGCTCGGCTCGACGATCAGATAGGTGTTCTTCACGTCGCCGGGCTTGATGTTCAACGTCTCCGGCGCCCCGCGCAGCACGCCGACAACCGCCTTGGCGTCGAACTTCGACAGGTCGACCGGCGTCGCATCGGGGCTCTTCGGCGAGGCGGTCGGATCGTCCCACCCGCCGCGGTAGCTGTAGTTCAGCGTGCGGCGGTCGTCACCGGGATCGGGCCGGTCCAGCGATGCGTAGTCCGGATAGATCACCAGCCGGTAGCCCATTGTGTCGCCGAACTTCTTCTTCATCTGCTCGAGCAGACCGTTGAGACCGCCCAGCGACTGCAGCTGCCGCGGCGGGGTGAGCACCACCGGCGCCACACCGTCGGCCTTGGCGCCGGGATCGGAGGTGAAGTTGAACGGCGACGGGGTGTTGCCGTAGAGCCCCCAGCCGATACCCACCCCCAGCAGCACCAGCACCGCCGCGACGGCGGCGCGCATCCCCCAGCCCCCGCCGCCGCCGGCGAGACCCGGCACCCGTGGCTTGTTCAGGTGCGGCAGCTGCACCGGCGCGTTCGCCGTCTGCAGATCGGAGACCAGCGCCTTGAGGTCGCCCAGGGTGGCGGCGTTGGTGGCCGCCTTGACCCGTTGCCCGTGCTCGGCCATCGACAGCTGGCCCTCGGAGAGCGCCGTGTCCAGGATCTGGCAGGTGTCGTTACGGTCGCTGTCCTTGGCCCGCGTGCTCGCCGTCTGACCTGTCGCCACGTCGATGATCGTAAGAGTTCGCGGCACGATGGCGCAGTTGAGGCGGTCAATCGGCACTCCCGGTCGGGTTGGTTGCGCATCGGCGCCGGGACCGCCGACGTACTCTGGTCATCGTGCGACTGCAGCGACAGGTGGTGGACTACGCCCTCCGGCGACGTTCCCTGCTGGCCGAGGTGTATTCCGGGCGCACCGGCGTCACCGAGGTCTGCGACGCCAACCCCTATCTGCTGCGCGCCGCCAAGTTCCACGGCAAGCCCAGTTCGGTGATGTGCCCGATCTGCCGCAAGGAGCCGCTCACCCTGGTGTCGTGGGTTTTCGGCGACCACCTGGGCGCCGTCTCCGGTTCGGCGCGAACCGCCGAAGAGCTGGTGCTGCTGGCGACGCGGTTCGACGAGTTCTCCGTACACGTCGTGGAGGTATGCCGCACCTGCGAGTGGAATCACCTGGTCAAGTCATACGTGCTCGGTGCGCCACGCCCTTCGAAGGGCACCCGCAGACCGCGAGGCACCCAGACGGCGCACTCCGACGCGCGCACGGCCAGTGAATAGCGAAGGGCGCCCCGACCAGCCGGCCACTGAGGTCCAACCAGGATCCGGGGGCGATGGCGTGTCGAACGGTCTGCGCCACAGCAGCGAGAGTCCCACCACCAAGATGCCCGCCGCGAGCGGCCCGAGCGCACCCGAGCCCACTCGGCCCACGCCGCCCGACGATCGACTGACCACCGTCATACCGTCGGTCCGCGACGACATCGCGCCGGTTCCGCGCGACCCCATCGAGGCGGTGAAGGCCGCGCTCGACAGCCCCCCCGCGCCGCCCCTGAAGCGCACACCGCCGACGGCACCGCCGAAGCCGCCCGCCGACACCCGTCCGCCCGTCGAAAGTGGAGGAGCGGCGCCTCGGCCGCCGAAGTTATCCGAGCAGATCAACTGGCGGTGGGTGCGGCGCTCGCTGTACCTGGCCGCCGTCGTTCTCATCGTGCTGCCGATCGTGACCTTCGGCATGGCCTACCTGATCGTCGACGTCCCCAAGCCGGGCGACATCCGAACCAACCAGGTCTCGACCATCCTGGCCAGCGACGGCTCGGAATTGGCGAAAATCGTTCCGCCCGAAGGCAACCGGGTCGACGTCAACATCGACCAGGTGCCGGTGCACGTCCGCAACGCGGTGATGGCCGCCGAGGACCGCGACTTCTACACCAATCCGGGCTTCTCGCTGTCGGGCTTCGCCCGCGCCATCAAGAACAACCTCTTCGGCGGCGACCTGCAGGGTGGCTCGACGATCACCCAGCAATACGTCAAGAACGCGCTCGTCGGTGATCAGCGCTCGGGCGTCGGCGGTCTGATCCGCAAGGCCAAGGAACTTGTCATCTCGACCAAGATGTCGCGGCAGTGGTCCAAAGACGAAGTGCTGCAGGCCTACCTGAACATCATCTACTTCGGCCGCGGCACCTACGGCATCTCCGCGGCGTCCAAGGCGTACTTCAACAAACCGGTCGAGCAGCTCACCGTCGCCGATGGAGCGCTGCTGGCCGCCCTGATCCAACGGCCCTCCACTCTGGACCCCGCCGTCGACCCCGAAGGCGCCGCCGAGCGGTGGAACTGGGTGCTGGACGGCATGGTGACCATGGGGGCGCTGTCCAAAGACGAACGCGCGCAGCAGGTCTTCCCGCAGACCGTGCCCCCCGAACTGGCCCGCTCGGCCAATCAAATCACCGGGCCCAACGGCCTGATCGAGCGACAGGTCACCAAGGAACTGCTCGACCTGTTCAACATCGACGAGCAGACGCTGAACACCCAGGGCCTCCAGATCACCACGACCATCGACCCGCAGGCGCAGCAGGCCGCCGAGAACGCGGTGTCGAAGTATCTCGACGGCCAGATGCCGGAGATGCGGGCCGCGGTGGTGTCAATCGACCCGCGCACCGGCGGGGTGAAGGCGTACTACGGCGGATCCGACGCGCAGGGCTATGACTTCGCCCAGGCCGGTCTGCCCACCGGATCCTCGTTCAAGGTATTCGCGTTGGTGGCCGCCCTCGAGCAGGGCATGGGGCTGGGCTTCCAGGTGGACAGCTCGCCGGTGACGATGAATGGCGTCACCATCACCAATGTCGAGGGCGGCGGTTGCGGTACCTGCAACATCGCCGAGGCGCTCAAGCAGTCGCTGAACACCAGCTACTACCGGTTGATGCTGAAGCTCAAGAACGGCCCGGCCGACGTGGCCGACGCCGCGCACCGGGCGGGGATCGCCAAGAGCTTCCCCGGGGTGGACCACACGCTGTCCGAGGACGGTCAGGGCGGTCCGCCCAACAACGGAATCGTGTTAGGCCAGTACCAGACCCGGGTGCTGGACATGGCCTCGGCGTACGCCACCCTGGCGGACTCGGGGATGTACCACGCCCCGCACTTCGTCCAGAAGGTCGTCAACGCCGCGGGCGAGGTGCTGTTCGACGCCAGCGCCGAGGACAACACCGGCGAGCGCCGCATCGAGAAGGCGGTCGCCGACAACGTCACCGCCGCCATGCAACCGATCGCCGGCTGGTCCAACGGGCACAACCTCGCCGGTGGCCGGCCGTCGGCGGCCAAGACCGGCACCAACCAGCTCGGTGACACCGGGGCCAACCGGGACGCCTGGATGGTCGGCTACACGCCATCGCTGTCGACCGCGGTGTGGGTCGGCACAGTCGACGGCACCAAGCCGTTGGTTAACGCCTGGGGCGGACCGGTTTACGGCTCCGGCATCCCCTCCGACATCTGGAAGGCCACCATGGACGGCGCCCTGAAGGGCACCGACTTCGAGTCCTTCCCGAAGCCCGCCGAGGTCGGTGGGTACGCCGGGGTGCCGGCACCGCCGCCCCCGCCCCCGCCGCCCCC
>ERZ724503.17-NODE-17-length-40278-cov-6.986873_pt1 | contig 40278 bp, 44 predicted proteins | sample MGYA00376036_ERZ724503 | MGnify/ENA primary metagenome ERZ724503 (study PRJEB28724, sample SAMN07190885) | wastewater metagenome | isolation source: influent of sewage treatment plant in Hong Hong | place: Hong Kong | collected 2016-03-17 ...
TTTTGCAATATTGAATCGCGAGAACGGCAGACAAGATCTGTCAGAGACTTGACACTCACTCAAGGCTGAGGGTGGTACTCTCCCGGGCGCCACCCTTCAGCACCTTAACAAGCGCCCGGGAGAAAGAAAAATGCCTGGGAGAACAAATGGTAATTAACAAACGCATTTGGAAGGATACGAATTTCCTTCTTCTCCGGCCAGCAGAGAAGTTGGCCATAATAGCCGGATACTCGTCCGCAATTAAGACGAAGGCGGGCTACAGCTTCAATTGGGTATCGGTCAGCAAAGCTTTGGGTACAGAGGACACGGATCCCGTATTTGTTGTTTTGAATGAACAGGGCTGGATCGACAAGGACAATATCATCACCAGGGACGAATTTATGGAGCCGGACAATGAATAGGATGATTGATTCTGCCATTCTGGATGATGAGTATGTATTGAGCCTGGGAGATAGTGAGTACCGGGTTTGGATGCAGTTGCTACTTAATACGAATAAAATAGGGATCGCTAAGCAGCCCAGATCTATTTCCGCGTTCCGTTGCCAGAAACAGCCATCTGAATATATAGAGATATTGAAGAAACTGGAAAGCGACGGCAAGATACTGGTAATTGAGGAATATGTAGCGATCCTGAATCATCACAAGTTCTGGGACTATTCCACTCCGAATGGGGCGATCAGTGCGATCAAAGAGCTTGAGGATCTTCCCGGATCGGTTAAGCTGGATAGTATTGAATGTATCAAGAAAGTGATGCAGAAGATCGTCAACGACACCAAGAATTCCAAGCGCAAGGGCGAGATTTATACTATGCTTATGGCATACGGATGGGATGCGTATGGCATAGACATAGCATCGCTATACCATAGCCATAACAAGGCTATAATAGATTCTAATTCATATTCTAATTCTAATTCATATTCTGATACTTCTCCTTCTCCCGAGACTATACGTGCCAATGTAAAAGGGAAGGAGAAGAAGGAAGTTTTGGCCAAGGGCATCTATATGAGCCAGGAAGAGCAACTGCAGTTCCGGGAGAAATATGGCGATAAGCTATTTCTGATGATCCCAGAAAAGGTATCTGAATGGGCAAGGTCAAGCGGAGTAGAGGTTAAGAACGGATACATTATGTGCTGCCAGTTCGCGGATAAAGAGGTGCAAAATGGCAAAAGCAAATGAAATCCGGGAGATCCTCAAGGCGATAGATCTAAAACTAACAGATACACAGATTGATGCTTTGGCCACTGATACTCCGGCGATCCAAAGCGTGGATGCAGTGATTAACGAGCTGATGAAGCACGAGCTGGTTAATATGTACACGATCAAACGCATATTAAACAACCAACCTAAACCGGAGCGTATATTCTGTGGGCACTGTAATCCCCAAGGGATACAGATTTTAGACACAGATAAACATACTAAAATCCAGTACAGCAATCCTCACGAATATCATTGGCTATTCATACCCAAGAGAGGCGTTCCTTGCCCAAACTGCTCCGGCACCAGGAAAGCGATCGACATTATCCGCGCTATGAGCGATGCAGAGCAAACCTGGACGTGGATAGTTTTATACAGCCAGGTAGCGGTGCCGGGTATGGAGCCCATTAAATTTGATCCTGCAGCCTATTGGCCGGGAATTATAATACGACCTAGTTTTACGCCACACCAGAGCAAAGTGCTCCGGGATATATACCAAGCATCCCAGGGAAGAGATATTCCACTGGGACTTAACAGATAGAGCCAAAAGGGGAGATCAATGAGTAGCACTGAGACTATCCAAAGCCCGGATGAGCAGATTCGCGCTGTACTGAACACGACATTATCCCTGGAAGAGGATTTCCTAACCCTGGGAGAGCTGTTGTATAAGATTCGCAAGGCTAAGCTATACCGGATGAAGGGATACGAGAAGTTTGGTGAGTTTGCGGAATCCGAATACTCGATCTCCGGTAGTTTTGCCGGGAAGCTGGCTAATATCTATGAGGATTTTATAATCATTTTGGATAAGGATGCAAACGAGCTTTCAGAAATTGGAATGGAAAAATTGTATTTGCTCCGAAGCATTATGAAACTGCTCGATGGCAAAGGCGCATTGGAAGAGTGGTATCAGAAAGCGATGCAGAAGACATTGTTTGAGTATAGGCTTGACATTAAGGAATTTAAGGAAGAGCAGAAAGAAGAAGATCCCAGGGGGGATTTGATCAAGCAATGGAAGGCTGATTGGAAAGTCCGTATGGGCTGGGACGCCAAGACGCTACAGTACTATGCATCTTTGTATTTCCTCAAGATGGAAGCTGATGATGATCTTCTAAACGCATTTGTGGTAGAACTGCAGGCACTGGGACAGGTGCATAAGGACGCATGGGAAAAGCGGAGTGAAAGCGTCAAAGGCCCGGATATCTTTAGCGTAGATAAGCGTGCTCCAGAGGCATAAAGTGAACCAAATCCCAGAGCTGCGTAAACCGAATGGCATAGAATCCTCCAACGACATCAACTGCGGCACCTGCTCCCTGATGGGACGGTGCCGCTATATTCGCAACAAGCATTACTCAAACCGGGTAAACTACGTATGCAGATACTACTGCAACCCAGATAAGGGATGCTACAACGATTCAGGCAAAAAGAAGGTAGAAGGATAACCAATGGATGATAGAAAGATAATTGAATTTCCGGGACAAAAGCCGGTGATAAGAACTAGCGTGAAAGAAGAGCTAATCATTGATCAGCTCAAGCAGGTGATGCCGACAGTGGCAATGTTTACACAGGGCCTGTATAACTATTGCACCCTCCTGGATGCCAATACTGATCCGGCAGAGCTTGCCAACAATAAGAAGGACAGGCTAAGCACCAAGCTGCATAATGCTGCTAACTACGTGAACGAAGCGATTAGAATCCTGGATGGATTGATTGATAAGAGTGAGCAGGCTTTAACCACAGAGGAAGCAGAGAAAAGCGGAGAAAAGCAGAGCGGCTTTGACGTAATCCTACACGGTAAGATTGTAGCACATTGCGATAGTGCTGATATTCCATCAGAAGGAATTACCAATGAGTAATCATGAAGAATACATGACTATAGATCAATTGCTTGCCGAAGTAAAAATCTTAAAAGCTGGATGGGGAGGCCAAACAAAAATAAAGTATCTTGTGTATTCTGGTAAGGCTATATCACTAAAAAGCTTCAGAGGCATAAGGATTAACAAACATGGCCGTGGGAAGGCAAGAGAGCACGACATTGAATTGCTTTGGCATCAAAACAGGCTTCGAGACGAAGCCTCTACTTTAGGTGAAGATAGCAAGGAAGATGGAAAAGCATAGCCCACAATCCCGGAACTTAACAGACAATGGATTGACTCCACAGCAGGAAGCATTCTGCCAGGAATACGTAATCAATCACAATGCTACAGAAGCAGCAATCAAGGCGGGATACTCCGCAAAAGCAGCGAGGGCAGTAAGTTCCAGGCTGCTAACCAAAGCAAACGTTAAGGCTTACGTAAATGCGCTGCATGAGAAAGTGGCTGAGCGGACAGGAATAGACGCTGCCAAAGTGCTAGAGCAATACATTAAAATAGCCTTTGGCAGCATCTATGACATTATCGATCCCAATACCGGAGAGCTGAAGCCCGGGGCAGATGGAAGCCTGATACAATCTATGACCGTAAAGGTGAGGGACACTGGAACGGAGCGGAGCGTAAAGACAGTGAGCAAGGACAAGGCCTTGGAAGTGCTAGCCAAATTCACCGGCTTAGTCAAGGACGATCCCCAGGTTAATTTGAAGCTGGATCCGGAGCTGATTGAGAGTTTGCAGAGGGTGCTGAAGCATGAGCCAGAACATCGCTGAACTGTTTCAGAGTGCCAGGGCTGCTATTCGCAATTCCTATTCATTAGATTGGAGAAAGCCAATACAAAACGGCTTTCTCAAGATCAAGACAGAAGATAGTCAACTAGTACCGCTTGTGCCCAATGAAGTGCAGGCGGAACTACTTGATTTGATCTGGAAAGATTGGTGCGATGGAGTGCCAGTGCGCATTATTATCCCTAAGCCCAGGCGCGAAGGCATCAGCACGATTTGTGAAGCTATCATTTATAGTATAACTGCCTTTTGTGAGAACTATAACGGCTATCTACTTGGCTATAATGATGAAAATGCCAGGGAGATCTTCGAAATGACACAGCTTATGCACAGTGAGATGGAGATCTCTATCCGGACCAAAACCAAGGCCAGTAATGCCAAGGAAATAGTATTTAGTGAGAATCACAGCAAAGTGGCTATCGGCTCAGCACAGATCAAGGAGATCCGCGGAAAAGGGATTCACGCTTTCCACGGATCCGAAGTGGCATTCTATCCGAACCCCAAAGAAACGATGGGTGGACTGCTGCAATCGATCCCGGATAATCCCAGGACTATCATTCTGCTGGAGAGTACCGGCAACGGACTTAACTGGTTTGAGCAAAGGTGCCGGGAAGCAGAAGCCGGGATAGGGGAGTATAAGCTATTCTTTATACCCTGGTTTAGGAATCAAAGGCACAGACGCAAGATCCCGATCAATTATGAGCTGATCCCGATGGAAACCGGCAGATATGGAGATGAGAAGAAGCTGGTGACAGAGTACGGGCTGGATCTGGAGCAGTTATATTGGAGAAGATTCACGATTGACGATAAGTGCAGTGGCGATCTTAGCTTTTTTGCTCAGGAATATCCGGCAACCCTGGATGAATGCTTCCAGTCCAGCGGATTGCCGGTATTCCCCTTGGAGCAATTAGCAATAATGCAAAGAGATTCACAGCTTCCCGCACTGCAGGGAGTGATCGACAGCAAGAAGATATTGATCAATCCCAACAGCCGCGGCTGGCTGCAAGTATGGCATAAACCGGATCCACAACCTTGGCGCCATCGCTATGTAATCGGAGCTGATACAGGCGGTACCTGGGAAGGAGCAGACTACAGCGTAGCCTATGTATATGACAGGCTAAAAAGACAGATTTGCGCTACGATCCACGGTCACTTTGATGCTTATGAATACCGGGAATACCTGGTGATCCTATCCGTATGGTATCAAAGGGCAGTATTGGCCGTGGAAATCAACCGGGAGAACCAGGAAACAGACGAGATGGGAAACACCGTCCTGGATTCCATTATGAGGGATTATCCCAAGACTAATCTTTACACCAGGCGAGTAGTGGATGATCAATCCAAGGAGGTATCTACTAAGATAGGCTGGTGGACAAGCCACGAGACCAAGCAAATGATAGTGGACAGACTCAGACGCTTTGTATTGGAATATGAACAGGAAAAGATAGAGTTTAACGATAGAAACCTAATCGAGGAGATGAAGACTTACATTATCTCCCGCACAAAGACAGGCAAGGCCAAATGGGACGCTCAAGAGGGCAAAAAGGACGATAGGGTGATGGCCTTTGGTATTACTCTATGTGTAGCAGAGACAGAGCCCAGGCCCAGGCTAAAAAATGTGAAGAAAGACCGCCGTGGAGGCATAAAAAATGATTAACTACAAAGATCACGAAGCCCGGGAAATAGCAGCTTTTGACATACAGCGTTGGAAACATAGGCAGGTACAGGCAATAGTAGCCAGGAGCAGTTCCGGCTGGGATCTCCAGGCACAGGAGGGCAACAAGATCAGGCGCAATGAACTGCCGCTCAACCCTATCAAAGCATTGCCAGGATACACAGGCAAGCACTATGTGCATAATTGGCTGTGGATCTCAATCAAGTACCTGGTAGCTATGCAAACAGGCGCATCGATTGACATTGATCTGAAAAGCTATGATGGCAATAGCACGACTAACCAGGATATCCTAGAAACAGAGATCAACTTTGCATCCGAGCAATTCAATTTTATGGACACAGCCGCAATGTGCCAGTATGATCGCTATTATCTGGGCTATGGTATTGCCAGAGCAATCTGGAACACCAGAGCGATCCGTCCCAATTATCACACCGGGACACCTAGCCTGGAGTACGTTGATCCACAGAACGTATCGTGGGATCCATCGACCAGGAAACCTGATATGAGCGATTGCAGATATATATTCCACGTAGATTGGTACGATATCGAGATGTTCAGGGAGTTATACCCTAAACACAGCCAGGAGATGATCCCCTCCACCAGCTCAGACAGAGCAGAAGCCAATGATCTGCTGGAAGTGGTGACCCTCCAATATAAAAAGACGATCACGAATACCAAAATATATATCGAGGACGCAGAATCCGGGACAAGCAAAGAATTCCTGTACAGCGAATGGCAAAAGTACGTCCAGGAAGCTGCTGCAGATCCTTCCATTCAACAAGCCTATGCAGCCAGCGATCAATCTCTGGAATATGCAGAATGGCTGGATCAGGGTATGTTTTTACCGGAGAAGGTATATCTGATTGGTCCGGTAGATGTAGATGAAGATGCCTATTTCCAGGTAATTTATTTACCTCGAACCGATGTAGTACTTTCCCCTCCGCAATACATAGGCAGGAGATTCAGTTACTTCAGGCTGCCAGGATATCACGAGCCAGGATATGCATACCCGGTTGGATTAGCGCACTATATGAAGGATTCGCTGGAGCTATCTATAGCACTTATGACTATTCTAATGGTGAATGTCAGCAAGATGTATCTGGGCAAGGAAATGATCCAGGAAGGGAGCCTGGCGAATGAAGAAGAGTACAAGGAACGTGGGCATGAGGTGGGAGTACAGCCGGTAGTGAACGATGGATGGCAGAAAAGCCATCCCGGAGTAAAGGCTGTGGAGCCTGTGCAGACACCAGATCTCCCTGCATCGTTATCTATGCTCAATGATCAACTCGTGAATATCCAGAAAACGATGAGTGGAGCTGTTGACGTGAATATGGGCTTATCCAGCTATTCCGGGGAAAGTGGAGTTAAAGTGGCTCAGCTTCAGGCGGCCAGCCGGGTATATCTGAGAGAGGATATTGAGGGATTCCGGCTATTCATTACCCAGATCCACGAATGGTTGAAGGACAACATCGTATCATATCGCAGTTATCCGCACCGAATACAAGGTCTGGATGATATGAACCGGATCAATATGATTGACGTGAATACTGATCCTACCAACAGTATAGATGGAGAGACAAGCTACATCGAAATTACGATTCAGGAGAATCAGGAAGTGGTGAAGCAGATTGAAAAGGAGCTGGTCTTGAAGCTGTATGAAATGGGACTGTATAGCGATATTGATCTGCTGCGGAAACTGGACATTCCGAACCCGGAAAAAGTCCTGGACAATGCTAGGGCCAGCCGAGGCGAAAAAGCATATCTTGAGATAATCCAGGCTAATCCCGAGATCAAGCAAATGCTAGATCAGTTTATAGCTGGAGTAGGCGCCGGAGCGAATGTCCAAACAGCGTAATGTTATCCAGGATATACAAGACAAAATAAATTACTTGACAAGTTCTCAAGGCTATGGAGAAGTTGTCATTGTGATCAGGGCCGGCCTAGTAAGGACAGTCAAGACCACATCCAGCGAGAATTATGACGATGGCGGCCAAAGGGAAGAACCCGGATCGCCAAAGTCGTGTAAAAAATAACGCAAAACGGAAGTACCGAAAACGGCGTTAATCAAGAGAATCCCTCTTGGTTAGCGCCGTTTTGTGCGTATAGAGGGCAGACTTGATTAAAGCAGTTTTCTGATCCGACCGGGCACCACCCGGAAATGGGAGAAGAAATGCCAGACCAAGATCAAACAGCAGTAGAAACGGAACAGATTGAAGTGGCAGGACAGCCTGTAGCCATTGAGCTGAAAAAGGCTGAAAACGTGCTAACTGTAAATATTCCGGAAGGACTGAGCGAAGCACAGCAGGCAGAAATCAAGAAGCACATTGAAAGCGGAGAGGTCTCTTCGCTGGTAAAAGCGTATCACAGGAAAAACCAGGAGCTCAACGAAAAGATGAAGCACCTGGACTACAAACAACCTAAAGAAGAGCAGAAGGCTCCTGATCCACAGCCTACACCTACCGTAATAAAGCCGGTATGGGAACGAATGGGGCTGAAAAGCGAATCAGAGCTGGAGGATGCCATTACAGACAATCCCACTCTCTACCATAAATCTATGGAGGACTTTTACCGGGAAACTGCAAAGGCCGAAGCTCAAAGCTTGATTGATGCTAAACTGGGGCAATTTTCACAATCCGTAGCACTGCAGAGCCTGGAAGCCCAGGCAAAGGCCAAGGGCCTGGACGTGGAAGATGCCAAGAAATTCGCTGAATACTATGGTATGCCGTTTAATGAAAGGGCGCTGGCGCTATATGAATCCCGGGTTATGGACAAGGTAAATCCTACGTACAGAGCCCAGGTGGACGCGCAGCAAAGGCAAATCAACTATGTTCCTCAAAAGCATCACATTCTACCCACGACGGCATCACCTGATGATCTCAAGAAGATGAGCCAGGAAGAGCTCGATGCATATTATGCGAGGACATTACAACAAGCACGAGGATAATAACATACCATGGAACGCAATACTGCTTTTGTAAACGCTGTAACAGCGCTCAACGAAAAGATGAGACGTGATGCACAGCGTTTTTTATTCTGGAGCAAGTTCACGGGTGAAATCAAGACAGTAGAAGACCCCGTAAACAATGATCCTATTATGACACCCTCCGGTCAATTCATCGAGACCAGCACCAAGCGAGCCGGAGCAGGATTGGGAGATAGAATGCTATTTCCTATGCTGCTGGGCTTGGCTGGCCCCGGCCGCAGAGGTGACGCTGTATTGGTAGGCTACGAAGAAGATCTGGCGCGCAAGTATTTTATGCTGCACTACAACCAGATCAGACACGCAGTCCCGGTCAAAAAAGGCCGTAAAAACTATAGCAATGAAGCGATGCTGAATATGATGGAGTATAGTGCTCCGCTTTTGGCAGAGTGGCATGCTAACCAGGAAAACTATGAAGTCACCGCCGCGCTTTATGAAGGCGTAGGCGAAATGCTCTATACCCCCAACACTGCCGGTAACCTGTATGGCAGAGGTCTGGGCATCAAGAAACGCTATCACCCGAATATGTATGTTTGGGTAGGATCTGCAGACGCAAGCGGAGCGCTGAGCAAAGTGGGCGATGCCGGGAAATTCCCGACTGCTCAAATAGTGCGCGATGCCGTGAAAAACGTCAACGCGTCCGACCATAGCACCGACCTGGGAACCAACCTCAGCTTTACCACCTATACCGTCCGCGCAATGCGCAGAGCAGTAATGGGCAGTACCTACATCAAGCCGTTGTTCCGCAAGAACGGATACAACTTCTACGGCTGTATAGTATCCCCAGAACAGAGCGACACGCTCAGAGCAGACAGCCGCTATGCCGAAGCGCAGAAGCTGAATCTGTGGAAAGATCTGCAGGATAATCCTTTTGTCAATGGCTCAATAGGATTCTACGAAAACTTCATCTTCTTTGAGGATTCTGTGGCTATCCGCGGATTTGCCGGAGCAGAGACTGATGGCAGCGACCTGAATATCCTGGGCAGTGTCCAGCACGTATGGGACGAGGCAAACAAGCGCAATCCGCGCTATGAGCCGATGCAGGGTATGATCACTGAAGCCGGTGGCAAATCCAATCATATAGCCATAGTATTTGGCGCGTCCGGCCTGGGTAAATCTAACTATGAAGACATTGGCTATGATGAAGAGCTCTTCGATTACGGCAACTGGAAAGGTCTGGCCGCATCTCAGATGTATGGCTATGGCCGTTTGGATGCCGTGAAAGAGAACGACATTATGACCTTGGAAACCGCCCCAACGACCCTGACCGATGTGTACAACAAGAGCTCTATGCTCGTAGTTACCTGGCAGTAAGGGGGGAAAAGTGGAAAGTAACAATATGGCCAAAGGCGTAAGCACAGAGCGTCTGCCGCGTAAATTCATTGCGAATATTAGCGCCGGCGCAAGTGCAGCTACGACCTATTACTTCAAACCCTCATTTCCCTGTCAACTGATTGGCGCTGTGCTAAGAACCGTCACAAACTCGGGAGCAGCCGAAGGAATAGCCGTCACCAAAATGACTTGCACTGATCCCGATTTGCAACGTGACGTGATTCAGATCAGCACAAACGTCACAGTAACAGACGTAGATAGCTCCGCAATTATGGCGGCTACCACAATCGCATCCGGCACAAGTAACACGACCACTGTCCACTTTGTTCCCGGTGCCAACAACGTAGCTGAACGTGACTTGGATCCTTCCAACAACGAAGGACTCAAGATAGTAATTGATCAAGCTTCCAGCACAGCCATAACAGGCTATCTGGAACTTGAATTCCTTCCCCTGTAAACACGTGAGCCGCGGCCGGGAGTGATCCTCCAATATCTCCCGGCCGATTTTGGAGAACCGATGGAAAGTAAAGACTTTACTAGAGGGATGATTGGCAGCATCGAAAACCAGATCATTCCACAAACCACAGATCAGCGATTAGATACTCTGGAATCTCTAGGTCAATCCGTCCTTAACCAACTGAATGATCTCTTTGCCAGACCTTTTGTGATGGGTGGATTCCCAGTATTGGGAGAAAATGACAGCCTGATCAATACCTATGGCACCGGAACGTATCAGGAAGGTGAAGCCGGCGAAATCGTAATAACCAGAGCAAGCGGAAATGCGCATATACTTTACCCTGAACCCTGGAGAGTAAGTCTGATACATCCAGAATATCTGCAGGAAGAAATTAAGGTATCTATTGATATTGAAAACCGGGAAATCAATGTAACCCTGGAAACAGAAGACAGCGGAGGCTATCCGATTGTAAGCACCGTAGCTGAAGTTGTGGCAGCTCTTACAGGCACAGAACAGGATCCCAGTCCGGCAGCCGCTTACATTGTAGCAGAGCTAGGCACTGCGGCAGTAGATACTACTGTAGCAGTAGCTGAAGAGGTAGAAATCACAGCCAGTAAAGTAGCGCTAAGCGCATTTGCCGGGCAGGTATATACCGATCTCACAGATGTATTTGTGGCATTAAAAGCTCTTAATTTAGGCGAAGCCGATAGCACCGATAACAATTGGAAATCCATTAGTTTGGCGGCGATCGAATGAGCAGGCTAGACTTGGGCTTTGATCCCTATCGCCAGAAAGAGCGCCCGGTATTGCCCACCAGCCCACAAAAACGGCGCAATGAGTACAGCCGTGAGATATACCAGAACATACTGAAAAATGAGCCTATTCCAGAGCATTTAATGACTACAGAAGAATCTGCCCATAAAGCACCGGATGAACCGGAACAAGCGGGTTATGAAATAGCCAGGGATTGGGTGATCAGCAATAAGATGGCATCTATTCAAAAGCTTGTGGCAGCTCTTTCCATCAACAAAAAACTCGCGATGGATTACTTGAACAGAATGCAGGAAGAAGGCATTGTAAGCGAAGGTAAAAAGGGCAAAAACCGAGAAGTCCTGGTATCCGGCAATCCTGAAAGCATCGATGCGAAAAAGCTCAAAACTGATGGTAAAACCGAAGTGTTTGACTTTACAGGTGCTCTATGAAAAGCGACAGACTGATTCAGCAAATACAAGCGCAAATGCCGGAGATGCAGCACAGTATGGCTGCATCATTTTTATTCGAATTTGTTGAACGCTTGAAAACGGATGGCAGAACGGAACTGATAGCATTGCCGGTAATCACTAATCAGGGCTATGCGCGTAAGATCCCGGATAAGGTGCGCTCTATTATAGACGTCTATATCGATGGATCCCGGATAGGCCAGGAGATGAGTATCGACAACGCTGTTTATTATCTGAGACAATTCCCTGATCAGGTATTACAGGATGAAAATGGCGCCACCCTAACAGACGTAAATGATCAAGAAATCGAGGACTAAATGGCGAAACTAACAGAAAAAGATCTCCTAAGCAGCCCAGAATTGGCGGACGAGCTTTTTGGCAACGATGTAAGCGCTAATGCCGGGATTGGTAAAATCGTAAGGATTGGCATCAACACCTTGCGTAATCTGATCCTGGGCAACAGGACAATTGGCGAGGACAATCCGGGATCAATAGTTACCCTGGATGGCAGCCAAACAGTTACCAATAAAATCATCGAGGAATGCACACTGAAAAAAGTGGCTCTCGATGTAGATACTACTGTTGATATTGGCGAGACACCTACGAAGATTGGTGAAGCGATTGACGCTAAAGCCAGTGTATCCGCTCTAGCGTCAAAAGAAAATATCTCCGGCCCTTCTGAGCGAGGCGCCAAGGCGTATCTGAACTTCACAGCCGGAGTATCAGGCATGGTTCAATATAGCGATGAAGATATTCTGGAGGCGATGGGCTACAGCGGCGATGAGCTGGTGAACTATGCCTTGGATGGCAGATCTCTGGATATCCAGCTCAGGGAAAAAGACGGGGAGAAATACTTTGTGCTATCTATCGATAATGACACTATTGTAGCCGGGATTAGCCCGGACACCAATGGTGAGCTGCTAACGCTTGAGCTATCCGGCTTGACCAACGCTACAGAGTATGATCTTGCCATTACCGCGAAAGTAATTGACAGGCCGTAACAATGGTAGAAATCAATGAGATAGTAGATTCCTACAGAGCAGCAGGCAGGATTAGCTCCGCTTACAGGGCGATAGGAGATAAGGTAGTATTTAGCACAGACACCAGCGCCAGCACTATCACAGCCAGAGTAAAGCTGATAGATCCTGATTTGAACACAGATGATATCCCGGATAGATTTGTATTGGCTGCTCAGTATTGGATTCAGTACAGGTACTATTTCAGTATAGATGACCGGGCAAAGGCGCAGGTATTCTATGATATGTATGATACGGAATTTGCCAAGGTACGGCACAACCGGATAGGGTCGTTCAGGATCCAAGTGAGTGATGATATATGACATTCCTGGAAATATACAACGAGATCCTCAAGCGCTCCGGTGAGGGCTATGATGCTTATCTGGACAGAGCCGAAGAGATGTTTTGGAAAGCGGTGAGCACAATAATCCGCAGTGGTGAATACACAGACACGGAAATCCGCAATTTATCCCGGAGATATACCAAGGAACTGAGCAAGGATGATTTCATCAACAATGGCTATAACATCTACAAGATCTGGAGTAGCTCAGTAAGTCCTAATCCTCTATTATCACCTTTGTATCTGAATGAGGTATTTGATTACGTGGTAGAGATTACACCAATTATCCCGGAATCTATGAAGTATCACCAGGTAAGCGTGGATGAATTGCGCACCAGACGCGAAATGAGCAAGCTTTGTGAAGACTTTGGCTTTCCTGAAGTGCTATATGCCTGGGACCATCCAGACATCTATATCAGTAGCAACGCACCCAGCTTCAGAGGGCTGATGGTGCTGAAAACTCACTCCATTCCCAGGGCAACAAAAAACGACAGCAGCACCAATGCTGATGCTTATATGAACTATGGCTTTGTGATCAGGGCCATTGAGATGGCAGTAGGACTGCTAAAAACCGAAACAGAATAGGAGAACTACAATGAAACGAATCTTGTTCACAATTCTCTTTGTGGTGCTAATAGCCAGCAGTCTGTTTGGCGCCACAGGAAAAGGAATCAACTGGGATCCCCTTATTGGTTTGGCCGGAATTATCCTGGCTCCTCTGTTTGGATCTTTGGTAGGCAAGCTTTTTAAAAAGCTCAATATCGATATCGACAGTACAATTTTGGAAGCTGCTTTTGCGGAAGCCTGGAAATTGATAGTGCAAGCCGAGGCTAAAGCAAAAACCGGAGAACTTACGCTGGAAGGACGCAACACGTACGTAGTTGATCACGTATATGCAAAGCTCCCAGCCAAAACGCTTAAAGTAGTTGAAAAGCGCTTTGGCAGCATCGAGAACTTTGTTGAGGCTGCCTTCCAGACATCTGCCCTTGCCCGGAAGACTTCTAAGAAGTAATTGGGGGATAAAGTGCCGGAGGTAACCACAGTACAGGAACTGGCAGCCCAAGTAGCTGCAAACAACATCAACACTATGATCTGGATAGTTGGTGCCCTTTTTAGTATTGTGCTAGGCCTGATTGGATTTGTCTGGAAAGGTAACTCTAATAGTATAGCCAGGCAAGCTGAAACGATCACCTTGTTTGGCAATACACTGGCCACGCACACTAATCAGATCACCGAGATCCAGAGCAAGTGCAAAACACACGATTCCACCGCCATCACAGAAACACAGATCCGGCGCATATTCCGGGAAGAAACGCAATCCCTCAAAGAATCGCTCAGCGACAGTATCCGCTTGAAGCTGATTGAAGACGGATACCTCGATAAAAGGATATCAAGTTGAGTATAGCCAGGACTACACTCCAGGGTGGGATGAATGAAGTAATCCCACCCGAACATTTACCTGAAGATCAAGCATCTCTAATCCAAAATATGAGAATAGATCAATCAGGGCAATGGAGAGCTGTTCGCGTTCCCAGAGAAGCACAGCAGGGCATTACGCAGCTCTCTGAATGGACATGGAGCTGGAAGCCGGTGCATCTGCCTGCGGATTGTATCGAAGATACTATCTATATCAGCTTTAGCAATCTGGGCAATCTATCAGTAGTCTATAAAAAGTCAAGCGGCTATCATACTGCTGGAATACGTGGCAGATTTAACGTCAGCAAGCTACGAGTAGCATCAGATGCACAACAGTTTGTAATGGTAGATGGCAGAGACGGGAACGGAGCCTATAGATTGACGATTGACGCAGATGGCGCAATACACCTGAGAAAGTTTGGCACACAGAGGCCGCTAAGCAAGCCTGTAGTTCATCAAATAGACAATGAGCGTTTTAAGGATGGAGAGGGAACTGGAATGCCTGTAGGCTCGATCCTTTTGTACTGCTACTGCATAGTCAACGAATATGGAGAAAGATCCAATCCAAGCCCGGTTGTAGTATGTGATACTGCATCCTGGTACGCAAAAGGCGAGCTTTTAGAAAGCAGCTATAGCTATTCTGATGTCAATAAAGGCTCGATTGTCCGAGTAAGCGTAGAATGTGCCATCCCGGTGCCAGATGAGGCTAAACGAGTAGAATTGTACAGAACCAGCTCACAGTACTGTGAAAGCATTGCTCCTCTCGATACAATGAAGCTGGTGGCAGCCAAAGACACGGACGGCGCCAGTTCTATCAATATCACAGACACTAATTTTGCGTCACCTACACAAATAGACTATGAAAACGACTCAGCTCCTGCCGGAGATGATATAGCGCTAGACAGCGGCACTATGTTTATAGCCAATGCCGTCAATGATGATAACTTTCCGGGAGATGTAAGTAATGTCTGGGCAATTACTATAGAAAACAAGAATCCACTGAATTACATAAATAGATGGATCACTTTGGATATTCGATCCAAAGAAAGCGCTGTAAGCGGGCTGCAAAAGCTAGTTGATCTAGAAGGATATAATCTATTTGATAAATGTATTTTCTTTGACAGCGATAGAGTAAGTCCTCTAACTGCGTATGGAATCAATAACACGTCCGAGACGTTTCAGGAATGCACTGATATAGTAAGCGGAGATACAATAAAGTATTGGATGCTGCTGCATATCCAGATTCCCTATATTCCCGCCAACGCAGAAAAGACTATATACTTGGTAGAAGGTGAGTGGGGTAGGGCATATCCAGATCACCCACCACTACCTATAGCACTAGACACTGCTAATCAGAATGAAATGACCGAGCTGTATGATCTACGGATTGACAATCCAGTGCGAGACGAAAACTGCATAATCTCTACGGGTAAAACGAATGATAGCGTGGTCTCTACAGATTCCTGGCAAGAAGAGGGGGGGAACAAGGCAAACGCTCTATTCAGCAGGGCTGATACAGGAAGTATTCCCACTACTATAGAAGACCCGATCAGATACAGGGATGATCAGTTCACCGGAGATGGAGTTATCATCTCACTATCTAATGTGATATATCTGGATGGAGCTAATCACGGGAATGCCACAATTAGCTATGAACGTATATCCGGTTTAATAGCCCGGAACGATGGATATATATATGGATTTGGGTTTAATAGCCAGCCTACGAACGGATACTTGAAAATTTTTGAGACAAATTTCAAATCCAGCAGCTCAGGAAGACGGAGCTTACAGGGATTCTTTTCACATCAGAACATTTCCAACGGGGTAAAGTTTAGGGCATCCATTTATGAAGAAAGTACCATAAAAAGCAGTACAGAGGTAGTCCTGCCTATTCAAACAACAGACGTGGTGTCTTTTTATTTCTTTGTTTCCTGGGAACGGCAACGCAACCAGGGAGGAAGCAACAATACTCAAACGGCATTGAATGTATGTATTTTGGCCTTTTGCAATGATAAGGAGTATTGGGGCAGAACACAAGCGGATAACCTGCCATCACTGGAGAGACGTGAAAGCCCGAAGCTAATCCTATATCCATCCAGGGTGATCAGCCTGGGGAATTGGTATATGAATAACGGGGAGTACGTGGAAAACGCGTATGAAGCATTTGAATTCAGCAGATTTGGAACCCATTTTCCTGTAGAAGCGATTGGTTACAGAGGCACCTACACAGAAATCAGCGGATCAAAGTACATTGTGAACCAAAACGTGACATTTGAGCATCTGAGTATGGTGAATGAAAAACGTCCGGGACGTATTCGCTGGTCATTGGGTGGATCTGTACCGAGCTTGTACGAGCGAAATATACAGGATGAAGTGACGGGAATAATTCCGGTGCGAAGTTTTCAACCAATGGATGAGCATAATACCATTCTGGTATTTACAGATAGGCGCGTGATCAGAATGCCTCTATTGGGAGATAACAAGGAAGCAAGCGCGGTCTATACTGAAATAGAGGGAATAGGGCTGCAAGACCGCAAGGCATTGGCCCAGGTAGATGGCGGCATTATCTGGAGTGAAAGATCCGGGATTTACTATCTATCGGGGCGCGGACTGGAGAAAATCAGTTTAGGCAGGGTAGAGCCCGGTACGTATCGCGTGATATTCAATTCCAGAGATCGGGAAGTGCTATTTGTCAACGCTCAGGGCACAGCCAGAGTATATAGCCTGGAATGGAATAACTGGTCAATCCGCAATTATGGCATTGAAGCCAGAGGTTTTATCGAGTATAACGGACTGTGGTGCCTGATAGGCAGCAATGGTATATACGAATTGAGCCCGGAAGATGATGACAGTACCCTGATACCCAAGATCCTCACCAGGAAGATGGCATTAGGAAGAGGCGGGAAAATCAGACGGATAACTCTGCACTCAGCAGCCGGAACAGTAAGGGCATACATCTACAATCACAGGCTGCCAGGTGGATATACCAGCAGTCCAACATATAACGTAAGCGGAGATGATCCCAAGGCGATTCCCGGATTATCCGGTGATTATGTGCAGTTTGAAATTGCAACAGATAGGATCAAGAGTATTGAAATAGAGGACAACAGCAATGGCTAACAAATTCGATAAGTATCTGCAGCGATTGTACAGCAGACGAATAGCATCACCTGAGATGGATACATACCGCAATATATCCAGAAGTATGGCACCCACAGTGAAATCATTAGAATTCGCTACCAAGGGAGGAATCCGGGAAGCCGGTGGAAGCATCGGAGCCCTGTCCCAGCTAGGAATCCAATCTCAGCAAGCGCTTCAAGATGCCGCAACAGATAGATTTGCTATTGCCAGCCAGGAAGCCGGGAAGCGGAATGCTATCCTGGATCAGGAGATTGATCGGGTAACAATGCAAAGAGACGCTGAGCGTGATGCCGGAAAGGATAATGCCTTGCAAACAGTCTTAAGAGTTGGCGGTACCGTGGCAGGTGCCGCGATTGGCTCAATAGCAGCACCTGGAGCAGGCACAATGCTAGGCGCACAGATTGGATCATCATTAGGGCAGATTGGCAGCGGATTTGTAGGCGGTGGAGGCGATATAGGGCTGGAGTATGCAGATGAAGCTCAAATAGCCCAGGGCATTGCAGACATTGCTATGAGCATTACAAGTGCTTCGATGCTAAAAGAGCAGAAGGAAATGGCTAAGAATGTAGGATCATTTATATCCACAAATATGAATGATGAAGCGAAGATAGAGGCTATGAAATTGGCTATCCTGATCGGGCCGGATGCAGTGAAACAGCTTTTTAACACAGTAGGAACTCCCGCAGCTCCGGAAATACAATTAGGCGCAGATATAAACAGTCCTGGTAAAAAAATCCAGCTTGGTATGCAACAGCAATTTGAAGAGCTTTTGGCAGGAATAGCTAATCCGCAGCCTAGCCAGCAGACTGAGCCGGGTGTTGTGAGTAGTCCAGGTGCAGTAGTGCCTGATAGCATAGCTGCCGGAAGTCCCAACAACCCAGTCCCCAGCTTGCCTATTCAATACAATATCAAGACTAATGATACTCCATCGATAGATCCATCGATAGAGCCACGTAGGGAACCTGCAGCAGAGCCAACATCACCGACACAGGAAAGCCAGCCAAGCGCAGCTCCGCAACCGGATCCAGCCGGATCATTGTATTACCAGAACGGTGATCGGAGGGAACGATTTAGCAACCAAGCGCCGGTAGGTAATTACAGAGTAGGCCAGGGCCAGCTATTCAGCCGGAGATCCAGCGATGGAGCTCTGCTGATCAAGGTAAACGGATACTATAAAGTTCTCAGAAAAGCAGACAGTTCAGCGATCAGGGTGCGAACAGGGCAGCAAATTACAGTAAATGAAGACGGTACGATCTCCGTAGGTGGTGAATAATGCAAGTGCAACAAGGCAGCCTAGCTCAATTTTTGGAAAGCATTACAAATAAACGATCATTGGATATGCAGGGTAAGCTGCAATCATTTCTACCATATCTGGATCATTTGCAGCAGCAAAATAAGATCAGGAGCGAGCTGAGACAGCGCCGGGAAACGGTGCTAAACGATACAATCAATATGGGTAGAAATTCCGGCTGGACTGATGAAGACGTGCAGACGTTCACCCGCCAAAGCGAAGGACTAAGCGAAGCCGCCATCCCTACATTTTACAACAACTTTCAGACAGACACAGCCGCCAAAACATCACTTGCAGGATCAGGAATCAATATGGAGGGGATGAACCCTCTCAAGATGAGAATGATCTCAGAAGTATATAATAATCTATCCCAGTATGGTCCAGAGGTTTTGGCAATGTATGCCGAAAAGGTGAATGCCGGAGCTGACCCCAGAGCTGCTATGGCAGAGATCCTTCCCCAAGCACAAGCCGGAATGGTCAGCAAGACAGAAAGCGCTCAGATAGTCCGGGAAGCGACAGCACAACGCAGACTATTGGAAGAGCAGGGAGTACCGGCTGAGAAATTAGCTGTATATGACGAGCTATTACCATATATGACAGCCAGTACACTGCCAATGCTCAGCAAGATCGTTACAGAAGATCCTGCTGCAGCAGGGCGCAATGCTATTACATCCTATAGAAATCTGATGCAGTCAATGGGAATGGGTGCAGAGGCCTTGGCAGAATATGACCAGGCAGCAGCCGGAGTAACACCTGATCTACTGCCTAAACTGATGGCAGGAATTGCTGAGAAATATCAGACAATCAGTGATGCCAGAGTAAGAGGGCTATCTACTGAAGGCAACACCCAGGATCTGAAATCCAGGATAGAGAAATTCGACTCCCAGCGCAGCGGTGGAGGCGGTGGAGGCGGCGAAACTACCGCACAACGCAGGGCCAGAGAGCGCCAGGAACAGCAGTATTTAGAGGCTGCCAAGGTGGAAACTGTAGATGGCAGATCATACGTCTATTTCCAAAATGCTAGCGGACAAATGGGGAAATACCCGGTGCATAAAAATGGCCAGGGAATAATCGTCTGGACAGATACCGGAGAGGCGGTGGATCTGAATGCAGTGTTAGATTATCAATCAGTCTCAGATCGTGAGATGGTACGTCCTGGGCGTAAGAGCAGCCGTGGAATCAGATCAAGACGGCAACCCAACAACCAAAACAATACCGGATGGGTATGGGAATGAAACACTATCTCTATCAGGGCAGAGTAGCCAAAGTAGATGACAGCGCTGTAGAATCATTTCTGCAGCAGTTCCCGGGCGCAGAAGAAGCAGTAAAGCTGCAGGCTAATGGCAGGACGGCTACTGTAGCGCTCAGCAAAGTGGATCAGTTCAAAGCGCAATATCCTGATGCTATACCGCTAACACAAAGACCAGCAAACGCTCCGGTTCGCGGAACACCAGATCCACAGACAGCGCCGGTATCCAATCAAGACTTTATCCGCAATTTCACACAGAAGCCGGACAACATTGTAAATGATGTGATGAGTACCAAGGCACCGGCTGATCGTGCCACGCTTGCCCCCCAGGGTGGGGACAGGCAGGTTAATTATCAGCGCGAGCAAGCAAGCCGGATGCGTCAAGCAGAGGTGGAAAACAATGCTCAGAATACACAGCAGGAATATCAGGCTAATGATAACCGGCTTTTGGAAATGTCCAGGGCAGGAGAGACCGAATCAGAGGAATATGGCAAGCTGCTGAGGCGCCAAGGCGAGATTGAGACTAAGTTCCCGGCAATTGCCGCCGGAATGGATATGGATGAGTATATTGCCTATGAAATGGGTAAAGAGATCGTAAAAGAGAATCCGCTAGCCAGCTATCTGCAATCTGCGTTTACAGGATCACTGTCTTTATTGGCATCTCCCTATACAGTATTTAACCCTGGATCCAAGCTCACGGACTATCTAAGCTATCAAAATGCAGGTATGGCAGAAGCAGGTACTACTCTAGGCAATATGTTCAGATCTACACTGTACTCTATACCAATGACACTGGCTATAGCTGCCAGTCCAGTAGCCGGAACAGCTTTATCGAGCACGATGTTCACGAGCCAAAATATCAAGACTTATTACGATGCCGGAACGCTCGATACAGGAGCAGTAATAGCATCAGTCTTGAGCGGTATTACCCAGGCAGCCATAGAAATGCTATCCAGCACAAGCCAATTTGCAACGTACCGCAGGATGGCAACGTCCTTGGGAAAGGCAGGGCTCGAGGAAGTGATCAAGGCAGATCTGAGGGCAATGTTTAAGCCAAATATCAAAAGCTTTACAAGCGGATTGTTTAAAGCAGCTCATACAGAGGGAATGGAAGAGGTGCTGCAATCGCTTTCTGATATCGCTATCCGCAGAGTAATCAATGGTGATGAAGTACCCGATATAGGCCAGCTTACTCAGCAGATCTTTATGGATTATGCAGGCGGTGCTTTTGGTGGATTCCTGATGGCAGGAGTAGGCAGCGGATATAACATTGCCGTGAATAAGAGGGCAATGCAAGCCTTGGAGCTAAGCGCACAAAACAGCGATGCCGGGAAAATGCTGATGCAGGCTGTTCAAAACATCCAGTCCGGCAATATGGAAAATGCTGAGGCAAGCTATAATCAGTATGTAGTGAAGAATGCCAGCGACAATATCCGGGACAGACGAGTAATGGGCATAGCTGGTCTGGTAATTGACAGTATCAATACATGGAAGGCTAAGGAATCTATTACTATCATCAATGATCTCAAAGATATGAAATACAACCTGGAGAATCTGCGCCGGGAAGAGCGGGATTTGATAAAGCAAGGGGCTGTTCCAGGGATGGAAAATCAGCTTAATGAAGAGCTATACTATACTCAGGAGCAGATCAAATCATTGGAGCGCAGAATCAGCAAGCGCGAAAAATCAATAGAGCTAGACGATACATTGCGAGAATTCTATGATCTAGGTATCAAGATAGCAAAAAAAGAGGCCAAAACAAAGAGCAGGCCGGAAGGATTGGTATCTCAACAGGACGCGGCAATGAACAAGGCCGTGGCACTAGCAAAGGATATTGTCCCTGATGCATCGCCAAGCCAGCAAAATGCCCAGTATCCAATGACAAGTGCTGCTAAGACAGATTTATCTGTAAAGCCAGAAGCTGTAACTGATGCCCGGGCCATAGAGCCTAGCTTGAGCCCGGAGGATATAGCGCAGCAGAAAAAGGATGGCACGTATATTAAGTCTGCTCAGGAAAGAGCCGCCAGCACCGAGAAGATTGAGCTGGGAGAAAGCAAGGGCATGAGCGTAGGCAATCCTAACGAGACGATGAACCGCACGGATCCTGATACTGATAAGCCAGAAGGCGTTCACACAGGGAAGGAAGTATCAGTAGCGGTTCCAAACTCTAAGCGCGTAAAGGTTCGCTACATATTAGTAGATAGAAAGTCACTGATCACGTCCAACAATAATGACTTCCAAGAAAATCCTGAATTCCCTGTAGATCTACAAAACCGCAACCGGGATAATGCAGCCAGCCGGGCCCAGGTGATGAAGATTGAGGCTGAGCTAGATCCATATATAGTGATGGACAATCCCATTGCTAAAGACGGCGCACCAATAGTGATCCGCAATAATGATGGCAGGTGGTTTGTATTATCTGGGAATGGCAGGATGATGGGGATAAACCGCAGAGCTGATATCCGCGGCGCTGAGGCAATGCAGGAATATGAAGAAGCAGTTAAAGAACGGCTGGAAGAATTTGGCTTTGATCCCAAAACAGACACAACCGGGAAGGTGCTGGTGAGAGCTTATTATGGGGAGAACGACATTATCCAGATGGCTCAACAGCTCAACACAGAGACTGCAGCAAAGCTTTCCAGGGTAGAAATGGCCACAAGTGATGCTACAGCCATTGCTAACCTGATCCGGAAGGGTGACAATATCCTGGGTCTTCTAAAGGTGCGCAGCGGAGACGTGCTGAGCGCCAGCAACGCAGATTTTTTGCAGGAATTCCTCACAAAGATTATCAGAACGGGTGGTGGAGATTATCAAACCAGTGATGGTGGGTGGTCAGATACTATGCGCACAAGAGTAGAAATGGCTTTGATATCCTATGTATTCAATGGAGATGCCAGAGCTGAAAAAATGCTGGAAGGATATTACGAAGCTAAAGACAGCAAGACTAAACGGCTGTTCAAAGGCATAATCGACACTATTGGTGAGATTCTGAAGCTGAGGATGCTGATAGAAAAGCACGGCCTTTTGGATCTGGACATATCTCAAACAGTGCTTGACACTATTCTGGATATAGAAAGACTAAGACAGCAAGGCATTAGCCTGGAGAACGCGCTGTATGAAACGGATTTATTTTCTGAGAATAGGCAAGCGATCCCGGATAGCAAGCGGCCGCTGTACATAGCAATGTACAATATCAAGAGCCAGAAAGCAGCCAGGGATTTCTTTGGCTCATACTATGAGAATGCCTGGGATGCAATAAGTCCGGAAGAATATACACTGCTTTCCGGAACGGCTGAGAGCAAAGAACAGTTTTTAGATGATTATCTAAAGGAATGGAATGATGAGCAAGCAAAAAAGGGCAATGAGCCCGGAGCAGAGGAAGCAGATGCGCAAGACAATCAGAAAGTGGATGGACAAGCCAGCGTATCCGACACCGAAACCAGCAACACCGGAGAGCAAAGAGTAGATTCTAAACCCAGGAATAAGCCTGAGACAATAGGGAAGGTATTAACCAGGGTAGATGATAGAGTAGCAGAAGACGCACTGATAGGAATGCTACCCAGGCTATGGACACACGACAGCCAGGGGAAGCAGACATATACGATCGAACACCAGGGCCGGACAATGACAATCCGATTTGCCAATGGAACGGAGATCGTACTGAATCGGCTCACCGGCGATATCCAGGTAGGCAATTCCAAGGCAATAGGGCGCACCAGGCTAGAGACCAGCAAAGAGGGTAATCTGCAGGTAGTAATTGACCTGGTAGATGGCAGGAACTCCGGTAACTACACACTATTCCACGAAGCATTCCACACAGCCTGGAAGCTGTGGCTATCCGCAGAACAACGGCAGTATTTAAACGGATACTTCAAGCGTCAATTTTTGGCCGGGAAGGTAAAGCCCAACGGGATCAGCAGCCGGGAATGGAATGTGATGAAGCCAGCCGATAGAGTCGCTACTGCCAAATCTCTGTGGGGAGAATGGGATCAATCAATGCAGGCAGAAATGCTTGAGGAATTTGCAGCCAATCATTGTGAAGCTTGGATAGGCAGACGCGCGGAGGCTGTGACACTCATAGAGAAGATGTGGCAGAAGCTTTTGGACAGGATCCGGCACTTTGCTGTGACTATAGGCATAGCTCCGAAGGGCACAACCGTAAAGGATATATTTTGGCAGACCGAGACAGGGAGATTGGAAGGTAGGGGAGAAGCTTTTGAGGGGAAGCAGAGAGAGGGGAAGCAGAGAGAGGGGAAGCAGAGAGATAGGAATAAGCTAATCCCGGAAGAATCGTATCTATCCGAAGAAAACATTATTAACCCAATAGACACCAAAGCGTCTAACACTAAAAAGCTAAAGCAAATGGCCGCGCTCAGAGCGGAAAGCAAAGCTATATTTGAAGCTCTTTTGGCAAGAGTAGATAGTGCCTTACAAGTAAGTTCCGGGACGCCAGAAAACAGAGACAAAAAAGACTCCACGTCAATCAAAAAAACGAAGCGACCGGATGTAAGAGAGAAGAAGCCTTGGTTTGGAATAGAGCATATTCGCGACTACTACAGAGGGAAAACTATATTAACAGACCCAAGGCAGCTAGTTGATATCGCCAATATGATAGAAGAGGCCAATATAGGAGTGGTTAAAATAGACTATGCAAAGCTGTTTAGGCCTAAAGAATGGGGATTCAGGATAGCTGCATTTGATTTACGTATGCCTAATGGATTGATAGTGGAGTACTATCTCCCAGTAGAAGAAATTGAAGCCGTGAAAAAAGAGGCGCATGATATATATGATAAATGGAGAGACTTAAGCCCGAAAGAGATCAGAGAATCAGGAAGATGGCAAGAATACATGGAAGACAAGCAAAGAAGCAACGCTCTTTACAGCAATGCCTGGAGATCCGCTCTGAGAAGACTAGGGATAACACAAGAAGACGTTAAGAGATCATTGACTAAGGCTTTTGCTTCAGATAAATCATCCACTACTGAAAAATCATTGAATGAATCAGCCGGAGAAGGAAAATCATCCGCTACCCAACTGCCATCCGTACCTCTAAAAAAGGGCATAGACTTAGTAGCAAGCTCAACGCGACCATCGTCAGCTACCGATATTAGTACATCATCAAAAGTCATAAGTACCTCCACTAATAAGATAAACCAAAGTTCTGAGAATGCAACAAAAAGTCAAGACAAATCTACACGATATAAGCAGTTACAACAGGCTGAGATCCAGGAAGCTGAACAGCAGATGGCTGATATCCGGGCTAAATACGAGGGCACAGAGCAATGGATGAAAGCTCCGAACGGCAAGCCTACGAAGCTGAATGAGCAGCAATGGCTACAGGTGCGGACTGAGAACTTCAAGAAGTGGTTTGGCGATTGGGAGAATGATCCTAAGAACGCCTCAAAGGTGGTGGACGAGAATGGCGAGCCGATGGTGGTTTATCATGGGGGAACAGTAGAAAATGAATTTAGTTTTGAGTTTATGGGCAGGCATGGCACAAGTGAGGGTTATGGCTTCTATTTTGCAAAAAACAAAAAACAAGCTCTTGGGTATGAAGAAACGACCAAAGGAAGGCTTGTAGAGGCATTCCTAAATATCCGAAAGTTTGCTAGTAACGATGCAATAACAATTACAAGAGCACAATACAAAAAGGTGCTAAAAGGATTGTTAAGCATAGATAAAGAATCTCTTGCTAACTATGGCTACGACATATACACTGATGGTGAGTATCGTGTTATTGAATCTGCTATGACTGAGTATGATTCAAGCGAATCTGATACCTCAGTAATAGCGGGTCTAGCAAATTCAGGGGCGGGAACAACAGGGGATGTTATTGATCTGTTTAGAAAGATTAGTGGGGTACAGGGAGTAAGCACTTACTCTGGCACGTCAGCACAGGCTGGAGTCAATGAAATATATGTTGTTTTCTCTCCTAATGACATCAAGTCCGCCACTGCCAATGTCGGGACGTTCGATGCAGAGAATGCGGATATCCGGTATAAGATGCAGCAAAACATGGAAGAAGGCGAAGCTGAACGGCAGATGGAAGAGGTGCGATCTAAATACGAAGGCACGGATCAATGGCTCAAAGCTCCGAACGGCAAGCCTACGAACTTGAATGAAAGGCAGTGGCTGCAGGTGCGGACGCCGAACTTCAAGAAGTGGTTTGGCGATTGGGAGAATGACCCTGAGAATGCCTCGAAGGTAGTGGACAAGAATGGTGAACCGATGGTGGTTTATCATGGGAGCAGATCATACCGAGAATTTTACGTTTTTAGATCCAATTCTCCAGAAGAAGAGACATACTTTACCTCAAAAAAAGAAGGCACATATAGATATACCAGACGCCCTGAGATGGCTCATAAATATAGAGATAAGTTAGGACGCAAGGTATTCCCAATAATGCTTTCTCTTGCGCAGAAATACATAACCAAAGAGACGCGGAAACAATGGATACAGTCAGATTACTTTCATGAAGATGAGTACTATGTTATAACAAACCCATCAAACTATTATAGAGAAAACGTTAACAATGGCGATATGTGGGGATATCAACCTCTTTTAGTTGATGCAAAATACTGGATTAAGTGGGCAGATATAATTAGTGATGAGATGGATGATGCAAATGAACAAGTTCCGGAAGCAGATAGGCAATCCATAGAGTTAATAAAAAAATATGCCAATGATTTAATTTTAGATCCTGAAGGCACTGACACCCCATTAATATACCCAGTATTCTTAAACATAAGAAGCCCGCTTGTTCTAAGCGATGTATATTATATATCTGGCCACCAAGACAATCTCACATGGATACATAAAGCCAAGAAAAATCAAAATGACGGGATTATCAATCCCAATACATACGACTTAGATGCACGAGATGTCTTTATCACCTTCTCCCCCTCCCAGATCAAGTCTGCCACAGCCAACGTGGGAACGTTTGGCGCAGAGAATGCGGATATCCGGTATAAAATGCTGGATGATGATTATGTGATAGCCAGGCTGGAAGCTGCCCGGAAGATGATAGCCCAGTTTAACGCAGATCCTGAAAAGATATCTGATGAAATAGCAGAGACTAAGGGACTTGACCCGGAACAAGTGAAAGAGAAGCTTGGTAGGCAGATCAAGGCAGCATATCGAGAAACCTCTGAACAATGGCAGACTTTACTAGCTGCCAGCCGCGTGGCCGGAGTGGATGAATTTGTGGCGCAGAACAAGCCTGAGACTACAGACAGAAGCGATCTTACCTTCCACTTATCCGAAGCCGAGCAGATTGCAATGTATGAAGAGCATATTGGGCTAAGCATCGATGAGGCGATGAAGGCGGGGGAAGATCGATACAGTTTTTACCTGGGAGGGCTGAGGATCTTTGCCAGGGGAAATGCCTTGATGCAGGAATGGATGGAAACCAAAGAAAAGATCGCTGCTTTAGCAGAATCCGGAAAAACAGACGCACTCCTGGATCAGCATTTAGCACACCTCACCAGTATGATCCAGGATAGCAGCTCTGCATATAGCAACCTAAAAGGGCAAGCTGGCAGAATACTGCGTCACGCACGAGAGCAGAAAACTCAAATGCTAGCGAATTACAACCGGATGATCCAGACAATGGAAGCGGACAGCGCTGAGATCTATAAGCGAATTGCTGAAGAGCAGGCAGAGATAGCAGAGCTGGAGGCATTGGTAGTAGAGCTGGATAAAGAGATAGAAGTACTGGAAAAGATGGTCAAGACTGCGGTGGTGCAAGGCGCTCAGGCGCTTAAACACGCTGTAGATAGTGCACTGAAGCAAGATCGATACAGCAGCATAACAGCAGCAGAAGAACTGGAGGCACTCAAGCAACGCCGGGAAGCACTGAAAAGCCATTTGAACACCAGGATAGCACACGTTAAATCGCTGCAGGAACAAGTGACCGCCACCGCGGATCAGATATCTGAACTGAGTAAGCAGCTATATTATTTGAAGCCAGGTAAAAAACCCAGTATCAAGGATGTAAAGCCCAGGAAGATGTATCGTACAGAATGGATCCGGACTTTTTGGTACAATAACATACTTTCCGGGCCAGGTACTCACATAATTAACATTTCTTCCAATATCTTCAATGCGGCTCTGGAGCAAGCTCTGGTCAATACCATTCTGGACCCGAAAGCCGGGATCCAAGGAATGGGCGCCAGCCTGGGATCATTCTTTAAGGCTTTGGGCTTTAGTCACGGTAAATACGAAGAAGCGGGATTTTATCAGGCTTTGATCAATCCAACAGACTATGCTAAAAAGTGGGAGATGGGACAGATCCAGAGTTTTATGTCCAGGCCCGGCAAGGATGGAAAACCTAAAAAGGACTTTCCTCTGCTCAGGCTAGCTAATATGAACCTTACCATTATGGCCGCCGAAGATCAGTTTTTCAAGTATGGCAATATGAAGAGCCAGCTTACAAGTTTGGCCGTGGCAGAATCCAGACGCACCGGTCGAACTGTAAAAGATCTATTGCAGTATCCTACAGAGGATATGATTATCCAGGCAGGATACGAAGCAAGCCGAATGAGCTTTAACCATAATCCTGAAGGAGTAGCCGGGGCGATTGTGAATATGGTAGATACCTTTTACAAAGATCTCGATAAATACGGGCTATTTGGCAGGTTAACTGCATTGGGTTTCCGACATACTGTGATGCCATTCACCAGGATAGTAGGTAACGTACTAAACGCTACCATAGACTGGACACCGTTGGGGCTAATCCGGGCAATGCAGTATGCACGCAAAAACCCAAACAGCCTTGTTAACAAGCAGATGAATCTGTGGAAAAATAAAGACGGTAGTATGAGAGTATCTCCCTATGCCAGCCGGAACGTGGCCAGACAGATCACCAGGGCAACATTAGGTACATTATTAATGAGTATCTTGCTTGCAATGACCAAGCCTTGGGAAGAGGGAGAGGACAAGATGGGGATTATCTCCGGTGATGGCCCGGAAGACTATGAGAAACGCAAACAACTAATGGCTCTGGGGTGGACGCCATACTCTATCAAGATTGGCAACAGGTGGATGAGCTATGTAGAGACACCTATGCAAGGGCCTTTGAGCATAGTAGGGAATCTTCACGATTACTTCGCTTTCAATCAATCGATTAGGCCTAAAGATATATGGACATTAACCGGTTTCAGTATGATGGGAATGGCAGACTCATTTTTTCAGCGATCATTCCTATCCAGTTTGAGAGGAACTATAATGGCCATTCAAAGGAAGGATGAGCGATGGCTGAACAGGCAGATAGCATCAGCAGTATCTATGCCATTCCCCAGCAGCAATAATCTGCTGAGGTTTATAGACAATCAGTTTAATAACGATGTACACGCTCCCGCCACGCTAACGCAATTTATCAAGCTTAGCATTCCCTTTATGAGTAAGCAGGATATTGCCAAGGCGGTCAATGTTTATGGCAATGGAGAAGTGCGCAGATCTACGTTTGCCAGGCTGGTAGGAGTTCCTGCCAAAGCGAATGAAACACTAGTGATAGTAGATAGATTTGGCAAGCGTAAGGATATGAGCGCGGTTACCCAGACAATTTTGAATGCCGGGCTAAAAATACCCGTCACCAGGGCTTATGAAATCAAGCTGGGTGATGATCGCTATGTATGGATAGAGGGAAGTAATAAACAGCGATTCCAGGAGTTGAGAGGGCTGGAAGTCGCTATGCACATCTATGAAAAACAAGAGCTAATCAATAAATTGGCAGAGACCGGCAAGATAGATGATCTAGCAGATTTACTGCGAAACATAGGCACGAAAGCCACGAGAGAGGCTAAGAGGCAACTGCTCTCAGAACGCCGGAGCCAACTGGAAAGACAAACAATTTACTCTAAATCAAGAGATATAGGAGATTAACATGAGCATTAAAAGAAGCACGCAGGAATCCGTCGAAGCCGGGCAAATAGCCTACGACCTTAATGAGTTCAAAGACAACACAACCCCGATGACATTCGACCCATGCAGGCAGATCAGAGCCGACGCAGACGGGACATACAAGTTTTACTACGCCGGACGGCCCGGAACTGCCATTGAAATGACCTTGACAGCAGGCGAGACACTAGAGCACAGCTTTGTGAAGATCACCGGAACGAATGATGCTCTAGTAGCCGCCAAGAAAATCACGGTGATATACTGATGAGACAGGGACTAGGCATACGTATGGGAGCAGGAGGCGGTGGTATGAGATCACCCGACATGATTCTTGTGTATGAGATTCCATCAGATAGTACCAATATCCAGCTTGCCATTCAGGCAAACTCCACGTGGTTTTCTGCTGGGCAGAGCGTTAGCATAAATTGGGGTGATGGCTCTGCTGCCGAAACTGTATCTAATACTGGTGGCTCTACCTACATCGGGCATACATACGCCTCTGCTGGAACGTATACCATCAAAATCTCTGGCAGCATGACTATGTATGGGCGTGGCAGTGCCGTCGATATTGCTGGGCAAGAATTGCTAACTCGTATTGATAGTTTTGGCAAGCTTGGGATAACATCGTTTTCCTATGCGTTCCGATACTGTACGGGACTCACATCTGTGCCTAAAACATTGCCAAGCACGGTCACAAACATGTACCAAATGTTCTACTACTGCTCTGGCGCTGCATTCAATCCAGATGTTTCTAATTGGAATGTGAGCAAGGTGACAAACATGTACTCCATGTTCCACTGGTGCTCTGGTGCTGCATTCAATCCAGATGTTTCTAATTGGAATGTGAGCAAGGTGACAAACATGTACTCCATGTTCCGCGAATGCCGTGGCGCTAAATTCAATCCCGATGTTTCTAAATGGGATGTGAGCAATGAGAAGAACATATCCTGGATGTTCGGCTACTGCTCTGGCGCTTCGTTCAATCCAGATGTGTCTAAGTGGGACGTTAGCAAGATAACGAATATGTCCTACATATTCTATAACTGCTCTGGCGCTGCATTCAATCCAGATGTTTCTAAATGGAACATGAGCAATATCACAGACATGACCTACTTGTTCCGCAATTGCTATGGCGCTAAATTCAATCCCGATGTTTCTAAATGGGATGTGAGCAAGGTGGAGAATATGTACGCCATGTTCGAGGGCTGCTCTGGCGCTGCGTTTCGTGGTGGTAGAGGAGATAATGGCAACGGAATCGCAAATTGGCAGCTAAAAACTGGGGATAACCCTGTTGTTATGACACAATTTATGCTATCATCAAAGACCCAAGACCCACCATTCCTGGACGAAATTCTGAACGCATGGGCAGCTTTGCACGCAGATGGTAAACTGCCTACCAATATCACGGTAGATTTTGGCAGTAACAAATACACAGCAGCGGGAGAGACTGCATATAACACTCTTAGAGTTGATGCAGGATGGACAATTGCATCTGGAGGACTTCAAGCATGATACACACAATAACGCAACCTACATGGTGGATATCTCACGGGATATATGTTGCACATGGCTATATTGACTATGGTGAGGTGGGAACACCTAATCCAAACTGGGAAACATTTGATAACGAAACCGAGTGGAAAGCCAGGCTGTTAGAACTTGGCGTAGAGATACAGGAGGTGGAAGATGAAGTTGACTAACACATTGAAACACGCAGTCTATGGGGCTGTTGCTATGTTTGCAGTATGCCTTGTTGACACTGCTCTCAATCTACTTCCGAACACTATAGTCAATTTAAAGTGGTTCGGGTTTATCGCCATTATACTGCTTGCGTTTAACCTTGAAAACAACCAGCGTAAGTGGTCAAAACTATCATGGAAAAAGTATCTCCGGCTTAGGTGGCTGGATACTGCGCTTGATCTGATCGCTGGCATTGGCGCTGCTGGAGTTATTCTTTGGCTGTGTGGACTGATATGAAGATCAGCATTGTAAAGGCAACAGCAGATGGGCGGTGCAGTGCCCAGAAGGGAATGAAGAGCCTGAGTTTGAGGAGGCACAATGATTACTTTATCATATAATGACCTTAAAACGATTCAAAAGGCAATGAGCTATGCCTGGTTTGATGGCAGAATGGATCTCAATGTAATTGGAATTCGCAGAGCTGATCCTAAAACTGATAGCTATGATGATACTTTATTCGTTGCGTTCCGGGATATTCTACATCACCCTACAGTGTATTCATTTCCTATTACCACGGAGCCGGGAATATCTACATTGAAAAATCCGCAGAATCCGCAAGGAACTGCCATACTGATGCCAGGACAATACCGTGGTTTGTGGAACATTGGAAGCCACAAAGGATGCCCGGCATTGGTACAGGTGAAACCCTGTACCGTGATCCGTGATCATAACAGAGACGATATCCGGGATTACGATTCTCCCAGGAAAGAAACAGGCATTTTTGGGATCAACCTGCATTCCGTAGATCCACTAGACTATCAGACTGTAGTGGGTAACTGGAGCGCAGGCTGTCAGGTAATACCAATTAGAATGTATAAAGACTTTATCCTGGATCTGGTGAAGATGCAGGGGAAGGTGATTGGCAGCACAAGCATCAGCTACACTTTGCTAATGGAGGCAGCGCTGTGAGCATAATAGGCGCTACGATAGAAAAGATAGCCAAAGTAGCACTTGCCAGGGCTACCCGGGCAGAACGCAGACTAGACCAGATAGACACCGAAAAGCAGGTTCACGGTATGGATATCTATATTCAGGATACTGAGCCGGATGTAGCCGGGGATTATGTCTGGATCAACACTAATATTAATAATATAACTCGTTAGGAGATACAATGGCCAATATCAAGAAAATAGAGCTGGTAAATCTGGAGCGTTGGGACTCCGTGGAAAATGCTTGGAAACAGCTACGAAGCAAGAAAGGCTCTGATGCAGTCGAGGATGTAACAGAAGTCGTACTTTATGATAACGTGACCGGTTTTGATCCCACAAGTTCAGGATTTGATATCCGGATAAACTGGGCATCATTTAATAACGGGACTGATGATGGTAACTCGATCTTCGGATCTGATGGAGGGCTGATCGCAACAACTGCAAAGAGCCAGAAGATACGGTATAAGATCAAAACCACTAGTGCCGGATCACCGAGCGATGTAGAAGTCACTAGCCCTGCATACTATTATCAGATGCTTAAGCTTGCTCTTCCTACAACCGGAGTAATTTCAGGATTACCTCCTGCAGCCGGTGGAAGCATCGGAGCTGTAATCAGCATCAACTTCCCAGGAATCAGCTCATCAATGGTATGGGGCACCGGAGAAACGCAAACGGACGTTCAGCGCATACTGCAGAATACTGCAAACTGGACAGCTAATTGGGGGCTCCAGGGAGGACAGAAAAACCCGAGATCTTTTAGCGCTATCAATTTCAGCGATGTGAGCGATTCTGCAGTAGCTGAGTTTGACGGTACAATACAAAAATTGACCGGGAATATATTACTCCCAGTGACTCAATCCGGGATATATGAGCTTACCATCACATTCCTGCCCAACGACCAGGGATCCGCGCTAACTTGCGCGCAAGTCTTATCCTGTACCACGACAGTGACGGTAAACACAGGTGGAGCTGATAAGCTGATCTACTCTGTGGATGGTGAAGTTCAGTTCAATATGCAATTCACGCAATGATCTATCGCGGTAAAAACGTAATCGCAGCAAAGCGAAATAGCTCCGGGATATTAGTATATATCCCGGAGATTATTCGCGTAAACGGACGCAAATACATACAGCCATATAGATTCAGTAACCATGCGCTGTCTGCAAATCTGCCAAGGATAGTGTATTCTGTAGATGAGATTGTGGATTTACGGCTGTTTTGGGACAGCAGAAACGTCTCGATCACGTTCCCGTTTAGTTATCAGATGCTTTTGGATCTGCTTTCAGGGCAGTTGCAAGTCGATCCATAGCCTGGTCTTTGGATTTATCCAGCAACTTGGCATAGATCTGAGTAACCCTAACATCTGAATGACCAAGCAGTTTAGATACAGTATAGATATCCGTTCCCAGCGATAGCTGGAGAGTAGCAAAAGTATGCCGGGCACAGTGGAAAGTGATTTTTTTACTGATCCCGGCATTCAGCATCAGGGCTGTCAGATTGGAGCGGACATACTTATATGTAGGCAAAGCAAAACACTTATCCATATCCATTCTAAGATACTGCATAGCCACAGATGGTATTTTTAGGCGCTCATAAGAGCCTGTTTTACGGACCTTAATCTCCAGGATATCTCCCTGTATGTTGCGAGGACTAAGCTCTGCTATATCGCCATATCTAAGCCCGGTAAAGCAGGAAAACAGAAAGGCATTGCGAACATCAATAGTTGGGCAGGTGGATTCCATCACTTTCCTAATCTCAGATTCTGTGAGGTAATTCCTTTTGGGGGGCTTTACCCGGATCCTGATATCCGCAAAGGGCGATTCCCGAAGCAACTTAGAGCGGACAGCCTTGTTGCAGACATAATGCAGTACCCGGATATAATGCTCCCTGGTGCAATCCGATAGACCGGACAGACTATCCAGGTATTTATCAGCGTGTTTAGTTTGTAGATCAGACAGATTAAGATATGGGAAGAGTTTCTCCCAATGAGACAGGGCTCCCAGGATCATATCCTTTTGAGATCTGTTTTTTGTGGCGGCGATCGCCGTGGCATAATCGATAAAACCGGTATCACCAGATTGTCTGCCATCAGCCAGGGCAATTTCACGTTCATCCCGCAGTGACATTATTATGCGAAGTGAGCGCTCATCCTGGGGGCGCTCTTTGGGATCCAAGGTCAGGAACAGGCCCGGATAAAACTTTTCCCTTGACCCCTTTTGGTAATGCTCTAAATATAGCACGTACTTTCCAGACGCAGATCGAGTGTATCGGATTTTAATAATCCGATGGAAGTTCGATCCGGTAATAACATCCAATAATTTATGCTTAGCCATAGGACAAATATAGGACAAATAGAGCTGATATCTGTCAAGATATATTTTGACTGGATTCAACAAAGGCGCTATAGATGGGAGTTTACACGATATATGCGAAAGCCTACAAATATGAGTTTATGCTTTACACGCAAGTGGTCGGGGGTTCAAGTCCCTCATCACCCACCAGTGTTTAAGGCGCTTTTGGATAATGGTCGTAGGACAGATATAGGACAAGTATTAAAAAAGCCCGGGATTATCCGGGCTGTGATTTGGGTATGGGCATTGGAGAGCTATATTTTTCTCATGGCTGATTTATGCCGTTCTTACATAAGAGAGCAACATAGCGCGCATCGATGCATAGTATGCCATCAGGGGCAAGCATTCCGTTCTCACAGAGATAGTCGGCATAAGGCTGAAATATGTTGCTAATCGTGCGATCTGGAGTAGGGATTTTTTCCACCTCCAGGATCAAGTCCTGCGCTAAAAATCCACTGCGATCAATTATGTTGTATGCGTGATTACGGGGAGCCTCCTCCATCCAGCAGGCAGACAGGGCATCCTTGAGTGTATTAATATCGTCATAGTCATAATTGATATCATCGAAACAGACGTTGATTCGGCTGAATACTCCCTCGATATCATCCTCGTATTCTCTACTGGGTTTTGTGAAGGGGCGCAACTCAATATCACGGTATCCGTTGTACATTTCATATTCTCCTTTGTTTATCTTGGTAATAAAGCATCGATATCCCGCTTTAGGAAGAGGTAGCGATTAGCCACTTTAGTAGGGGATAAATCACCGCGCTTGATCATAGCAAAGACCGTTGGTCTCGAAATGCCAAGCATGCGGCAGACGTCAATGGTCTTAACATATTCAGCTTCACAGAGCTCGTATGTATAGTCACCAAGGCTGATCCTTGAGATATCAGCAATAGACTCATCCCTGGGATAGTGATAAGCCAGGATAAGCTGATCTGCTTCATCGTAAAAACCTTCACCTTCCCACCAGTCAGGAAGGGCATCGTGCCATTCGCTGGACGGCTCGTGGAAGTATTTCAGACCATCAGCGCTTGGTAGGTATGACTCGTGCCTGTAGTTACCGGATCTATCCTCTGAAAGCATATCAGCGATATAATCCGTAAACCAGCGTTTGGCATCCGCGTAGCTCTTGAAATCGTCCTCTTTCAAGGTGCGATTCATGCGACGATTGTGATGATGAATCATTTCAATTGTGTATATCATTTGTGATACTCCTCAAACAGCTCCATAGTAAGTTCCTTTACTGTACGGCTATTGGCTGGGAGAAATGGCTCTGATGCAGGTGTCCCAAAAGGCCGGAACAAGTATTTTGTTTCGCCAGTTTTAGATATCTCAAACCTGGGAATACCGCTAAGAAAATACACGTGAGTTGTTTTTGGATCGAGCTTCTCGACCGTCTTTGGGTTTAACACTCTAACTGTTCTGATTTCTCCGTGTCTCATATTATCCTCCTTATGATTACACGCTATCTAAAGACTAAGATAATCAGCAATGGAAAGATGTCAAGAGAAATCTATAAAAAACTATAAAAAGTCATAAAAAAAGCCCGGGATTAACCGAGCTGTGGGTAGGGCTTTGAGAGGGAGTAGTTACTGTTTTAACCTGCTGAGCTTTGCCTTGATCTGCTCATCAGACTCGAAGCGTGTTTTTTCGATATGTGCATCAAGATCTGATTTTTTGAAGCGAATGGCAGAACCCACCTTGCACCAGGGCACGATGCCTTTTGCCTTGAGGTGATAGAGAGTACCCTTTGGCATAGAGAGGTATTCTGCTGCCGTCTCGTAATCCATCCATTCAGGATAGGATTTGCTGATGGGAGGATTTTCCACTAAGAGGCGCAAGCTTTGATTTGATGTTTTGAACGCCAGCATAGCTGCATCCATCGCGTTTTCATTTGCCTGGATCACGTCCAGAATTTGTTTTTTATTCATTTGTAATCTCCAATTCTTTAATATAGCTTAGAAGTATATACGCCACTTGTGGGACAATAGCGTTCCCTACTGCTCCAAGTCTGTCCACCCTATTGGGTATCCCATCATCCATTCGCTGAACTGCGGGTTTGCCCACGATTTCTGCAAATTGCTCAAAATAGTCGCGTTGTGCATCCAGTGTAATTGCCGATTTATCCTGTTCTTGCTTTCTTTTAATGTTGTTACATAGTACCCTTTCCCATCCGCTTTGTTTGGAGTGGGAAGCCATCTTCTTATCATCGAGGGAGAACCTTGATTGGCTTTCTTTGTTGGAGTGTGCAAGAATCCATATCCTGTGTCTTTTGTGGCATGCCCCAACTGCGAAAGCCGGTATATCAAGCGTTTGCGTGGTGTAGCCTTCACGCTCCAAATCATCAAGGATATTGTCGAGTTCCATGTTGATGATTCCAGGCACATTCTCACCAATGACCCAAGTTGGCTTTGTGTCTTTAATAATGCGCAACATGTGCGGCCAGAGAGCTCTGTCATCTTCTTTGCCTCTTTGCTTCCCGGCAACACTAAAGGGCTGGCAGGGGAATCCACCTGTAATGATATCTGTTCTTGGAAGAAGTCCATTTGGTATTCTTGTGATGTCATTATATCTTTGGACATTAGGAAACCTCTTTTCCAGTAATTGATTGCAAAACGGATCTATCTCAACTTGATAGGCTATATTAATGCCTGCCCATGTAGCTGCTAAGTCAAAGCCACCAATGCCAGTAAACAATGATCCTAGTGTCATTGTTTGTTAAGCAATCCCTGAATTGCTATTACGTGATTATAGTGATATAGCTTTGTGGTGCCAGTTTCCAGGTTTTGCCAGATCAGAGGCAGGATTCCGGTAATTTCTGAAACCTCCTGATAAGACAGGTTTCCGCGAAGATTTCTGATTTGGTATGGCTTGAAATTTAAGATCCTGGAGTATTCAGGATTCTGGAGCATTTGTGCGTATGACAGTTTTGCCCGCGCCGGAGCCGGAGCAGAGACAGAAGGCATTGGCTTATCAGGCAAGGTATCTGAATTAAGCACTCTGGTTAACTGCCAATTGCCGCCGACTTTGCTCACCATCATAAATTCCCAGAAGGGATATTTGGCTGCAGCAGCCTTGAACTTGACCACGGAATCTTCTCTTTGGAAGCCTTTGACCTCGTGGATCTGGTGAGTGCCATTGGGGAGAATTACCAGGAAGTCCGGGAGATAGGTGAGGCGATCACCCAGGATAATCTTGAAGGGAGAATAGATAAAGTCACTGATCTCACCAGACAGTTTACGAATGGTAAGGTAGTTTGTGTATTCAGATTCCCAACGTGAATCGTATTTCACTTTACCACCTCCGGGAACTGCTGCAGAAACATTCCTTCCGGGACATAGGGACGAAGGGATGGTTTCATAAAGACCGGGATGCCGGCTATCATGGCAGTTTTGACCAGGCAGGAGATCCATTCCCATTGTGGGATAGTCTTGTTTTTTTGATTGCCTGTTTCAGCACCCAGGATAATCCAATCGTAGAAGATGGGATTGTGCCGTGCCGGGCCCAGGAGAGGCTCGAGATTCAGCAGGTAGAGATGCTCACGCACAAAAGACCAGTTTGATCTCAGCTCAGGATTGGTAAATACCGGCTTGTACAATCTGCAATCATCAGTATATCCCAGGATACAATTGGAGGGATAATTGTAATGCCAATATGCCTTGGAGCTGAATTGATGGTTTTTGGTGAGGAAGATAAACTGGATATCCGGGTAAAGCCTGATCTTTGCCACTATTTTATTCATATAGTCTATTGGCCAGTGGTAGATATCAGACATCGAATTGACAAAGACGCGCTTAGTAGAAGCTGAGAATTTGCGTTCGAAATTGCGCGGCATCCACTCTATCATAAAGTTCTTTTGGCGATCGGTTTTACCGAAGCGCCGGGCAAATTTCCGCGCATAGCAGTAAGGGCAATTCTCGTAACATCCCCAAACCGGATTCCAAACCTCGTCTGCCCATTCAATTTTTGTTTTTGCCATAATGAGCCTCCATAAGTTGTACCAGTGATCTTTTGCTTGAGCGGTATTCTTGATATCCAATATCGTGGCGATACCAGTACCATCCATTGCCAAAACAACCATTTCTATTTATAAGCATATCTCCTGATGAATTCCTATAGACTTTTAGCTGTGTACTATCAGGATGGGAGAATCCCATCATAGCCAGCCGGTAATCCAGGGTATTGATTGCTGCGTATTTACTCATAATTACCTCGGTAGAATGGGCATTACAGGCATAGCCTGAGCAGATTGATCCCGGAGCGCACGAGACTTATATACCATATTGGTACGAATCCGGCAGCGCGGACAGATAGCTATATAGCCATAGCGATAGTAAGAAGCTCCCGGTACAGCGATACGGAATTCAGAGTTTTGCTCCCGGTGCAGCTCACATTTGTGCCTGATACGTGGATCGTTTTTCATTGAGATACCTCCACGGGTCTCTCTTTCGGCTTATGTATTTGACGGGGATTTTCATAGCCACGGCTTTTATTGTGCTCAAGCTTTTTAGCTACGAAATACTCAATACTGCATCCCCGGGAGGTCATACCGTAGATATTGCAAATGCCCAGTATCACAATCAGCACATCGACCAGCTCGTCTTGAACTGTGTTTTTTATCAGATATGGAGAATTATCAACAGACATACTCTTGACTTGCTGCAAATCAGCCTGATGATTTTGGATAATCGCCAAAAGTAACTCAGACAGCTCTTCATCGAGTTTGGCGATCTGTTGTAAAATCATATCCTGATTATAGTAATGAGGGTATCGTTTGACTATCTCATCCGATAAACCAGTTACACTTTTCAAAAGTGCGCCCGGATCGATACGATCACGGGGGTATAATGAATAGGCATACTGCCTCGCGATATCACGCAGTGATACAATGTAACACAGGGCATCGTGATTGAATACTCCCTGAGTATCCTTGCAGCGCTCCAGATCACTTAGAATCTTTTCTACCATGGCGATTTCATCTTTTACAGTATCGTGAATCACTTAACCCACCTTTTGGCGATTGACCGGGAAGGCCTGCCAAGATTTGCCCTGGTACGACCAACTTTGGAATTTGGCACATGGGATGATTTGCCCAGTGGAACACAGTGGTATTGACGAGTATTAGCGTATTCACGCAGCCGGGGAGGAATGAAGATCAGGCGGTAGAGAGTTGTAGCAAAGGAATATAAGCTAAGCATCTGCAACCCCACTAAGATCCAGGCTGAGGGAGGCATTTTCACGGGTGAAGCAGACATCGCAGATTTTGGAGGGAGAAGCAGTGTCGTATGCACCATCCATAAAGCGGCCACAGCGAATACAGCGCGGACGGAGCAGCTTGGTAAGCTGATGCTTTACACTATCCAGCTTTGCCTTCATATCCTGGTTTTCCGCTAAGAG
>ERZ724503.20-NODE-20-length-39712-cov-441.229871_pt1 | contig 39712 bp, 73 predicted proteins | sample MGYA00376036_ERZ724503 | MGnify/ENA primary metagenome ERZ724503 (study PRJEB28724, sample SAMN07190885) | wastewater metagenome | isolation source: influent of sewage treatment plant in Hong Hong | place: Hong Kong | collected 2016-03-17 ...
TTGTATTCCTATTACTTTGATTGGATAACTCTCTAAATCTTCTCTTGTTATTTCTAGCCAAGTTCTTGTTTCTAGATTTACAATTATCCTAAATTGATTATATTTAGGCTCATACAAACATACACCCTTATTTGTCATATCTCCACCTTTTCCATCTTTACTTAATGAAGCAAATATTTTATTTCCTTGACAATCTAACATATTATGAAAATGTATTGCTAGTGTTGTTGGGTCAATTAAAGTATTGTTTATTTCGTGAAATACATTATCTTGAAATCCCTCTATGTATTGTTGATAAAATCCAATAATATAGCTATTATTTAATCCTATCTTTTTTCCTCTAAATATTGGTATCATTTATTTCTCCTCTTTTTTATTTTCTAAATACTTCCTATAAGACTCATAAAAAGCTTCATATCTTCTCATTAACTCAACCTTACCACTTCTTTTCCAGTCTGACAAAGTTTGTGGACTGCACCCGAAATGCTTACCTACTGTTTGATTACTTACTTGCTGTTTTGTCATTGCCATTTATTTAACCCTTTTAATTAATCTATACTCTAATTATAAACAAATATCTTTTAAATATAGCTTAAATTTAAAATTATGTTTTAAAATTGATTAAGTTTGCTTTTATTTATTATTTGGTATAATTCAGTCAGTAAAGAGTAAAACTCTTGCGGATTCGCATAGGTTAGTTGCAACTTTACTCTTTATTTCCATTGTTAAGTAAGCTTTTTATAGATACATTGAGTAAGTAGTTTTTCTACTTGGTCGTGGCATTCCCTACTGAAATTTGTATCTATAAGAGGCTTGATGAAATAAGACCACGACCAACTAATCTTTATTTCATAACAAAATCAAAACTCTAATTTAAAATATGTTGGCAACAAAGGCAAAATATGACACCTCAACAAAAGAGAGTTTTAGAATATCTAAAACAAAATGGAAGTATAAATCCTTTATCTTCATTAATGGAATTATCTGTTTATAGATTATCAGATGTAATTTTCAAACTTAGAGAATCACATAATATAGATACTAAAATGACTAAATCTAAAAATAGATTTAATGAACCAGTTAGCTATGCTACTTATATTTATAAAGGCGAGAAATGAATACTCTTAGAAATGAACTAAAAAGAGATTATTCTCAAATACCTAATGACTTAATAACAGATTTAACATTAAGTGCTGGAGCATTAAGAGTACTTTTATATCTATTTACAAAACCTGATGAATGGAATGTTTACAATAATGATATTTGTAATAAATTAGATATTAACGAAAAAACATTAACTAGATATTGGAAAGAGCTTTTATCTTCTAAATGGCTAAGAAGAACTAAATCAATTTCTGCTGATGGAAAATTTACTGGTGGTTATATTTATCATATCGGACAATTTACCACATCGGACAATTTGTCAGATATGGAAAAATGTACTGACATAGTAAAGACTAATCCTATAGTAACAATAAAAGAAAATAATAAAAAGAAAAACTGTGATGTTTTTTTAGACTTTTTAAAAACAAAATGCAAGTACAAAACTAAAGTAACCAAGACTAAAGAGTTTGAGCAACTATTTAAAACAATTAAAGATTATAAACAGTTTGCTATTGATTATATAAAGCATCAAGAAGAAAAAAAAGAATTTTCAGTAAGAGTTACTAAGTTCTTAATTGATTATGAAACAGTATATAAAACTGAATTAGCACCTAAGCAATGGAGTGAGAATAACTAATGATTAATCACCAAATAGAAAGATTACACATAGAGCAGTTAATATTAGTTACTTATCTAAATCAAAATAAAGGGCATATATTAGATGAAATAGAGCTAAGAGATACAAAGATACCTTTTGAACTATTTAAGGCTAATAAGACTACTAAATTGATTGCTAAGGCTATATATAATTTACAAGTAGAAAACAAACCAATAGATGAGATTACAATATTAGCTTATATAGAAAAATTTACAGAAGTAAATGCTAATGAGTGGATTGAGTTAAATTGTAAATTATGGGTTAGTTTTGATACTATGAACTTATATATTAAACAGTTAAAAAATATAGATGATGAAGAAAACAAATTAAAATTATTAGAGGGGTTTTTATGATTCAAGAACTACAAAACAAAACAAAAGAATTACAAAAGCAAATTCATAGAAGCACAACAGCAGATGATAAAATTAATCTAACAAGAGAGTTATATAAAACTAAATTACAATTATTAGATTTAATTCACGAAAAAGACAAGGCAAGAGCTGGAATGACAGCAAGAGAATTAATTTTAAAAGTTGATTCTATGCCTAAATTACCAAAGTTTGAAACTGGAATGAGTAAAATTGATGCTTCATTTGGTGGTGGTTTTGAAACTGGATTATTTATTAATTTAGCTGGAGAAAGTGGAGCTGGAAAAACTACTTTATTAATGCACTTGTTGGGTAATTTATCGCAAGGTAGAAAAACTGTTTTCTTTAATTTTGAAATGGGTGATAGATTATTTGTTAAAAAGCTAAAAGAGTTAAATTTAAACGATACACAATTAGATAATTTAATTATTGATTCAGATACTAATAAGCTTGAAGATTTACTTATGGAGATTGAACTGTATGCAGAAGATGGAATTAAATTTTTTGCGATAGATTCTAAAATGAAAATTTATTCAAATAGTCAAGGGCAAGAATATCAGCAAATTAGTAATATGAGTAAAGAGTTATCAAGATTATCAGCTAGAAAAGACATAGTTATATTTTTAATTAATCAGATGAATGAAGAAGATATTAAAAACAAAAGATTAGCTTTTAAGGGTAGCGGTGATCAAAAATATGATAGTGATATAGCTTTATTTTTAGTAAAAGAAAATGAGCAAAGAAAATTAATCTGTACTAAAAATCGTATGAATGATAGATTATTTAATATTGATATAACTATTGATGATTATAGAAATAATAGACAGCCAGTTATAGTTGAGTTTAAACAAGATGAAATTTTAGAAGAAGATGCAAGTTTTGATATTAGCTCTTTTGATGTGTTTAATGGCTAAAGCTAAACAAATTGAACTGAAAGACTGCACTAAATGCATTAATTCACAAACTAAAGATAATATAACTTATTGCAAGTTAAGAATATTTGATAATGGATTATTTACAGATTATGCAAAAGTTAATTTTTGTGATTGCTTGTGGTGGAAATTAAGGAAGATTTAAAACATATTTTTATATAATTAGGTATTTTAAAAGAGGAGATACGAATGAGTAAAGATGAAATTATATTTTTTCTAAGCTATGATTTAGATTGGTTAGTTCCAGCGAGTGATGAAAAATTGTTAAATGAAGTAAAAGAGGAGTTAAAGTTATGAGTATTTACAAAAAATTAAATGAGTTTAAAACTAAAGTTGGTGCAATCAAAAAAGATTCTACTAATCCACATTTTAAAAATAAATATGCTTCAATAGAAAGCGTACTTGATACAATAGAACAGCCATTATTAGATGCTGGTTTAGGTTTTATTCAATGTGTAGAAGATTTAAATTTAATCACTACTATTTATGATACTGAAAGCGATGTAACTATTAGCTCCAAAGTTCCACTAATCTTAAATAAACAAGATATGCAACAGCTAGGAAGTGCAATTACTTATGCTAGAAGATATGGTTTAGTTTCTATGTTTGGATTAGAGCAAGAAGATGATGATGCAAACTTAGCAAGTGGAAATACACAAAAGCCAACTCAAAATGTACAACAAGAAACAAAAGATCATATCTCTAAAGAACAAGCTACAAGTTTAAATAAGTACGCCTTAGAACAAGGTCAAGAGATAAAAAAAGTTTTAGAGTTTTTTAAAGTTGATGGATTATTAAAATTAACTTCTAAGCAATACAATTTCGCTATGAGTAAATTAAAAAATAAGGAATTTATATAGATAGAGTTTATCTGTGTAGATATTTTAGATGTGTTGGAGGGTGTAATACCCTCTATTGCGAGTTTAAATATAAAAGGGGATTAGATGATAATTAAAAAAGAAACATCACTTGAAATACAAAGTCAAGATACAAAAGAAACTCTAAACTGGAAATTAGAACAATTAACAAATAACAATCTTCCAGTTGAGCAAGGAATGGCAGATTATATTTATTTTGGTGTATCAAATATTGATGCAAAAATTAAGCAATTAAAAGCTTATAAAGATGAAATATTAAAAGAAGTTAAAAACCTTGAAGCATATAGATCAACTGTAAGTGAAGAAATTGCAGAATGGATACAAGGTCAAGGCGTTGATAGATTAGAAGGTTTAGAGGTTAGTTCTATTACTATTAATCAAGGTAGTGAAGAAAAAGAAGAAATTAGCGAATCAGTTAAGTTTGTTTTAGATATAGATAATAAAACTATGGAAGAACATTTGGTTAGTTTAGGTTATGCACATTATGAAAAAGTTACAACTACAAAAGTAACTTTAGCAACAAAAGATAAAATTAGAATCAATAGTAAAAGAAAATGAATATAACATTTGAAAAAAGGGGAAATATGTTAATCCCCTATGATAAAGAAGAAATTGAAAAGCTTAATAAATTAAAAGATGGGATTTATCAAGTTAAATTATCAAATTTAGATTTAAGGACTCTAACACAAAATAGAGCCTTTCATCTTTATTTTACTATGGTTGCAGTACAATTAAATAATAGTGGTTTATATATTAATAAACTTATTAAAGAGAATAAATATAAAGCTGATATTGACTGGAGTGGTGATTTAGTCAAAAATCAGCTTTGGCGTCCAATTATGGAAGCTATTTTAGATAAAAAATCCACTACTCAATTAGAAAAAAGTGAAGTTGATATGGTTTATAATACTTTAAATAGGTATTTATCAAATATGGGTATTAGCGTACCATTTCCAAACGCTGAAATTAAATAAAAAAGGATTAAAAATGGCATTAGGAAAAGTTTTAGGAGTTTATAGATTAACTCAAGATGTAGAATTAAGATATTTACCATCAGGTAGTGCAGTTGCTAAATTAAAGTTAGTTAATAGTTCAAAATATAAAAGTGCATCAGGGGAGCAAAAAGAAGATACTTGTTTTATTGATGGAGCAATATTTGGGAAAATGGCAGAAATTGCAAACCAATATTTAACTAAAGGTAGTAAGATTTTTGTTAATGCAGAACTTAAACAAGAAACTTGGGAAAAAGACGGGCAAAAACAAAGCAGACATACTTTAAAAATTGATAGTTTTGAAATGCTAGATAGTAAGCCATCAGATAATCAAGGGCAAACACAAGCAAAAAGAGAGCCACAAATAGTGTATGAAGAAAGCAATATTCCAAATATTAATATTGATGATTTAGATTCAGAGATACCATTTTAGTAGTTAAATATGAAAGATGATTTTTACTTACAAGCATTATGGCATCTTATGCCTAATGTATTAAACGAAAAAGTAGGATTTGATATTGAAACTTTTGGAACAACAAGAGATGAAAAACAATATTTTTTCTGGAAACAAGGAGATGGAGAAACCGAAGAAGAAAAAGCAAATGATTTTTTAAATAGTGGAAGTAAATATTTTAATAAAGAAAAATTTGATAAATGGTGTTTTAATAAAGTTTTAGAAATAAGACAATCAAAATGTTAAAAAAGAAAAAATGTAAAAATTGTTTACAAATGTTTCAACCAGAAAGAGAACTACAACCAGTTTGTAGTTTTTCTTGTGCTATTGAATGGGCAAAAAAGCCTAAAGTTCAAAAAGCTTATAAAATTGAAAAGAAAAAAGAACTTATTGAGAAATATCCTGATAAGTCAAAATGGTTAGCAAATGCTCAAACAGTTGTAAATACTTATGTAAGATTAAGAGATAGTAATAAAGAAAAATGTATTTCTTGTGATTATAGTTTTAATCAAGGAGCTAGACAAATTCACGCATCACATTTTCGTCCTGCTGGACAAGTTCAACAATTAAGATTTAATACGCTTAATATATGGGCAAGTTGTTCTATTTGTAATAATCATAAATCAGGTAATTTAATACCTTATAGAATAGCTTTAATTAAAAAGTTTGGCATTGAATGGGTCGAGAATCTTGAAGCAAATCACGAAACAAAGAAATATACAGTTGAATACTTACAAAGATTAATTAAAGTATTTAGAAAGAAGATTAAATTATATCAAGAAAGGTTTAGATAAATTTCTAAATTCTTTCTTTTTTTATGTAAAATTACTTGACTTATAAAAATATATTTTATATAATTACACTATATAAAGAGTTTGACTCTTAAGATATTTTAAAATTTTATGTTAGATTGATTAAAGTGCAAGTAGTAGTATGTGAAAAATTTTATTCTTGCATTTTAATCAGTTTAATAAAAGAGGAGAAAAGAAGATGAACCAATTACTTATAGGTATAGCTAAACGATTAGTCTGCAAAGCTATTAAAGTTAATACTGAAGAGTATAAAATAGAAGTTGCTTACAAGTTTATTATTAGTCATAGTGCAATTAATATTACATTATTTAAAAACAACAGTAAATGCAAATCTTATTTATTTTATGACGATGAATGGGATTTTAAAAATTATATGTTTAGATATAAAGCAATTTTAAGAAAAATTAGAAAGAGGGAATTATGAAAATTATAATCAAAGACAAAGATAATAAAATTATCAAGATATATGAAAATATAACTAATCCGATACAAGTTAGCGTAATAGCTAGTAAACACGAATTTTGGCAATATGGAGCAGATAATGAATAAACCAATTCAATATCAAATAGCAATAGACACATTTGATAGAGCTAAGGCAAATATGACTAAAACAGAAATAATTGCTTGTTGTAAGTTCAACATAGATAAATACTGTTGGAGAGTTAAAAATCAAGATATAAGTGATTTTGAAAAAATAATAGCTTATGCACATTTTGCTATTGATATATTAAAAGAAAAAAAGGAGATACAAGAATGAGAAATGAATGTTTAAATTTAATAAATACAGAAAAAAAAGAAGTGATATACAACTTAGAAAAACTAGAAGAACTAACTATAAAATGGAGTGAAGACAGAGGGATTATTAAAAACTCAAATTCACTTACGCAATTTGCAAAACTTATTTCAGAAGCTGGTGAATTAGCTGATAATATAGCTAAAGGTAGAAATATTGAAGATGATATAGGGGATTGCTTAGTAGTTCTTTGTAATATTGCAAAAATGAATAATACAAATTTAACTAATTGTTGGAATGTTGCTTACAATGATATTAAAGATAGAAAAGGTTACTTAAATGAAAATGGTACTTTTATAAAAGAAGGAGATGTGGAATGAAACAAGAAAACAAAACAGAATATAGTTTTAGCGTTAAAGGAACAATAGTTGAGTGGTTAATAGTAGGATTTGCAATTTATGGAGTTTATTCATTAATTATGGAGATAATAAAATGAATCCAAATAAAATAGATATGACTTTAGAAAGAAGTAAAGAACAATGGAGCGATTTATTACACGCTGTTAAAGTTAATGATAAAAATGTGCTAAATCAAGAAGAGCAAAATTATTATGTAAGTAAGATTGAGTTTAAACTAGGCATTAGAAACAAGCACTTAGAAGTGTTAAAAGACATTGAAGCTGGAATGGCTGATATTGATGATGTGATGTAAGGAGTTAGTTATGAAAAATATAATAAATATGCTAGAACTTAATAACTGTGAAGCTAGTGAAAACTTTATGGGAAATACTTATGAATGTAAAAAAGTAGATTCAATTATAAATGATGTAATAAAAAAACTTAAAGTATTTGATGATTTTATTACACAATGTGAATATTGCACTATGTATGATTTTAATAGTCAAATATGTAAACAAAATGGCTGTAAAGATATGGAAGATTTTAAATTTTTTAAAGAAATAGAATGAAAAAAGATTTAATAATAGTAGGTTTAGCTTTTTGCCTACTAATCCAATTCGGAGTATCAATAAAAAATAGTTATTACTTATCTAAACTAGAAAAAGATTTAAAAGATACAGTTAATGTTGTGTACTGGCTCAATGATAAGCTTTTAATTGCTGAAGATAATATTTATTACTTAAATAAAGAGATTGATTCTAACTATAAAGAACTGGAAGAAAAGAAGCAACTAGAAAGACTTATAAAGGATTTGCGGTAATGTAGATAACAAACCTCTTGTAATTGCTTTAGCTTTTACAGAGTCTAGTTTAGATTATAAAGCAAAACATAAAAATGATGTAGCAGTTGGTATATGCGGAATTGTACCAAAGTTTCATAAAGAGTTATTAGATAGTTACAATGTGCCCATTAACTCATTAAAAGCGTGTGAAGTGGTTTATAACTATTATTTAGAGATAAACAAAGGTAATAAAATTAAAAGCCTTATAAGCTATAAGGGAATAGAATCTAAGGATAATATTTATTTGGTTTATAAGGTTTTAGAAATTGAAAAGGGGTTAAAGTGAAATACTCAATTATTACAAGTAAATATTTATTTAAAGTAGATAGTAAAGACAGTTTTCATTTTGCTTTGTATGATAGTCTTTTAAAATATAGTTTTGATAAGGCATTTAGAAATTTTAAACTAAAACAAAGATAATATACAATATAATTGTAAATCTAAAAAGAGGAGAAAGAAGATGATTAGTAAAGAGCTACTAGAATCTATAACAGAAATGAAAATAGGATACATAAGAAAAGAAGATAAAGGCAAAACAATTGCTTATGCTTCAAGATTTCCAAATGGTGTATTTTGGAATAATCATAGAATTAACATCTACGAATTAGCTGATAAATGTAAAAAGTGGGCTTATAAACAAAGTAGTCATAGTACAGGATATGCAATTAAAACAGTTCATTATGGTGATAGTGTAGTAGGTGGATTTATAGGAATTGAAGAAAGCTATATTGATAATTGCAAAACAGAGTGTGAATTAGTGTTTAAGCTTTGTCAATGGATATTAGACAAAAAGGAGCAAAAATGACTTATAAACACTGGATAAATAAAAACTACGATAGATTAGTTTCAGAGTATGAAGATTACTTTGATAGTATAGATAAAGAGATTGATATACCTATGAGTTTAGATGAGTTTATTTTGGATAAATGGGATAGTTTAGATTTTTATGTTGAAAGAGAGGAGAGAGAATAATGTGTAATGTTCCAAGACTAATTGACACACAAGAAAAAAGAATTAAAATAGAATGCTTAATCGCTTTTATTCATTCAAGAATAACTGGCAAAATGTTTAGAGAAGAAGATAAAGATAATACTTTTGTTTTTAGTAATAGATACTCTGAAAAAGATGCAGTTAGAAAAGGAAAAGAAATAGAAAAAGCAATAGAGGATATTGCAACTATTGATAAGATAAACGATAAGATTAAAAAAGCTCCGGTTATTTTAGCAAATATGTATAATGCTAATTATTCTAAATTATCAAATAAATTAGAAAAGCTTTTAGATAAAGATAAGTCTTTAATTGAAGGACTTATTGGACTTCATTTATTGGAATTATCAACTGTAAATGGAATGTTAAATTATGGGGATAATGAAGCTATTGAGTATTATAGAGAAAGTATAGCTTTATATGAAAATGATAATTATACAAATGATGAAGATGTTAAAACTACAGTTAAAAGAATGCGTGAAGTGTCTTATGAATTGTTTGAGTTTTATTGGAGAAAGAAAGGTAAAAAGTAATGGATTACAAATTATTTGATGAGATTGAGGATAAAATTTAATGGAAATAAAAGGGGAGAAAATGGAAAATATAAACTATGATGAGTTTAAAAAGAATAGAAAAGTAAAATGTGAAATTTATAACGATAATTTTCAAAATTCAAAAAGATATGGAATTAAAAAAGCACAGCTAGTCATTGCAGACATTCCTTATAATTTAGGAAATAAAGCTTATGCAAGTAGTCCTAGCTGGTATAAAGATGGTGACAACAAGAATGGTGAAAGTAAAAAAGCTGGTAAATCTTTTTTTAATACAGATAATAATTTTAACTTAGTTGAATATATGCACTTTTGTAGCAGAATGTTAGTTAAAGAGCCAAAAGAAAAAGGTAAATCTCCAGCTATGATTGTATTTTGTTCATTCGATCAAATACCTATGATTATTGAAGTTGGAAAAAGATATGGCTTTAAAAATAATTATCCATTATTCTTTATCAAAAAATCTTCACCACAAGCACTTAAAGCAAATATGAAAATAGTCGGAGCTACTGAACACGCTGTGGTTTTATATCGTGATAAGCTTCCTAAGTTTAATAATGGTAGGCAATTAGATAAAGAAGGAAAAAACATAAGAGGTACTGGCAAAATGGTGTTAAATTGGTTTAACTGGGAGCGTGATGGCAAAGAAATTCCAAAAATACACCCAACGCAAAAGCCAGTTAGATTATTAAAGCAACTAATAGAAATTTTCACAGATGAAGGTGATGTAGTTATTGACCCTTGTTGTGGAAGTGGTGCAACTCTAAGGGCAGCAAAAGAACTAAGAAGAGATTCATACGGGTTTGAGATAATGAAAGATATTTATACAAAAGCAAGTGAAGAAATGTTAGTTTTTGAAAAAACATTATTTGATTAGGAGTTAATTATGAACTACAAAAACTGCCGTTGGTTATATCCAAACTATACAGAAGATAAAGATATTTGTCTAAATGGTGCTGTTGAAGAAGAAGTGGTTAATGATGAAATTTGTGATAAATGTAGTCATTATTTTTCGTATGATGATAAAGAAAATTTATCAAATAGTGATGAAGATACTGAAAGTTTAATTTAAGATAGGTTTTATTCCTATCTTAAAAACAATTCTTTTTCTTTTTGCCTTCTTGAAACTAATCCATTTAAAATTTTTCCACCAGCTTGATTCCAACGACCGAATTCTTGCGAAGCTCCTATATAATCAGATAAATTTAACTTTTTTAAAAGCGTACTCCAATTAAAATTTTTATTACCTATATTATAAGAAAATGATACTAAAGCGTCAAATTGGTTTTGATTTAAAGGAACTTTTACAACTTTATTAATATTTTCGCTAAATGTTTTATTAGCTATAAATTCTAATAATTGAGTAGCTCTTTCTTCTGTAATTGGTTTATCTTTTAATTTTACTTTTGTTCCATCTTCATAAAAAGTATTACCATATCCAATAGTAGGTATTCCAGCTGGACACAAATAAGGACTTGAAGAAAACCCTTCAAATTGTTTTATTAAATTTAATCCATTTTCGCTTATCTTCATTTATTTACCTTTAAATTGATTAATAAGCTCTTGCTTCTCATTACTTCCTTTAGAGCTTCCTCTGTGAAAATTTATCACAGTCCCTACATACATCAAAAATGAACCAAACATAGTGTAAGCTAATTCCTTATTCTCAATAGGTAACTTAAATATAAACAAGCAGAAAACTAATACTACAAGAGATAATACCAAAACTAAATCAATAATGTACGCAGTGTTCTTTGCTAGTTTTGAGCTAAATTCACTTGTTTGAATTTGTGTATTCATTACTTGTGCATTATTTGTATTCTGAATATCTAATCTTTTATCTTCTAAAACAGTTTCCTTTTCAAGCTTTAACTTCTCAAAATCAATTCGCATAATTTCTATCTGAGAATCCATAATCTTTTGCTTATCCTCAGCAGTTAATTCTTTAGATTCTAAATCAATTCCTGTTAGAGCTTTCACGCCTTTTTTAACTAGAGGCATACCAATCTCACTAATTAAATCATCTATAAAATTTATTCCTATCATAATATAACCTTATTTTTCTTGCAAAATATTCAAAACTTTTTCCACTTTTCCATCTACGCTATTAACTTCTTTTTCAATATTTGCAGTAGTATTTCTAATTAATTCTAATTGTAGTTCAAGTTCTTTTCTTGTAACAAATTCTTCAGTAACTTCTTTTAATGTAACTTTTTTATCTAAAGCCTTTTCAAAATTAGTCATCTCTTTTTTTACTTCTTCGTATTTAGTAAAACAAATATCAATCTTTTTGTCAAGTTTTGCATAATCTTCTTTTGCTTCATCATCTCTTTTTTTAAAAGATTCTTTTAGTTCTTGGTGCATAGTTTTAAATGTTTCATCGTGTTGCTGAACTTTTTGTTTTACGATTACAAAAACTGATACAACTGTTATTAATCCCATAACCAATTGTAATATTATGTTTAAATCCATTATTTACCCTGATTTTAAATTACTTGATTATATCAAAAATAAAAATAGACAATGTTATACATAAAAATTGAATAAAGCCATAAGCCAACTAATAAACCCAAATAAAGAGCGTAAATTTGTACGCCCGTTATTTTATAAAAAATTATTCCAGTACCACGCCAACGATTTAATAGTATTTCCATTATTTACCTTTAGATTCGTAATAACCTTTTAAATACATTTCTATTTCAATTAATTTCCATTGCTCTGCTGTGTATTCTTTCATTTTTGCGACCTTATTATTTCTCTTGCTTCTGCTCTTTTTAACTTTAACTCTTCCCACTCAGGAGTATTTTTTTTATCATAATCATCACCAAATTTAAACTGTGTAGAGTCTAGCAAAAATTGAGCTTCTTTAAGTTTATATTCTAAAGACTGTTTAAAATTATCATCATTTAATTGGTTGATGGCTTGTATTTCTTCTAGACTAATTGGTTTCATATCTTTAGTTATAAGGTTATCTTGACTCCCATCCGATTCAAATCCAAATATCTCTTTATTTTTATTTATATAATATTTCATTTATTTCCTTTTATCTTAATTCTAACCACTTGTTGATTGTTGCACCAGGGGCAGAAGTACATGAATATGTTGCACCGTTTGGAATCACAAATGGTAAGGGTAAATCAATTAGCACCCCAGTTCCAGCTGTACTAAATATACCGATTGCTATTCCGTTTATTGTTAATGAAATATTTGAGCCAGTCCCAGTTATACCTTTTATAAATATAAATATTGGTTTCCCAGTTGTGTTTGTATATGTTACTCCCGAACTTCTTGAAGATGTAACATCTTGCCAAGTTTGATTAATTCCAATACTTTCAGAAACTTTACCGTTTGTAGTTGCGTATCCTTTTACTGTCGCACTAGATACACCAGCAGTTCCAGTTGGTGTTGCACTTGAAGCAAATACTATTGTTGTACTTGTTACGCTTATAACTAACTGAATCCCATTTGCTGGATATGTTGTTGATGTAAGCCCTGACACTTCAATATAATCACCAGCTATAAAAGTATGTGAAGCAACATTCAATGTTATAGTTGTTGTTGCATAACTCCAAGAAGTAATACTTACTGGAGTAGATTTATAAGATATATTAGGAACTAAAATATTGCTTGTAAAAGTTTTAACACCATCTATTGTTTGATTTCCAGTTAATTTTACATCATCATCTGCATAAGATGTATATGTTTTCGTAGCAACCGTATAAGTCCCTAAAATAACCCAAGCAGTATTATCGTGATTTCTCATTTTTAAATAATAATAAGTAGCATTTGAAGTATCAACCCACATCATAAATGCCTTAGTAACCGTTGGAGCAGTTGAACCACTATTATGTGTGAGTATAGAATCAAATATTTGATTTATTTCAGTTCTCATATTTAAACCGCTAGGACTTGCAGCTATATTATAATCAGCTTGTGCCATTTAAACCCTTTTTTATTTTTATTATACCGAATTAATAGCCTTGCGAAATCCAATTTATATTTCTTGCAACATTTGATGCACCATTTTTTACTGTTACTGTAAATCCAATTTTTGTATCCGCTGTAATAATTACATAATCACCGCTTTGTGAATTGATAATTGTAATTTGAATATTAACACTATCTGTGTTAAAAGCTTCAGGATAAGTTACAACTAATCCACTTGTAGAAACATTTACATTTGTTCCTTGTTGAATTTTATCAGGAACATCTGAAATAACTTTACATTCTGTAATAACTGGAATAATTCTAGGATTTGAAGTTTCAATTAATAATCTAAATTCAAAAGTTGTTGCAACATAATCACCTAAAACATAATTTTGCCAAGTTGTACTATCTAGTTTTATTTGTGGAGTTACTTTAATTGTATCCTTAATATCTCCGTCCACATATTCAATTAAATCAAAATTTGCAACCAAGTCAATATTATCATCTAGGTTAATTCCATAAACCTTATAATTAAAATCTATTCCTAGTCTTTGTGAATAATCTAAAGTAATCAAATGAGTTGATAATTCATAAACACCATTTAAAACACTTCCATTAATATAGTCAATATTTGCAACTGTATCAAAATTAACAATAGTATCAATATCATTTATAACTGGATTTAAAATTAAAGATACGCCGTAAAGAGGGTCTACATAATTTGTACAGTTTGTTTTTGTTCCACTAAAATTAGTAGCTTTTTCATCTGCTGTAAAAATTACATTTTGTACAAGATTGTCTCCAGTAATATTAATTGATGTTTCTATTTCTGAATAATTTGTAAAACCATAAATATTTGTATATCTTGCTTTTATAAAATATTCACCTCTTCCACTTGGCTTATAAAACTTGTCTAATGCTTTGCCTACCACTTGCCCATTGCTCCAAGATATACCTTTTCTTATTTCATATTCAATTGTTGAATTTAAAGATTCTACTAACGACCAACTAAGTTCTACTTCTCCATTTTTATTAAAATAAGATGTAAAATTTTCTACATTAGGCAAATATGGAATAGATGTGTTTATTCTTGATGATTCGCTTAAAACATTTGAACTATCAATTGCTGCCACTGATAAGTTGGCTTTTTGATTTTTAATAGGAATAATTACATTATTTGTTAAACTTGTAGCAATTAAAGTTCCAAGTTCATCATAAATATTAAATTGTTTAAAATCAATAGGCTTATCGCTATAATCCCAAGTTAAAGTAATATTATCTACATCAAAAGAATAAGTTAAATTCTCAATTGGTGGTGGTGGATTTAATTTCCCTAAAATATTATAACTTTGTGTTAATATTTTTCCATTTGTATCGGTTATTTTAAATTCATTGTTTCCAGTTAGTGTAGTTACAAAATCATAACTATTATCCGTAGTCATAGTTAAAAATTCACCATTTACATATACTTTATAATTAATTGAGTTTCCAGTCCATTTTAAATTAACTACTGTTTCAATCTCATTAGTATTTTGTTTGTATCTTATATAATCGCTTATAAATAAACTTCTCAATCCCAAATCACTAATTATAGGTATATTTACAGTTGAACTATCATCATAAACATTAGCGTTATATTCAATACAAGTTATTTGTCTTGTTAAATCACTGCCCGTTGCAATATTTACAACTCTAAATAATTTACTTGTTTTATTAATCTCTCCAAACATATAGTTATCATAAAGTTCAAAAGTATAATTTAAAGTTTCTGCAACTGTTAAAGTGTTAGTTGTTCCAGTTCCAGTTACTGTTATTTCTTGAATTTGATTATTTTTATTTCTCAATAAGACTGCGTAAGTTTTTCCAACTATAAAAGTAACTGGCTTATCTAAAACAATTTGACTGCTATTACAGCTAACTATACGCCCACTATATCCATATTGAGGTAAATCGTGAGATATTCCAACTATATCACCATATTTACATACTAGAGAATCGTGGAACGCTTCAAATTGTACAGTTTCACTTAAGTATCTATTACATTTTAATTGATAGTTAGCGTGTCTTACTGCTTGTGTTCTATCTGTGCATCCGATTAAATTTAATTCGCTTGTTTTTCTTTCAATAGCTGTGTCATAAGTAGTGTTAGATATTTCAACTACTGTACGATTATAATTATCATTTTTATCATAGTATGAAACTTGAATTATATTTGCTCTATCATTTATCGGTAAATAGCTTTGTTTAAAAGTATCTGTTAAAATGTTACCCATTCCAAATGTAAAAACTTGAGTTGGTAAAATATCTTTTTTATCCATAATTACGGCGTATTTACTTCCAAATTGTTGGATTGAAGCACGACCATTTAAAGTTACTAAATCTAAGGCTTGTCGAACATTTACTATTGAATCAAAAACTATATTACATTTATATTTTTGTGTAGTACATTCAGTTTGAAAATCTGTAAAAGTTGAATCAAAAGTTGTAACATTTGAAACTTCATTTAAGATAGTTTGACTTATTAAAGATGGATTATCGCTGTTTGCAGTTACATCGCAAGTGACAACGGGCGTACTACCGCTTAATTGGTCGGTTGCTAATGCTCTTATAGCTAATAATGCAGTATTTGGATAAATAAATCCATCGTTTACACCCATTTCTAAATATTCAAAATAAACATCACTTCCGTATCTTGAACCACTTAAAGGAGTTTCGTATAATCTTGCTCTTACTTTATAAGTTCCAGCGGTTAAATATTTTTTTATAAATGTTTTTCTAAATGCTGATGTACTTGCTGCCGTTATTGTTTCATAAGGTAATGTATAAGATAAAACAGTCGCATAAATAGTACTTGCAATTTTCCCAGCTGTCCCGATTGGCGTGACTGTTCCCTTTGGTAAAAGTATTGCAGTAGTTGGAAGAGTTGATATATAAGATATAAAAACACCACTTGAATTATACTTTTGATAATAATCATTAGTTTCATCTCCAATGTATCTATAATATTCACTGTATGTACTTGCAGATGTATTTGAAGTTATAGGAGTCCAATTCGTACCATCTGCACTATATTCAATAACTAATTTAACAGAATGTTCAACCGTTTGTGCTTTATCATTCATATAATAAAGCCCTCTAGGAAAATAAATAACCGCTGTTAATTCAGTTATTCCATCTTCGCTTGTAGTTGTATCAAAATCTGTGCTTAATTTTTGATTTACACTTTTATCAAATCTAGTAGTAGCAAAATCGGGGATTACTAATTGATTATTTGTTCCATATCTAATATCAATCGAAACATTATCAAAGTTATCTATACTTTCATCGTTAATTTTAATATTTGAAACATTAGCAATTTGACCATCATTTAAAGCATAAAGTCCGTGAAAATATTGCTTATCATCTATTGACTCAATATATTTAGCAATTAATGGAGGTGTAACTTTATGAGTTCCAAATACTTTGGGAATTGGTGTGCCTTGTTGTGATTTATTATAGGCATTATCCCAGCTATAAGTGCTTGAAGTTGAAAGATTACCACCTAAATTTAATGATGGCGTAGCAGTTGGTAATAAAGCATTGATTAAAAGTCCACCACCTAGAATAATACCGCCCGTTACAAGTGAAGCCCCTAAACCTGATGCCATTCCTAAGCCATATCCAGCCAATGCCCCTTCTGCTGCAAAAACCCCCGTGCCTAAAACAAATTGAGGTGCAAAAACAGCTAAACCAATCATAGCAACAACTTTCAAAATGCCACCCATTCCGCTACCTTTTGGAACGACTTGCACTAAAATATAATCACTATCTGAAACCTCAAAATCTTCAAGCTCTAAAATTCCATTTTTATAAATTCTTAATTCATAAGCTATACAATCGTAGGCTATTTGCTCAATTACTTCTTTTCTATTTTTAGCTGTTGTATATTGTACTGTTCTATCAAGTGGTTGTAATATATTATGCTGAGATACAATCCTACCCATTTAAAGCCTTTTTGATTTAATTATATCAAATCTTTATGCCGATAAAATCCAGCTACTAACTTATAATATTTAGTAATGTTTTCAACGACGCAATTAGTTTTTTCCGTTGTATGTATCATTTGTTTATCGTTAATCATTACCCCAAAATGTGTAACTAAATGTGGATAGTTAGAATCTAATCGTATTGCTACTATATCTCCCTCTAAAGGCGTTTTAACTTCAACCCAATTATTTACTTCACCTAAATAAGATTGATTGATTAAATCGCTCTGATTGTGCTTTACATCTGTGTTTAATATGTATTTGTCATATTCTTGTTTATAGATTAGTTTTACTAGATTAAAGCAGTCATATTTTTCAAATGGCAAACCGATGTATTTTATGTAATTATTCATTATGATTTAACCCCAGCAAAGCCACCAAATCTAGGACTGTTGTTTAAAGAACGGCAAAATGTTAGGCTCTTATCACAACTTGTAGCACTTCCACTATATGCACATTGAGTTGATTTAAACTTCCATTGACAAAAATCAGCGTAAATACTTCTCAAGGGATATTTAAGTGTGAACGGGTTAGATGCCCCTAATTTAAAACTAGCAAAATGCGAATCCATATCCCAAGAAACCAACTCAAATCTTTCTTTTAAAACATAATCAGATAAATCAACTGTATTAACTACGATTATATTTGCATAAATTTGATTTCCCTCTATTCCATTTGCTTTTAAATAAATATCATAATCCATCATTAATGAGTTGATACCCCGTGAAGTATTATCTATTTTAATCTCAAATTGTGGAACTTCACCTTTTCCCGAAGTTATCTCACCCATATTAAACAGAAATGCTTGATATTCGTTTCCTAAAAAAGTTACATTTGCGTTATAGTTTGCAAGATATAAAACATCGCTTGATGGGATTTCTACTTCTAAAAGTACAATTAATTTTTCATCTGATGCTAGTTTGTTTAAATCATTTATAGTATTTAATGTGGGCATACTAAACCTCTCTACAATCTAAGCTAACTTCACGCATATCAAAACTTACTTTTTTAATTGCAAACTCATCTGAAATAAAAATACAATTATAAGTAACACCATCAAAAACAAGATTAAAAATTGTTCCAACATTATTATAAAAGAATGTTTCAAGAGTTGCACAATCTGTTGATGTTAATAAATAGTTTAATGTAAACTTTTGTTTTGGTAGCATCTGTGAACGAGTATAGATATAACCAATCTCTGTCTGTGAACGAAGCGACTGTTTTACGCCCGTTCTCGTGCTTGTTTGGCTTAATCCTACCAATGGAATGAAACTCATATTTAATTCCTTTTTTATATTTATTATACTATAATACCTTGTTATTGATTAGTAGGGAGTACATCACCCCTGCTACTCTCTACTAATTCATAAGCAGGGGTGCTTCAAATGGAAAATAATCAAAATAAAAATTTAGTGTTAATAGATGACTTAGGGTATAAATATCCTAAACAAACAAGTAAAGAAAAAAGACATTATGCAAAATATAAATGTTATTGTGGCAATGAGTTTGATGCTTTAACTGATAATATTAAAAAAGGAAATACGACTAGTTGCGGTTGCCACAAAAAAGAAATAATTACAAAACACGGATTAGTAAATCATAGATTATATAAAATATGGCAAGGCATATTGCAAAGATGTTTAAATAGTAAATCAATCGCTTATAAAAAATATGGATTAAGAGGAATAATTATTTGTAAAGAGTGGGATAATGATTTTATGTCTTTTTATAATTGGGCTTTAGAAAATGGTTATTCAGATAATTTATCAATAGATAGAATAGATAATGATGGCAATTATGAACCTTCAAATTGTAGATGGACTACTAAAATAATTCAAGCCCAAAATACAACAAGGATAAGAATAAATAATACAAGTGGCTATCGTGGTGTAACTTGGAGTAGAGAAAAGAAAAAATGGAAAGCAAGAATAAATATTAATAAAAAAGAAATACATATAGGATATTTTAAAAACATAATAGAAGCTGCACAAGCAAGAGATACATATATAATTAATAATAATTTAGAGCATACTAGGAATTTTTCCTAGTATTACTTTCCAAGTGCTGTTCTAAGCCCCATTTTATTGCTTTGTATTCCGTTTATTACAACACTAAGTATTAAGCCTTCCATTGATTGCCTAGTGCTTGTATTGGTTACTTGCACCTCTTGATTAGATTGATTAATAACCTCAACTTTTACAACTCCATTGCCACCGCCAGGACTTGAAACACTTGGTGCAATATATCCATCTGCAAATTTTCTACCTCTATTGCTTATTAAGGCTTGAACTAAATCCCTATTTTGATTTACACTACTAGCTGGTATAACGGCTTCGCCTGGACTTATTAAAGCTGGGATTCTATCATTTGATAAGCTATCTGTTGAAGCGTATCTATTTCCAGCAATATACCCACTTGCAAACTTTTTAATAGTTGTTCCGTCTGAAATTCCTCCGTCCCATTTAAAAGCTGTACTTGTAACTCCGTTGTAAGTGCCTCCTCCCGTTGTAGTTGGTGTAGGTGTTGCAAAATAAGAAGTTGCAGCACTTGATAAAGCACCCACTAAAGGATTAACCACCATTTGCTGAATAACTGCTTTATAAATAATATTTCCTAAATCTAAAGCCATTTTCTTTAAATCACCAAAACCAGCACTTGTATAATCGAAGAAGTCCATCATTGTTGATTTCATTCCGCTAGATACAGATTCTATAATTTGACCCGTTGCTGAATATCTAAACAAAGTTTGGTCTAAAAGATTTTTTTCATAACTTAATTGTGATTCGTAAAATTCATCACTTTGGTCTTTTTTTTGTTTTTCAAGTTCAATTTCTTGTACTCGTCTTTCATAGTAAAGTTTTGTTAAAGCTTGATTTCTTTCTGTTTCATCATAGATTAATCCAACTTGTTTTTCTTTTAGGTCGTATTCTCTATTCAATGATGTGATTCTTTTGTCTATTTGCTCGTTTCGTTGTCTTTCTAATTCTAAAGCTTGTTTTGCTACTTCATCATCTCTTTTTTTGTTAAGTTCTGCAATTAAAACAGCTTCTTTTTTTAAAGCTTCTGCTTTATTTCCAGTTGTTTTTATCCATTCTTTAGTTTTTTCTTGTATCTCTGATAATGCCTTATCGTATTCAGACATTCCAACCCTTGACATTTCCAGATATGCTTCATTTGTCTTTGATACTGCTCTTGCATTTTCTTCTTGTTTTCTTGTTTGTTCATCAAGCGATTTTTTATCGTATTCAGCATTTAAGTCTTTTATTGCTTTTGCTTCACGCTCTGCAATTAAAACAACATTTCCACCCTCTTTTCGTAAGTCCGCACTCTCTTTTTTAATCTTAGCTATTTTTTGACTTCTTTCGTCCATCAAATCAATTAATATCTTTTCATTAGTGGCTTCAGTTTGTGCTGTCTTTTTTGTGCTGTCGTCTTCTTTTTCTTTTGATGCTGAAACTTGCAATTCGTTATATCTTTTTTCAACTTGTGCAATTTCTGCATCTAGTCTTGTTAATTCGCCTTCTTTTAAACCTAAAATATTTAGATTGCTATCTGATACTGTTTTTCTTTCTGCGTACAATTTTGCAAGTCTTGCCATAACCTCTATTTGATTATTCATTTTATCAGTATCTTGAAAAGATATTCTAAATCTTTGCGAAAACTCATCTATGCCTATTGAAACGCTATTTATAGCCTTGTTTAAAAGCTTTGATGCTCCAGTTATTTCATTTATATCTTTAACGGCTTGAATAGATGATGTTTCTATTTTAGTCATAGATTGTTCAAAAGTTATTCCTACTTTTTCAAAATCTTTATCTAAGTTTTTAGTTTGCGATTCTAGTGCATTAAATAGTTTTTTTCCAGTAATATCACCTTGTTCACCTAATTTTTTAAGTTCTCCAACCGATACGCCCAAACCTTCCGCTATTGCTTTAGCTAGTCTAGGAGTTTGCTCTAAAATAGAATTTAATTCTTCTCCGCCTAAAATGCCTTTAGAAAAAGCTTGACCTAATTGCATTAATGCAGCATCTATCCCTTGTTGGCTTCCACCACCAATTATTCCAGCTTTATTAATTGCATCAGTTACTTTTAATAATCTTTCTTGGCTTATGTTTAAATCTTCTGTTGATGTTGATAATTTTGCATATAGCTCAACAGTACTTTCAAAACTACTTCTTGTATTTTGAGCAATGTTAAATAATTCTGTTTGAGCTTTTGCAAATTCTTTAGTTGATTTAGTAGCAAGATTCAGCCTAGAATCAATCCTTGTTGCAGCATCTGATAGTCTGATAAAGTTAGATATTACAGCAGCACCAGCAACTGTTGCAACTACTCCACGCAAAGATGTAAAACTATTAGTTAAGCCTGATACACCTTTATCTACACTCTTAGCAGACTTTTCAACCTTGTCAAGTTCATTTTTAGCTCGTTGAAGGTCGCCCGTATCTATGGCTATCTTAATTTTTTCTATATCCATAAGAAACCCTTTTTATTCTTATTTTATCTAAAAATAAAAAGGCTTAAATGTTAGTTTTGTTGTAGTTTTTCTAGCTTCTTTTTGAGTCGGTATTGTTTGCATCTTTCAATTTCAGATTCTCTGTTTTTGTCTCTCCATCTTTTTTGTTTTGCAGATATAGATTTTTTATTATTTTCTCTATATTCTTTGCTTTTTTCTTTATCATATATAAAATGTATATTTTTTTTCCTGCATTTAGTACATATACCATTTGATAAATCAAGCATTAAAAATGGGTTTTTGCAATCGTGGCACAAATGCTTATTATCTTTAAGTAACAATTTATTTTCCATTATTATTGTACTTCTAATTTCTTTTTTTAGTTTAAGTAAATCATCATTTTTTAATTTATTATAATAATTTCTTCTGCATTGTTTACATTGGCACTCATATCCATCTTTTTTGACTTTATTTTTATTGAATTGGCTAAAATCTTTAGTTTCTCCACATTTACTACAAGTTTTCATTTGTACAATCCTTACATTTTCTTCCTTTTATTAAATCGTATCTGTGAAATGGTTTGTAACAATTACTGCAAAGTCTAAATCCATTTTCTTTTAAAGCTTTATTTTCTGTTCTAATAGTAGATTTTATAGATAATTTTAATTGATATTCTAAATCTGTTTTTGCTTTTAATCTGCATTCTTTATTTTTTATTTGAGTACATTTTTTACATACAGACCTTACGCCATTTGAAGAACGAATATCTTTTGCAAAACTATCAATTGATAAAAAATCATTGCAACATTTGCAAAAAATAAAACAATTAGTACAATAATGCTTTTTTGTTTTCACATAATAATCTGCGTTTGGGATTAATTTATTAAAATCATCACAACCACATTTATTACAAATTATTTTACTCATCATCAGCCTTATAGTCAATAAGATTTTTGTCTTCATCTTCTTGAAATATTTTAACAGATACTTCTTTTAAATCAAAACCTAATTCTTTAGCTCTAATCATAGTATCACACGCTTTTAATTCTGTGTTGTAAGTTTGTGTAATTGCGTTAGCACTTGCAATAATTAATTTTGTATCTTCTGCATTTGCAGTACCTCTTTTTACTCTTGCTATTTCATCAAATAACGCATTTCTTAATATTTGCATTTCAGTCATTTTAATCTCCTCTTTTTGTTTGTATTGGAATTATATACAAATATGTTTTAATTGTCAAGAGGTTTGTAAGGAATTTCACAATCTTTGTCTTTTGCTTTCTGCAACATATTAATATAATCAAAAGACAATCCCCTCAAAGCTACAATTTCCACCCTACTTAGTTCAATATCCGATAATCTGCAAAATGATTCTATTTCTTGGAATGTTAATCCATCTGATTGTATGCCGTAACCCATATCGCTTAATATGTCTAGTAAGTATTTAAAATGTGTTATTTCGGGGAATATAGGCTTTTGACCTAATAGTTGTAATTCCATAAAGCGTGAGATTTCGTTTTGTTTGTTTTCGTATTGTGGGATTTGTTGATAATAAGCTAGTTGTTTAACGAAGAGACTAAGGTCTCTTACGCTTTCAAAAAAAAATTAGAGATTGAAGATATAAACATATCTGCTTGGTCTCTTGTATAGTTAGATTGATAAATCTTTCTAATATTTTCTTCATTTGATTCTAAAGGCTCTCCATTTTCTGTAAACCCTTTAATCTCTTTAGTAATTTTAACTAATAGTTCTATTTGAAAAAAAGTTTCATCTAAGCTTGTAAGTTTCATTACTTCTTTTCTAGCTTTGTTAAACTGTTTAGATAAGTGAGAGTATAAAGTGATTGTTGCATCTGATTTTAAACCAGTATTAGGGTCTTTCAACTCTAATACTGCAAAATCTGCTGTTGCTAGATTTTTAATATCCATCAATAACCTTATTTAATATTAATTAGTGCTGAATTTAATACAATATTAACTGATTTAGATAATATTGTATTTCCTTGTACTGTTGGTTTGAATGATGTTACTTTACCCATAAACGCATCAATATCTCCGTCCATTTTCTCAATCTTAAATGAGTAATCGTTTTGTGATGTACTTGCTGTTAAAAGAATAACTTGCCCCGCATCTGCTGGTACTGAACCCGTTTTAACAGATAATGAACCATAATTTGCATTACCTTTAATTTTTTGAGTAATACCCGAATCAATAGGAGTATGTTCTAATATATTATACTCTACACCATACTCACCAATGTCTGTAGTATCACCAACTAAAACCCAAGTTAAAGCCGTATAACCAGCCTTTGTTTCTGTTGCTGGTAAAGCTGAACTTACATAAAGTTTACTACCCGTACCACTTTTTACATTTGTTGCCATATTAAAATCCTTGTTTTAAATTTTCCATATTATACCATTTCGTAATGAGCCATATAATTGATAGAAATAGCATAAACAAATCTATCACCCACTACACCTAAATTCTTAATTGATGGTGTGCCTTGTATATTTATCACAATTCCATCTTTAGTTAAATTGCTCCCACTTTTGAAATTATCTAAGTAAAGTTTAACTCTATCTTGTATGGCTTTTGTCCCTTGATTCTTTGGGTATTTAAGTGTGACCTGAAAGAGTCCGTAAGATAAGAAACCAGCATTATCAATAAAAGCATTGTCATTATATGAAGGCATTAAATAAAGCTCTTGGTAAGGTGTTCCAGCTACGGGATTAAATACTGTTCCATTTTCGTATGCTGTATCAATCTTTGGACTGATTGAGTCTATTTTAATATTGAACGCAGTCTGTATTTCTATCATTATAATCCTTTTAAATTTGCTTGTAAAAATTTGTTAAATCTTAAAATATTAATTCTAACCATACCTTGTGGCGCTTTAGCAGAAAATCCATTCATACTTAATACTTGATATTTAACTGGACTTCCTTTTGTAGCTTGTTTAGTTCTACTACCTAATTTAACTGGATTAGGATATAAACCAAATTCAACCACATTAGCATAAGGTAAGTTATTTTGAATCCAATAAACTAAAGGCACTTTATTACCACTAATTAAAGCTTTTGCTTTTGCAATAGTAGCATCACCCTCTTTATCTTCAAGTTTTAATTCTGCATCAATAGGAGTATTAAATGACACTAACCAATTTGCTCTTAATCTTCCACTATCCACTGGTGTATCTTGAATAATTGAACTTGTTAAATCAAAAACAGTTTTTTTAATTATTCTATTTAACTGCTTATCTGTTTTATCATTAATTTGTTTAAATGCTAAGCTAAAATCACCCATTATGAACTCTTACACACTAAACTATGCTTAATAATAGCCTGACCTTTAACATACAAATTACCTAATACGCTATAAGTAACTCCATCAACTGTAACTAAATCGTTATTCTTAGGCATTATAGGTAAATCACTTGAAGCGATATTAACAACTATATCATTCATACTAATTAATGTCCCTGACATATCAGTTATCTTGGGTTTAGATATTTGAGCTGGAATATTTGAATGCACTATTTGAGTTGATACATTCTCACCCGTATTAATATTGTATGTTGTAGATATTTCTGTGTAAGTGATAATATCTCCGAATTTTTTTATTAGTTTTGATGCTGTTTTGGTAGCTTTTTTGTCTAATGCTCCACTCATTGCGAAACCTTTTTTATTTATATTTTATCTAAAATAAAATGTTGAAATTTGTGTGATTTACTATTGACTTATAAAACATATTTGTATATAATTACATATATCAAAAGAGGAAGATAAATGATAGTTAAAATATATTGGAAAGTAGAATTTAACCAAATAGATAATAATATTATTAGTGGATTTGATTTAGTTGAAGTTTCAAGAGATGAGTATAAAAATATTTATGATATAGCTGATAACTGGCTTGACGATTGTATTAATGAAAAAATAGCAAGGGCAGAATACTACCCTGAAAATGAATTACGATTACCAAATTTTTTTAATACTATAAACATTTCATTAGGAATCATATATTTTAACATAACTACTGTTTCTCTAATAAGTCCTAACCAAAGAGCCTGATATTCCACTACCTAAAAGCCACGGGAGTATTAAATTAATCACAAAATTATAATTAGTTTCATCTTTTGAATACTCACTATAATGAACTTCTATTTCCCCTACTTTCTCACTAGTAGTCAATCTTTCACTATCTGCTAATAATTCAGCACTTTTACTTTTGATAGTTAATTCACAAACCGCGTTCTTTATTCTAACTGGATAAACCACTTCATTATTTATATATCTTGGAAATGCTAAAGCTTGTGTTTCTTTTAGCTTAGTGCCTTTGAATTGGTATGCTGATTCGAAATAATCCATCGCTTTAATAATGTTAGCTTCACTAATGCCCGTAATATCAAGTCCTCTCTTTGCTGCATAGGCTGATAAATATGCTAAATCAATGTACGATTCAGCGTTAGACTTGCCACTTCCATCTTCAACTTCAATAGCCATATTAATCCTTTTTTATTTTTATTATACCATTTATAAATATTTGAAAGTTTTAGTTTTTAATATTAGTTTAAAAGATATTTTTATATAATTACATATATCAAAAGAGGAGAAACAAAATGAATACAATGACAGCACTTACAATAATCGGTGAAACTTTAGAAGAAACAACTTTTAAAATGTTAAAAGCAAATAAAGATGAGTTTATGGCAAACAGAGAAGAAGCTACTGCTAAATATATGAAATTAGCTTTAGAATTAAAAAACAAAGCAAGAGTTTATATTATGGAAAATATTGAAGATGTGGCAAGAATGATTGATTTTAGCTTACAAAAGGAGGTAAAGTAATATGGATAAAGAAGAATATTTTAATTATTTAATTGAAACGACAACTCATAAAATAGATGCTGGAACTTATGCAAGTTATTATGCTTTTTATTTACACGGATATAATTTTGCTTTACAAAAAGAAATAAATAAAGAGAACGATTTGCAATTAAAAGAAGATATAAAAGAATATAATAATATTGTAAAGTGTGGCATAAAATGATTAAAGCATTAAATTTTTTAAAAGAACAAAGAAGAAGACATCAAAATATGGCTGATTCAATGAAAGTAGTTTATTTTGATGATGAGCTAGACGAAGCTATTGAAGAATTAGAAAATGCAAAAAATACTTTGTGCAATGATTGTATTTATTATTTAAGTGATAATGGAAATTATCCACTAGAGCCTTGCACGGATTGTTCAAGATTTTATGCAGATAAATTTATAAGAAAGTGAGCCACCCCGTTAAGAGATGGCTTTGAGTTAATCTTTTTTAGTTGTTTAAACTAAAGGCTCTAAAGTTTTTAAATGCTCTTTAATTTCTTCAACTGTTGTAAATTGAATATCTAAAGTTTTACAAATACTTTTTAACTGTTTTTCGTTTAAAGTATCAACAATATTTTTATCTTCATTATATAACTCAATTAAAGTTTTTTTAGGTTCTTTTTTTTCACCAATTAAAGTAAGCTTAGGAGCTTCTTCACATTGTTCATTTTCACCTTGAAAAATAGCATCAACAATCTTTAAATTGTTTTTTCTAGCTAATTCCTTAACATCTTCGTTATATTGATAAGTTGGAAATTCTACATACCATATTTTCATATTAAGCCTTTATAAATGCAAACCCATTAAAGGTCTGCACTTCCTATTGTGATAACACCCGCTGAATGCTTAATGTCAGTAACGAATAAATCCCAGTTTGTACCCGTTGCAATTTCTGCATCAGTTGGAGATTTACCACCATTTGCTGTATCCCAAGAATAACCTAACATTTTCATTGTGAAAGTATAATCACCTTGAAAAGTTGTTTCAATTCTTTCTTTTCCATTTGTTGTATCAACATTTGTAATTAAGTCAGAAGTTCCACCGATAACAATAGCACCTGATACTAAAGTTAAAACAATCTCTTTGTTTGGAGTACCAGCAACATATAATGCAGGAGCATCTGTAACAACAACTGGTTTTCCTAAAATATCAACAACTGTAACATTTCCACTATTGAATAAAGTAGCAGCGTTTACTAAGTTTTGACCGATTAGCTTGTGGTATGTCGCACCTCTCATAATTCTAGCAACTAATAAGCTTGAACTATCACCAAATTTAGCATCTGTATTGTTTAGTGCAATTTGAGTAACTGCACTTGAACCTGAAACATCATTTTTAGCAGCAGCTTGATTAGAAATCGCAGCAACTAATGCAGCAATAGCTGAATTGATTTGGTCTTGTAAAATAGCTTCAGTCATTGAGTTAGAAATAACATTTAATGCTTCTGCTGGGTTTGATGAAATCCACGCCATTTGGGCAGGTTCAAAAATAATAGGACCGAATCCACCAGCTACTTTAACTTCTACTGCTTTTGATTGTGCTAATGCAGTTGCAGAAACAGCACTATTTGCAGCATATCTATCAACTCTTCTTCTTGATGCAGCTAACGAGTTATAAAAACTTCTTTCAAAGAAATCACCACTAAATCCATCAGAACTTAATTGTAATGTGTTATTTGATGCAGCATTAAATTTCTCAATTTGTTGCCCTAACTTTTCAAATACTAATTCTCTTGCGTTATCTACGAAAACTTGCATATTTATTAATGCCATAATTTATCCTTATAAATTAAATTTTGCTTTTATATAAGCTTCTTGTTCCGACTTTGTACCATCAAGTTTTCCCGATGTTGTCGCACTACCATTCGACCCAGTTGCACCCGTTCCACTATTTGCTGGAGCTTGGATATAAGCTTTCCCATCAGTAGCAGACCATTCAGCCATAAAGTCATTAATTGCTTTATCACCAATTAAAACATTATTCTCATTTACAGATGCTTGACCTTTTAATAAAGCTTTAACAGCTGGTAATAATTCAGCTTTTACACCAACTTTTGTAAGTTGTTCATTAAGTGAATTTTCCAAAGTTAAATTCTTTAAGTAATTTTCTTTTTCAGTTAATTTGCCCGTTAATTGCTCAATGTCTTTAGTCTTAAGTCCTAAATCATTTTTAATCTTATTGAGTTCTGATTTTAATACATCATTTTCATCTAAGACCTTACTGTAATTCTCAGGGTCAATTTCCTTATTCTTGTTTTTAGCAGTTCTCAACTCTGATAAAAGCTCTCTATTTTTATTTAATAGTGCTTCCTTTTCAGCTTGTAGTGCTTTAAATTCTTCTTCAGTCATTATACGCGTATCCTTTCACTAAAAGGGGAAATTTTATATAGCCACAAACTACATAATTGCATAAGTATAACATAATATTAAAGTTATCCTTTTTATAAGGAAATGAATTTTATATTTTTTATTGTGTTTTAAAATATGTTTTTATATAATGTGGCAATTTAAAATAAAAGAGGAATAAATGCATAAGAAAATAGAATTAATAGAAACACATGGGACAGCTATTTTAGATACTCCTATATGCGTAGATAAACAATATTTCCAACACGATTTAATTTTTGTTTGGAGTAAAGATTGTACAATATTAGAAGAAATAAAAGCAATTAATATTCAAAGCACTTTAATGATTGATATTAATAAAAAGTATAGAGTAGTTTTGGAAGAAATAGAAACATATAAATAAAATATAAACTTGTATCAAATGTTTTAATTTATATGAAATATACTTGACATTTAAAACATATTTGTATATAATTACATATATCAAAAGAGGGAAGAGAAAATGACAAATATTTATGTGAAAGCAACAAAACAAAATTTAAAAAAACTTTTAGAATTAAAATGTAGTTTAGGTGTTGATACTGAAATTGGTTTATTAAGTGGAGAATTTATAGCAGTTAATAAATTTGGTATTTTGTTTTCTTTTACAGAAAAAATGTGTATTAAGCAGAACTTATTATTTGTTGAGCAAATATAATGTGGTAATTTAAAGGAGAAAAAAAATGAAAACTAAAAAAAGAACGATATTAAATATAATCAAACAAGAATATAAAAAATATCAATATTTGTTGAATAATCAATCAGAAATTAAACCAGAAGTTAAAATATTGTTATTAGCTAAAAGAGATGCAATAAGTTATATTATGGATAAAATAGAAGAAAACGAAATTGAATTAAATAATGGGTTTAGCCAATGATGAAATTCTAGTGGCTTTATATAAAAAATTAGAGGAATTAAAATGAGTTGTTTATATATAGACTTAGGTGAAACAGACATTGAATTTTACACATCTTGTGATAAATCAATCTATATTTGCATAGATGCACACGGAGAAAAAGAAAATATATCAAATACTAAAGAAATATCACAAGAAACATTGAAATCTTATATAGATAAATTACAAATATTATATGAAAATTCAAAATCTTAATAATTAATAAATAATAATTATATAAAGCTACGCTAAAAAGTGGCTTAGCTTAAAGCTTTTAGCTCTTTTAATGTGAGCGTTTGCCTTTTAGAGTGGCTTAACTATCTAAAATAATAACTCGCCACTATCAAAAGCTTTCTTTTCTTCATCAGATAATAACTCATATTCATTATATGGCTTATTATCTTTTATTGCTTTTTCTATGTTTGATATTTCTTTTTCTATATCATCCCAAAACATACCTAATGTTAATGGCATTACTCCAAAAATATCAAAGTGTTTTTTTATAACATCTACCATATATTTTCTCCTAATTTGTTTTTGTTAAATTCTTCTATTATAAGCTCTAATTCTTTGGCAAGACTAGGCGTATATTTTTGTCTTAGCTCCCAATCCTTTCCACCTCTTGCGTATGCTTCGAATGTGTTGGCAAAAGATTCTTTATATTGCGATGAAGCTCCTGACATTTCCCAATATGCTGACCCATGACCTGGCAATCTAGCATTTCTAATTTCTCCATTAGTCATTGCGTCAAATATATCGCTTAATCCACCATATCTATCGATTGTTTTTTGTTGGTCTTTTCTTTCTAAATAAGCATCGTATTCTTTTTTAAATTTATCTATTCCTACTGTTTCATTAAATAATTTTCTATCACTTCTAAATGCTTTTTTAAATCTTGCCGAAGATGATATTTCGTTAAATATGTTTTGACCATCTTCTGTTTTTTCAAATCCTATATTTTTCCCTATATAGTCATCTACATAATGTCCATATTCGTGCAAAAATGACCTTTGTGAAGCTTTTGCTTGATTTAAATTTACTACACCATTATAATAACTAGATTTTTCTTCAAGTTTTATTTCTTTAGGCTTAGGCAGTTTATCAATAACTATCTTTGCTTCATCTCTAATATTTTCAACATATTTATTAAATTTACCACCATAACCAAAGTCTATTTTTGGAACAGTTGTTTTAGTTTGTACATTGCTAACACCTTTTAACTCTTTTAGTGAAAGTGTTTGACCTCTTTGATTAACTAAATCACTTAAAGTTATCTTTCCATCTTTATATAATTGATAACGACCTTTTCCAAGATAATTTTCTTTAAAATCTGCTGATTGTTTATCAAACCATTGTGAAAAACTTGTATTAGCTGGAACATATCCATTTAATGATGACCTTGTACCTATTGGTATCTCATCTATATCTAATCCTAACTCTCGATAACTTTTAGTTAATGGCAAGATGATACTTCTACACTTATAATGGATTGGAGTTTGTTTAAATGGTAATTTATGCCCTATTGGTTTTAATTCTAAATCCCATTGCTTATTATCTCTTTCAGCACATATAAAAGTTGTTCTACTATCTAAAACGCTTTGATGTTGATACCCTTTAAATATTTCTTCATTCTCTTTATATGTTTCCATTCTTGTATTATTAACAACAGTAGATACAGCAGTCTTAACAAGTGCATCAATTCTATTATCTTTAAAATCAGTCATATAAGGCTTTAAATTCTTAATAATAGTTTGAGTCGTATCTCCATTCAATACTCCAAGTCTAATTTGATTTTGGAATGTTTCTTGCAGTCTAGTATCTAGTTTCTCAAAGCCTTCTTTAATCGTATAACCATCACTAAGAATTGAATTTTTAACTATCTTATTAACTAAACTATCAGGTAAAGTCTTATTCATAATATCAACTGCAACAATTCCATTAATCGCTTTAGGAATAAATGAAGCTTCGGTAATTGCTACCTCATTAAAGTTATCTTCAACACTTGCATAATCTAAACCGATATTAGAATTAATCTCTTTAATAATCTTATTCATATTGATCAAAGATATATCAACTTTGCCAAGACTATTAATAGCTTCATCAATCATCTTAATGTATTGACTTGCAATCTCTTTAGATAATCCATTACTTACCCTTTGAAGGAGTAAATCCCTCTTTAAGAGTAAGTCTAGTATTTCATCGTTAGTGTTCATTAGTTACCTATCGGTGATTGAGTTTCTAATGATGTTTTCCAGTCTTCGAAAGTTTCAAATTTTGTCATTTCACCCTTTTTAAGATTATCATAAATATCTTCTAATGGAACTAATCCTATTTGATTACCAGTAAACATTGCAGTCATCAGTTGTGGATTCATTTCAGCTAAATTATAATCTGTATTAAGTTTAAATACTTGTAGCGTGTTATCTCCTTGCCATTGCGCAATAATATTTAAAGCTTTTTCAATACCTCGTGATACGGTATCTGCAATTTGAATAATAGTGGCTCTTTGTCCAGCTGTTTTCATTTGCATAGTGTTTTCAGATATTTGTGAACTTGACTCAGGTGCTAATAATCTTGCTCCAAGTGCTAACATAGCGTTTTTTTGTTCAGTCATTGCGTCTTTAACACCACTTAGTCCATCGGCACTTAAAGCTGTATAGTAAACTTTAGCTGTTGGGTCGGGTAGTTTGATAACAGATTTAGCACCGATTGCAATTTCTTCACCTTGTTGCCCTTGATAACCCGTAATTGTTAAAACTGGACTTCCCAAGTAATGTAATATATTTCTATACTCACAACTAATTCCCCAGTGATTTAAGTTAATGTTTGCTAAATCTAATAATGGTGGATTAGAAGGCTCTATTGTTAAATCTTCTGCTGTAATTGGAATAAATGGAATAGAATTAAGAGGTTTTCCATTCATTACTGGTATTGATTCGCTTACAATACTAAAATTACCTTTACTTTGGTATGCGTTTGATTCAAATATTCTACAAATTACAATATTTTCTTCAATAGAATATACTCTATATCTAACTTTATCTTCACGCTTGAACATATTAATATTTATATTATAAACTTCTTGTAATACCAACAAAGATAATTCATTTTGATTATTTATTAACTCTGTGTCCCAGTTAATTATGTTCTCTGTAGTATAAAGTTTAATATATGGTCTTAGATTAAGTGCTTGAACTTGTGCAACGGTCATTCCAGTAGTGTCATAAGTCATCATATCGACTAATAAACCACATCGACCGACTTCTGCAATTTCACTAATCGTACTTTGTGCTAAATCAATAATACTATTACCACTTAAATCAATATTATCTTTTAATGCTTCAACTGTTGCAGATAATTCCATGAGTGGATTCTTTGCAAATATAAGTCCACTCATACCCTTAGCAGTAGCTTTTACATAGTTTTCAAAACAACTTCTAGCGATGAACTCTTTATAATCTGAATCATCTTGACCATCTAAAGGTGCGATATATCTTTTTGAGTTTGCTTTTAATGTTCTTTCACCAGCGAACACATGTCGCATTGTTATCCAGTCATCATAAAAAGCTTTAAAGGTTTTATGTTGTGTCTCAACACCAGCCATATTTGAATCCTTTTTTATTCTTATTATAACGAAAAAAGCCACCCCAAATAAATGGAATGGCTTGGATTATTAAAACTATATAGTACGCCAATACTCTATTAAGTTTTTTTGTTCTTATGTTCTTTAAATCTGTTTATTTAGATTCAAATTAGTAGGATATTATTCAATAGATACTGAAATAATAACCTACTAAAACTTAAAAGATGGTTAAATTTACAAATATCTGTATTTGTTAAATACTCTTTTATTTTTATTGATTTTTTCATTAAATCCCCTTTAATTTAGATACTGAAATACCACTTCCACCGATAGGGAATCTAACCTTAGTATAATATCTTAGTGCTGTCGTAATATGTTGATAATTACTTTCTTTCTCTTGAAATGATGAGCCTTCTTTTAATTGTGTTGTAGATAACCCCTTATCTGTATATTTACAAATTGAAGGATTAACGAAAAAGTTAATTTCATCTAAAGCATTTAAGATTCTAGCTCTTAGTGTGTTTTGTCCGTCCATAATAGATAGATTCGCACTTGGTACTCTATCCCATATCTTCCAGCCGTGTTCTATTAATATCTCTTTCATCTGAGACCAGCTTGAAGCTTGTCCGTGCTTTTCTCCTTGCCTACCCGCTGCATCACCAAATAACTGAACTTGCTTAACTCTTGCATCTTTATATCTTTGTACAAATTCAAGTGCTGCATTTTTAGGTATTGCACTCTCTAAGATAATCTCATCTACTACATAAGATTTATCACCATACTCTTGAATTATTGCACTACTCATTGGAGTGTAGTTAAAGTCGTGACACCACATTATAGGACGTGTATCATCATAAACTTTGTCGGTATGATTAGCTTTTGAATAATCCTCATAAACTCTACCAGTTGCTGTTTCGAATGATGCTTCATACTCTTGTAAGTATTGTTTTCTGCTCATTCTACGCTTAGCTGCTTCAATAGTCTTAATAGGTAGTATTTCGCTTGACTTCCAGTGATATAACTTCCATTGTGGGTCGTTTGCTGTTTCTGCATAAGTTGCCATATCGTAATAAAAGTTTAATCCATCAGGTACACCAATTAACCAGCACCACGATTGATAATCAGGTCGTGATGGATTAAATGTATCAAGTGCAGGTGAAATGTTAGCTTCCCACGCTCCTTCTTTTATATCTGCAATCTCATCTATTATTCCACCACTCCAAAATGTACCTTCTATTCTTTCAGGCTTATCTAATCCAATCAATACAATAGTTGTACCATTTTTAAAATAAAGTGTAAGTTCTGTTTCGCTTGGTTGTTTTAGCTTTTGAGATTCTGGCATAAGTTTTTTTAAGTCATTCCAATAAATCTTTTTAACTTGGTCTCTTGTTGGTGCAGCCACGAAATATTGTTCATTAGAATTTAATAATGCTTGTTTGATTATGTATCGCTTAGCTCTCTCAGTCTTACCACTTCTTCTACCAGCTGGAACAACCTTAAATCTAATATCATCGTTTATTAAATCTAACTGGACTGGGTGGTCGATTAGCTTATACCATCGCTTTTTATTTATCTCTGATAGATAATCCATTAATTAGGCAAACCTTTTGCTATTGCTATGCTAATTTCTTCTGCTGTTAGTGTAGTGTTGTTTTGTGTTGCATTTGTATTGTTAATAATGGTATCAATCTCTTTACCTAAAACAGTTTCTTTATTAGTTTTAGTAATTCTAGCGTGTGATTCTATATCTTTCATATCATCAGTTAGCTCTAATAATTCGTTTGCTTTCTTTTGGTTTTTTAGTGCTGAGTTTTGGAATAAAAGTAAATGTTGCGTTCTAGCATTCACTTCTTTATCAAAAGTATTCACTAAATATTCACTTTCTTGTAAAATTTCCGATTTTATCGCACTTACAGTATTCACTTTATCTTTATACTTAGGAATTAATCCCTTGCATAATTTGTTTATAGTTGCTGGACTTACTTCATATTGTGTAGCTAACCAATTCTGACTTTTGCCTAAATGGAAGTCATCTACTATCTTAGCTCTTGTTTCATCTGTAAGTCTTGCCATTATATACCCAAATCAATAATTAATTTTTTTAAAGAATTAGCATTCAAAGATATAGTTAATATATCATCTTTTAGTATTGCTGGATATTGTTTTTCATATAATTTTTTAATTAAATAATTTACTTTTTGTTTTTCAATTCTTGTTATATATTCATCATAACTAAAGATACTTACTAATGGTTTATTTTTTATAATGTCTTCTTTATGTTTTAAATCAGCAATTTCGTGACATTCTTTATTATATTGCTTATACATATCATTTCCATTTAAATCAAAACAAGTTCTTTTAATATCATCAATAATTACTTTAATCTTTGTTATTGGTGTTTCTGTATGATGTATCAAACTATAATCCTTTTTAATTTGTTTCTTCTTCAACTACATCAAATAAACTACCAGTCAATTCATCTACATTTTTAGGTCTTTCTCTATATTCAATATACTCAATATCATTTAGACTTAATAATGCTTTTAAATATCTTATGTAACTTGATTCACTTTTAAAGTTTACCCTAGTACTTGCTAATAGCTTCAATTCTGCTACTGGCAAATCTAAAGCTTCATCTATTGCACTTTGATAATCTTCTAATTCTAAGTTTTGTAACTTTATAAATACATCATCGCTAATTTCACATCTAAAACTACTTATTACAACTGATACTAAATATACATCATAGTTTAATATTTCGCATAGTTGGTGATAGTTGGTTAGATGTTTCATAGTGTTATTTTAACTTATTCTTAAAAGCTATAATCATCATTCCTACACCCCAAATAAAAAAAGGTGCTATTAGAGTATATATTAAAAATTCCATTATTTTAACTTACTTTCAAGATATGAAATGATTGTATCTTTTTCTTTAAGTTGTTTCTTGTGCTCAATCGCTTCAAGTCTTTGTTTAGTTCCAATTTCGCTAACTATTCTATTTAGATTGTTTATCTCTGTTTTTTGACGAGCAATCCATTTTGTATCATTTTCGCTTTCAATTTCTAGCTTATTTACTTTAGCTTCTAACTCTCTAATATGGTCATTTAAAATATTACTATTTAAGCAACTACTTTTCCTTAAATTATACAAATCATTTTCTAAGTTTTTAATATAGATATTCTGTGTAACATTAATCTCTTGCAAATCTTTCTTTTGCTCCAATAAATTAGTTATCTCTAAAGCTTGATTTTTATTTTTATCTACTTTTTTCTTTAAAGCTATGTGTAGGTTTTCTATTTTCTTTAAAGCACTTTCTAGGTCTTTAGGTTGGCTTGTGTATTTTGCTAGATATGTTTCTTCACAAGTTCCATTTGTTTTGATGAATAGGTCGGCATCTATTTCTTCTTCTTTTGCATCATTAAAATAAATAAAATTATTTGATGTGTCGTGTGTTATAAGTCCTCTTATATATAAATAATTGCTATATATTCTTACTTTATCTTTGTTTTCTCCTGCCCAATAAATCCCATTACTAAAACAAATCTCTTGAACTTTTCTAGATTGTTCAGGTGTAACTCTCATTTTTATATTTGTTTTTATCATTATTTAAACCTTATAGTACTATTTTTAAATATTAAACCACTGCAAACGGTACCTTCTATTTTTTTATCACCTTTTTTAGCAATAAATCCAGTATGATAAATATCATCTTTTGAACACGCAAAAAAATTATAACCAGTTATAGTTATATTTGAAAAACCATCATTTTTTAATATTCTTTCTGCATTTTCTTTATCAGTACAACCACTTAAAGAAATTACAACTAAAACTGCAATTAAAAATTTTATCATTTAAATCTCCTCTTTTTTTGATAATATATTTTACACTTTTTTAGCTTAATCAAAGGTTAATAATAGTAATATTCATTGTTCTCTTTTATTCCTTTAAGGGACTCCTTTAAAAAGCTAGGTTTTAGCCTCCTCTTTTGCCTAGCTTTTCATTTCTATCACCAAATAAAATTTTATAAGTATCTTTGGCTTTCATTTTACAAACATAAATATCTTTCTTTTCCCAATATAAAGTAATGTTTTTATCAAGTTCTTCTTTTTCTAATAATAAAGTATTTACAGTATCTTCAATATAATCAACTCTAATATCGTTTATATCTTTATGTTTGAACTCTAATATTATCTTCATTTATCACTCCAAACGCTCTTAACAGTTTCCATAAAATCTTTATCAGTATAGTAACTGTTTATTTCATTTAAAATGTGCTTGTGTAGTTGTTTCGGTATGTGTGCAATTAAATCAAATTCTCTACAATCTCCATATATAACACCATCTTCTTTATAATAGTTTACATTTTCGTCTTCAAATCTAAATCCATATTTGTCATAATGAACTATCTTTATTATCTCCCCACCAGCACTTAAATAATATTCACCAACTTCTAATTTCATTCACTAACCTCTCTTCTTTTTATTTTTGCTTTTGTATTCTTCATTATTTTTTGACACTTATCATCTCCACAAGTTACTTGTTTTTCTCTTGCTGTTGTGTATTCTTTATTACAACATATACATAATCCAGTTCTTTGTTCCAATCTTCTTAAAGGCCTTCTAATCTCATTTATTAAGTCTTTTTTCCAATCCCAAGCTTTTTTATTTTCTTGTTTATAACAATACTTACAATACATTCTTCTAGGCTCTTTAATTGAACTATTTTTTATGATTATTCCGCAAGTTTTACAATACATTTTTAGACCTTGATTTCATATCTCTAATTCTTGTTTTACAACTTTGTGAGCTTCTACCTAATTCTAAAGCAATTTGTTTCCACTTCATTTTACTAGCTCTATGTTCTAGCATGGTTAATTCTTCGTATTTAGTCCACTTTTTAAAGTTGTTGGGTTTTGGTTCTTTTTTTGCTTCAAGTTTTATTTTAAAATCGTATTTGAATCTATCTATTGTTGAATTATTTATTTTATTAAAATATTTAACTTTACAACTATTGGTGCAAAAAGTTTTAATAGTGCTTTTCGTTTCAAAACTAGTTCCACATTGACAAACCTTTTTTAAAGTTGGCTTTTTTTTATCTCGATAAAACTTATGCCCTTTTGCTGAACAACTTTTACAATAACATTGTAAGCCATCTTTTCTTTTTCTGTTTATTGAGAAGTTGTCAAAAGATAATAATTCTTTACACATAGGACAAATTTTCATCTTATTATCCACCAAATAGTCACAACAATAGCAGCTATATCTAATAATATTAAATATCCTAGTTTAGTTAGTTTCATCTTGACTCCTCATAGTGGTCGGGCAATCTTGGGTGTCTTTTGCATACAATTAAAAAATTAGCAGAACATTCATTTTGTAATTTGTATTTACAGTTCTCACAACTTTTATTTTCTAATGCTTCAAGTTCTGCTATTAATTCATCTATTGCGGTATCAATATATCCAAATGTTTCAATTCCTTCGGCTTCAATATCTTTTTTTACATCAATTTGTAAATTTTTTAATATATCTAATATTACTTTCATTTGCATTGCACCTTTTTAAATTTTTTCATACTATCAATCAATCCATCAATAGATTTAACAGTTTCTTTTTTATTCTCACATTCAACTTTTGCATTAATTGCATAAACCATAGCTGTATCAACTTGGAAACAAGCCATATCGTATAATCCACTTTTAAAGTATTGAATACCTTTTTCAGATTCTTTATTCATTAAATTTACATAGCTGGTGCAATAATCTGCGAATAGTGCTGATGTTAGTGCTGTTAGTAGGATTATTTTTTTCATTGTTGTATTCCTATTACTTTGATTGGATAACTCTCTAAATCTTCTCTTGTTATTTCT
>ERZ724503.21-NODE-21-length-39694-cov-24.206388_pt1 | contig 39694 bp, 64 predicted proteins | sample MGYA00376036_ERZ724503 | MGnify/ENA primary metagenome ERZ724503 (study PRJEB28724, sample SAMN07190885) | wastewater metagenome | isolation source: influent of sewage treatment plant in Hong Hong | place: Hong Kong | collected 2016-03-17 ...
CCAAATTAAACCGCACACTGCGCCAATTCCGGTAATGACACCATAAACGAATAGTTTCGTGTTCATTAATTTGCTGTCTCCCTTAAACATTTTCTCATCATTTCTTCTTTGTGAAATGCGCTATCTAAAGCCATCATAAGAAAAGAATTTCTCATGGCTCCCTCTGTATTAGTGAGCATTGTTGCCATAACGAAACCTGCAATATCAGATAGATATAGCGTGGCTATAATTTGCCCATCTTCAAGATTTGATTGTAGATGTTCTGTCGTCCTTATTATTTGATCGCAAATTTTTTCAGCATAATCATGTGCAACTTTTCGACAATGTTTTTCTAGGTTTTTGTTTGGTTTACTCATTCTAAGCCCTTAAATAATCAGCGCGTGACCAAATATCAGATTCTGAGACTGGCGGCGGAATTGGTGGCACGTATCGAGAAACTACAATGTCATTTTCAAAAAGAAACAACTCTATTCTGCTTTGCATTTCTTTTGCTGCGTCTACAAGATTTTCAATTAACTTTTCATCTCGATAAATTCTTTGTGTGTGACCAACAAGTTCGCCTTTGAATCGCGGGTCATAGCTTATAAAATCATTCCATTCTCTTTCAGCTATAAACATTTCCCATTGCATTTGATACATTATTTCTTTGTCTGGACCATGAAATTTATAATCTAAATGATTTTTAGATGACGGGCATTTTATTTGAGCCATCCCGTTGTCGCCAACAAGTAAATCAGGAGAACAGCCAGCCAGCATCGTGTCGTGCTCAATAAATCCGCAAACTGAAACATCTTGTTTTGTTTTGTCAATGTACCATTCGGCAGCAAAGGGCTCTTGGTCAATTCCCCATTGCATAGCATCTGTTAAATGACCCTCAGTGATAGAACGAGTAATAGTTTCAGCTAACAGTTCGCAATAGTATGTTTCGAATTTAGCTTTTGTTGTTAGCTTGTGCGCATTGCTGCCAGTGACCTTGCCAAGTCTTAATTTAAACCATTCTGCGCTACGCTGCCCTACGTTATGAATTATCATTTTGCTCCCTTATTTTTTTCAATGGCTTTTAACATAATTCTTTTGCAGTGTTCAAACTGTTGCACTGTCATGTCTAATAATCTTTTAACGCAATAATGATTTTTTATTTTATCTTCAGTGTTACCAGCTTGTGTTATAAGCTCTAACAGCTCTATGGCTTGGTCATGATTAATCAGGATTACTTTTGGTTTTTCTTTTTGTTGTTGCTGTTTAGCTTGCGGCAAAGCTTTGGGTTGCTCGGTTAATGAGTCTGCGTCATCGTCTTCATCACGCTGAGTAATACCGACGGCCCCCATTATAGCGTAGCGACGTGCGTACGAGGCAGCCACTCCAACTTGCTGCAAAGAATTTGTTTTGCCCTGGCCAGCTGGGACAGATACTGTAAGTTCGCTGACCATGTATTGACCAGATGTATGAATAAGCCATGTTCTAATTTTAACCTCTCCTGCAATTTGCGACACAAGGTCTTGTTTAAAGCAAATACCGTGTTTAGTAAGCAATGGCCTAATAATAGAATATATTTGCTCTAAATCTGCATACTTTCCGTTATACGAGGACTTTGTCCTTTCGGCGTCTTTTACTTCGGCTTGGAATTTTACCAGCGCTGAGGCCAATTGATTCAGATCTTCTGACATATTCATTTCCATTCGCTCCGCTTATTGTTAATATGTTTTCACTATACTTGAAAATAAATTATTTGCAAGTATTTACAGCATCTCAAAAATCGAATAGAGTGACCACATGATCGAAAAGCGAAAAAGAGGTCGCCCGAAAGCAGGCGACAACAAAAAGACAAAAATGATGTGTTTTTGGGTTAGCGAAAAAACCCGAGAAGATATTTTAAAAGCGTGCGAAATAGAAAATGTATTGCCAGCGCAATTTTGCGAAGAAGCGGCAATGAAAAAACTTAGGCGTGTTCTTAAGGAATAAACATGTATTTTTTATCGATACTAGGGATAGTAGTTTTTGCCCTAATAATCAGTTTCGGGACGTTGTTAATGTGTAAATTGATAATAAAAATAGGGGAAAGACATGATGATGGAATACAAGATACCAAACAAAGTTGAAGGATTTTTACGACATTTTAATGGAGACAGAATGAATACAATGTTAGTACACACCGGCACCGGACAAGTAGTGCATGTGACTAAAGAATACGCGAACGTTTGTTGGCACAAGCCAGTTGTTAGCATTGCTATAGCTAATAATGAGAGCCCTGAGAAATTTATTAAAGCATCGTTTGATACCAAAGAAAAATTAGACATGTTAATCAAAATACTGGAAAACCAAAAAAGGAACTTTGATGAATAAGTTAGGCGTTTTTCCATTACTTTTTTTAATATTGTTAACTTTAAAATTAACAAATTTAACTGATTGGCCCTGGGTGGCTGTATGCTCACCCATTATTGCGCTAGTTATATTTTATTCAGTTGCTTTTGTAATTGGTATTTTTGTGACGGCAAAGCATTTGAGGAGCGGCGATTGATGGATTTGCGTGACATCTATTTAAATAGACTTGAAAGTATAAAAATTTGTATTTGCGTTAACAGAAAACATGTTAATGAAGAAGCAAGCACCATGAGTGAAAAAGCTTTGTTGCTTGAAAAGCTTTCTTACAATATTGAAACAAAGATAGATGCTTTAATTAGTGAGATTGACGAAATGGCGGATAATGATGAGCAACTTTGAAATATCATTTTCGGCATTAAAGCGAGAATGCACTTGGTGCGGAAGAGAAATACCGGGCGGAATTGATTGCCTTGTACTTCACGAAGAAGACGATGATTATTATTTTTGCGATGAAGCGTGTGCAAAAGGTTTTGATGAGGGGTCAGATTAATGTTGTTTTTGCTGTCTATAATATTTGGTTGTTCTTGCATGTGGCTTGGTGCGTGGGGCGGAATAACCGTGACCATTTTAACTTTTTTGGGTATAGCGATGTTTGAGTCATGATTGAATACTACGCCTTATCTCTAGCTGTTGCTTATTGTTTCGGTGCTCTAATTTATTGGTGTACTCATAGGCCCAAACCAGTTGTTAAGCCATATACCGAAATGGAAGCAATTCTCGCTACTGCGCAATACTACAAAGACCTGGATACAAAAAAAGGTTATGTTCATGCATTTGAAGCTGTGAGAAATAATCCAAATAGAGCCAACCCTAAGCCGAATGAAGAGAAGATGAAAGAATTAAGAAAAAGAGCACTGAAGAGCATGGCATGAAAATAGAACTAACTGAACCTGAGACTCTGTATATCAAAGAAGTTTTGGCAAATGACTTTATGACACAAGAAGCAATATTTAGGTTTGATTTGAACTCTGCAAAAGCCATTGAATTTATTGCAATAAGAGATTCATTGAAAAAGAAATTTAAAATTTTAGAGGAAGATGAAGATGCTGATTAGTGAACTTCAAGCCCAGCTTGAGACTATCAAGCAAGAGCATGGTGATGTTTCGGTCGTCATAAGAGAATTTGCAGGGTTGCCAAATTTTTGGAATATTCAAGAGCTTCGTGTCATTGCCCCTATGGACGAAGACTGTTTGTTTATATCGATAGATGGTGGAAAAAATGCTAATTAGTGAACTTGAATGGCTTTTAAAAAAAATAAAACAAGACGAAGGCGATATTGAAGTATGGGAAGGCTGCGACAGATGTATAGGCGGCCCATTTACACAATGGTTTATTGAAAATTACAGCAATGAAAGAAAGAAATTATATTTAACGCATAACTGTGGGGGTTGAATAATGATAAGTGAAGATAACCTTATTGTGAAAAATAAAGATTACAGCGCCATGAACTACACCAGATTTCTTTATGGAAAATACTCCATAAATGCTAATTAGTGAATTCGAAGCCAAGTAATAATTTTATAAAATAAAAACCAAAGGAAAGCAAAATGAACGAACTTACTAAAATAGCTATTGAAATATTAAAAAATGAATTTTCAAAAAACGAAAGCGTAGTTTCTACAACAAAAAGCGCTCATCCAATGCTTGGGAGACGATGTTTAATACGCACATATTCCGCTGGTGTGCACATTGGAGACATTGAATATATCGAAGGTATGGAAGTTAAACTTAAAAATGCGCTGAGGTTGTGGAAATGGGAAGGTGGCGGTTTATCACTTTCCGCTGTCGCAAACAACGGGATTAAAGGCGGTAGATTAAATAAAACTGGCGAAGTTTATTTAACTAATGCTATTGAAATTATTCCAACAACTAAAGATGCGGAAGAAACATATGTCAAATTTATTGAAGACTAAGCACCATAATTGTAAATTCTCTAGCTCTAATTTTGGCTATGGCTCTGGCTCTGGCTATGGCTATGGCTCTGGCTATGGCTATGGCTATGGCTATGGCTCTGGCTCTGGCTATGGCGATGGCAATGGCTATGGCTCTGGCGATGGCGATGGCAATGGCAATGGCTATGGCGATGGCGATGGCAATGGCTATGGCTATGGCTCTGGCGATGGTTATGGCTCTGGCGATGGTTATGGCTCTGGCTATGGCTCTGGCTCTGGCTCTGGCTATGGCTCTGGCTCTGGCTCTGGCTCTGGCTATGGCGATGGCGATGGCAATGGCTATGGCGATAGCGATTGAAGATAAATTTTGGGGTGATTGCATGAAAGCAACTGAATTACAACAAGAAGGATATGAGTTACATAGTTTTTGTCCAACACAAAAGCCAATCCCTTTTGATAGGGAATTTATAATAAGCAAGTTGCAGGCGTTGGTCGATGTTTTCAATGAAGACATAGGGAGACTTTGGGAGGATTACAACCCCAAGAATCCTGCTCATTATTCAAAGAGCGGCCCCATTTCTAAGTATATTGGAATACGCTCTAACATCGAGGTTATTAAAGAGTGGATAGAGAAATGCACATATGAAAGCAAGTGAATACATAATCGAGCTTCAAAAACTGATAGATATACATGTTTCTTGAGGCGAAAAAACACCTTACATTTAAAGTCGAAGATTCTATATTTAAAGAATTATTGCTATATCTAAGAATGAATAATGGTGAAACCCTTGAAGAAATATTAGGTAGGAAAAAATGAAAGCAACTGAATTAATAGCGCAGCTTCAGGCGCTTATTAAGCTTTACGGTAATGTGCCGGTATGACAGATGATTCATTTACTTACACGCGCCATAATGCCGATGGAACGAAAGAAACTGTGGTTGGCAATAACAACGACGTTTACATATTTTTGAGAGATAAGCTTGATTTAGAGGTTTTTAGATTAGAGCAAAAAATAGATAAGTTAGAAGGAGCTATAATTAAATCGCTGTTAGCTATCATGGCTTCATTTATCGTTGCGGGGATAATATTTTTATGAGAGCCAAAAAAGAAACCATTACCTGGGCTCAAAACACACGCAAGCTGCGTCATATGGAAATCATCAACGCATATTTAAAAAGCATTGGGTTTAACCAATTTCAAATGTTGGGCGAGCCGATATTATCATCGGGGATGGCACATGTTGGGATTCAAGATGAAAAAGGTGGGTTTCATAGCGTAACGGTTCCGCTGCTCATGGGGGGGAGATAATGAAAATTAGCGATGTGGTTCGCCAAGATGCTCAATATGAAATATTGATGCTTTTAAGACGCATCTTTTGTTATCTTTTTGAAGAAGAAGAGGCGCACGCTGAAGCAAGAAGGGCTAGCTATGAAATAATGAATATTCTTAGAAATTATAAAATTATTTGACTTGAATTAGATCATCTACACGTTATACAGTGAACGCTGTTTTAACCGTAACGCGCGATTAATGTAAGGTTTAGCCGACACATCATTAATCACGCTCAAAGATGGAGCGTCCATACATGAACAAACATCAATCACTACCTATAGAACTCAACCAAATAGGTAACAACTAATGACAAGAATTATCGGCGAACATCTTCTAAAATGCAATATATTTTCAAGTCAAACGACCAATGGTAGTTACCATCCCACTAACTCATCTGATTCTCTTTCACAGTTCTACAACTCATTAATCAGAAAGAATATCGAAGCTTTTTACAGTCAATTTACTAAACAAGAGATAGAAGTTTTTAAATATCTGATGTGGTACTGGAATAAGTTTGGAAACATCCAAATCCCAATCCTTAACCTTTGTAATCGTTTTAAGCTCCAAGCTAGGCGTATCCACTACCTGCTCGAAAAGCTCAATACCACGGGCATTATGGAGATACTAAAGAAGGGACATACCGGGAAAGCCACCAAAAGAGCCGTTACGGAACGCGGCCTAATCCTCTGGAAGGCCATCTCAAAGGGGTTTGGAGTTGTTAAAAACGTTATCAACAGAACGAGTGCAGACTCTTGTGCAGACTCTCCTAGGGTTCATACTAATTATATAAGTACTAAAGTGGATATATTAAAACCGAACCCTCCTATGGAGGTGCAAAAGAAACAAGAAAACGAGCCTCAGAAGCTCTGTGATTCTGTTTCGTTCTTCAAAAACATGCGCGAACTGCTGAGTAATTAAGATGAGTATACTAACTTTGGATTCAATCGAGCCTATCGAGCAAGCCATCCTGGGCGCTATCTTTTCAGACCCGCATTGCTGGGACTCTGTTAGCGATAAGTTGGCCGCAAATAATTTTCAGGTAAATGAGCATCGAAAAATTTTCATCGCAATGAAAAGCCTCTCACGCAGAAATTTTGGCATAGACATTTTTACTGTGGATGCCGAACTAAAAGACTTAAAACTCTGGGACGACAAAGAATGCCTTGCTTACCTTGGTCAGCTTGCGCTGCATAATTCAGGATCTGCAAATATATCTAGTTACGTTTCGTACATATTAAAAAATGGAACCATTCTTAATTTAAGGCAGGTAGCTGGTGAAATTTTAAAGTTAACGGAAGAAAAATTAGAGCCTTCTGAAATGATTGATAAGTCGGATGCTTTGTTGCTACAGATTGAAGGAACGGTAGTTAGGGGTGCAGGCCCTGAACCCATTAGAGACATTATGCAGGAATTGATTGACAGTCTTGAATACGATAAAGAACCGCCGCTCTCTACAGGCTTTCAAGAGCTGGATTTATTAATGGATGGCGGCATGCGGGGTGGCGAACTTAATATCATTGCTGGTAGACCTGGACAAGGAAAAACAACGCTAGGAATTAATATTGCAACTCATGTTGCTACAAACCTTGATAAAGGCGTTTTGATTTTTTCGATGGAAATGACGCCCAGAAGCTTGGTAGAGCGAATGTTTTTATCATTAGCGCAAGTTAATTTTAAAACTGTTCGTGGCAAACCTCTCTCAGACTTTGATGCTGTAAAAATTGCAAATGTTGCTGCAAAACTCAAAAACAATCGAATTAGAATTGATGGCACGCCTAGATTAACCCCGTCAGAGATAAGAGCTAGGGCCCGTCGGGATATGCGCGAATTTCGTGATTTGTCTTTGATCGTCGTCGATTATGTTCAGATGATGCGCTCTGATACTCGTTATGATGTAAGAGCAAATGAAATTGGCGAATGCAGTGGGGCCCTTAAGGCATTAGCAAAAGAGCTGAATATTCCAATCATTGCCCTTGCGCAGTTAAATAGAAATTCGGTTACAAAGGGAATTGATGTTCGTGAGCCGACGATGGCGGATTTGAAAGATTCTGGGTCTATTGAACAAGATGCTGATTTGGTTGCGCTCATACATCGAGAAGATACTTACAAAGAAGAAACCGCTATGAGGGGTTTAGCAAAAGTCATTATCGATAAGCAAAGAAACGGCTCTACAGGCAGCTTTGTTTTATTATTTGATGGGCCAAATAATAGATTTTTAAATTACAGAGGTTATGTACCGTAGGGATTGCGATGAAAAAGCGTACACGTTTAGATTTGCTTCGAAATAATTATGATAAGCTGGATTCTCTGAGGCATTATTTTAAAGGTTGCGATCAAGAAGTAGTAAATTATTTAAATATGGCTTTGAATAATGTTAGAGAGGCGACCATTTCTTATCAGAAGCTGCATTGTAATCAAGAAATGGGATGGGGAATTCTCGAAGATATCGAAGCTGGGGTAAATTGGGCGAGTAGCGCTTATGACAGATGATTTAGACGAACCCTCAACTTTATGCCACTGCGCCTCCTGTGAAGCCTTCAGAAAAGACATCCGGCGAGGCCTGATGGAATTCCCGACCACGGTAAAAGAACGAACTGTAGAGCTTTGGCTCAATGTTAAGTACGAAGATATGCGGAAGGCTTGCAGAAATGTGCGAGGAGAATGACTTAAAAGTGACCATTTTGGGCGCTATTGTAGGCTTGGCGTGTGTTTTAAGCGCTATTGTGTGTTTTATGATGATTTCGGCCGGAATTGTTTGGTTAGCGGCTTATCTACCAATTTCTTAAAATTAGTTTGCAGTTGGTGACAAAACGTAACCGACTGCATTAACAAAACCCTGGGTTGGACCAGGGTTTTGAAGCGAGCGTAGGTGAACAAATAGGTAAGAACCGAGATCTAAATGAAACTTCATAAAGAAAAAAATGAAGCAAGTTCAAGGTATCGCAACCTTTAATTATAAGGCAAGCAGCTTATGAATAACGCATTGATAACGCCGATTTCGCAGCAAGATACATATGCTTTTTGTGGTTTGTCCGATGACTTAAAGCCGGGGTATACGATAGTGCAAAGTGCAGTGCGTCGCATTAATGAAAAATTAAAGTTGCAGGGTAGCAAGCACAAGACGGTGATAAGTGAATCAAAAGGCAGCTATTGTTATAAACCCTACTAAGCTATGCTTAAGTTGTACCTGGGAGGTGCATCATGGCTCAAATCGGTCCTATGGCGGCAGAATTCGTTAATAGCCTGAAGGGAGAAGTATCAGGTGGTTCGAATGTTAAAATTGATTCTAGGCTTTCTGATGAAGAATTAGAAGGTATTCGTGAGACTCGGCACAAAGATATCACGCATCATTATAAAATCACCCACACTCAATCACATTCTGTTGAGATAGATGACACGTCAGATGTGAATAATTTAGCGACTGACGATAAAAAAACCGGGAAAAGTCGAAGTAAGGGTGCTGGCTGTTTTGGTTGGTGTTTCGGGAAGAAGGGATAATTCTTTTTCTATTTCTTTCAATAGAAATTTCTTCATGGAACGCCTCGATAGTGGCAATCTTTTAAATTGCAAATGCTTTTGAATTCCAGATGGGATATGAGTGATTCTCATTCCCATCGTAATTCCATTTGTTACATTCATCTCAATGGTGCAATCTGAAAGTTCAATTTTCACTCAGAATCCCAAACAATTGCTCCAACTGCCTGCATAGCAGCTAACCGAACGTATGGATTATGCAATATGTCGATTTTTATTTGTTTATTAAACATATGTTTTTGACATGCTTATTGACTAGACACAAAGGGTAAGCGCAGTCGCCCATCAGTTTTGACCTGAACAATTTTCAGGGCGGCTGGCTTGCATGCATAGTACATGATTTACATAATTATTCAACAGCTGAATAAGAATCTATTTCATTATCTTTAATTACCTCGACTTCATGGCCCAGCGCTAATAAATCTTTAATGCGAGACATTTTAAAAACCGCACGTTCAGCAATAGCGCATGCTTTTTTAGCTGCATCATTGTGAGGGTACAGCATTTCTCGGCCGAATTTTTTTTTGTATAAGAATCTAATTAACATCATCTCATCCTCAATGCTTTTTTGTGGACCCATTCGGTAATGTCTTCGTTTTTACCTCCAGTGGTAATATTTATTGTAACTCTGCCTCCCATAGCGCGCTCTAAACCGGTGGCTTCTTGTAAAATTCTGCGAAAATCCATGCCGCGACGAATTGAAATCATGCTTGGCCATGTGCCGCCAAAATTGTCAGTATAAGTAATAAATTTCATTACCAAATCCCAATTAATTTAAATTTTTCGTCTATTGATTCTTTTATGTACCTCAAATCGTTTTCTGCGTATGAAAGTTTTGTTTTTATTTTTTCAAGCGCTATTAAAATGTCATTGTTAGAAATTTTATTTTCTGCAATTATCCTCAAATCATTTTGTTGGATGTCGCCCATCAATTCGGCTATCTCATCTATAATTATGTCTAATCTCATTCTGACCACCACATGCCGTCTTCAAAATACCAACTTCCTTCTTCGTCTGTTTTTGTGTCGCCTTCGCGTGGCTCGTAATAGGGTTCGAAATATTCGTCTAAGTTTGAATCGTACATTTTTTGCTCCGTTTTGCTGCTATTGTTCCATGCTTGCAATGCAATATTCTTTCATATCGATGTAGTTATCGATGTAGTTGTCTGAAACAATTTCAAGTTCATTGTTTTTTAAAGATCGCTTTAATCTGTTGTACTGATATTTTGTTAATTTTGTTTTTGCATAAAAAACGGTATATGTATAAATTTCTCCGATTAATGATTCATGTTTATGGCAATATTTTGAAAATTTAATTACGCCGTCATTTGTTTTTAAATTTAATGTTTGCATTTTATTTTCCTCGTTTGTTACTTTGTTCTTGTGATAACGACTCGCTGTCGTATGGGAGTAATATACGACAACGACTCGCCGTCGTCAAGGGGTGTGTGATATATTTGTTTTAGTTTAAAAACGGGAGAGCGAAATGATGGATAGAGAAGATGTATTAGCATGCATAGCTGACGAAATAGCATGTCTCGAAGCTGCGGTTTTTAATTATGTAAATTTTTCGATTAATGATGATATGTTCGCGCAAGAGCTGCTGCCGCTTTGTAAGCTGCTTAATAGGTTGTTTTTTGACTATGGACCACCTTGTACTGAAGATTTAGAGACGGTAGACTAGCTTAACTTATATTGAGGAATGCTAATGCTTATCAAATGTCCAAGCTGCAAAGGCGCTAAGAAAGTTATTAAACTTGGTTTAATGGAAGGCGACTGCAATACTTGCGCAGGAACAGGCGTCATTAAACAAGAAGAGCCAGTGCAGCCCGCAAAGGACAAGTCAAAAAAGGGGTAAGGGATGACTAAGCCAAAACACCCTTCTGAATATAAAAAACGAGGCGCCCCCGAATGGCCATACGACCCATGGATTGCTGAGCAAATCTGCGAGGCTGTTGCCACCTCAACGGATAGCATGCAAAAGATTATTGCGGCAAATCCGCATTTCCCTTCCGAGCAGACGATAAGAAAGTGGCGTTATAAAATCCCCGCGTTTGCATCAATGTTCACACATGCGAAGCAAGCCCAAGCACAAATATTTGTCGATGAATGTATGGAAATTGCCGACGACTCTTCGCGCGATGTTATGAAAAACGCCAAGGGTGAGGAAGTTTGCGACAATGAATTTGTACAGCGCTCAAGACTGCGAATAGACACCAGGAAATGGGTAGCTTGCAAACTTGTCCCAAGAATATACGGGGATAAAGTCCAGGTCGAAAAAACATCCCCGCCGAAAGAAGCCGCAGCCGAAATTCAAGAAAAAATGAAAAGGCTGAAAGAGAATGAACAGCCATATTGATGCCGACCCCGAAGAAATAAAAGCCCAGCTGTGGGGCTCTTTTTTATTGTTCACTCAGACATTCTTTCCTCTCGTTACAGGCCGAGAATTTGCAATCTCAAGGCCCGAGGGGCGAGAATCGCATTTCGTTACTATTAGCCGAGAGCTCACAAAAGTATTTAGACTTGAAGAACGTGATTTGATTATCAATGTTCCACCTGGATACGGTAAAAGCGTCATGTGCTCGATGTGGGTTGCGTGGACACTCTCACGCTGGCCTGACAGCAATTATTTATATATCAGCTATTCAAAGTCCCTTGCCGCCAAGCACACCGAATTTATTCGGCGAATCATTCAAAACAAACTATATAGCGATTTGTTTGAAGTAAGGATACGTGATGACTCAAGAGCAAAAGATTTTTTTCAAACAGTGCAGGGTGGCTCTATTAAAGCGTTCGGAGCGTCTGGCGCGATTACCGGGCAAGATGCTGGTCTTCCAAACCAAGACAGGTTTACCGGTGCAGTCATCATCGACGATGCGCACAAACCGGATGAAGTGCACTCAGACACTATCAGAGAGTCCGTCATCACAAACTATCGAGAAACTATTATCCAGCGACCTCGCGGCCCCAACGTGCCAATTTTGTTCATTGGTCAGCGACTTCATGAAGATGACCTTGCAGCCTTTTTGATTAGCGGCAAGGACGAAAGAAAATACAAGCAAGTCATTCTTAAATCAATTGATGATGCGGGAAATGCGCTCTACCCTGAAGTTAATCCACTTGAAATGTTATTAGAGAAGCAAGAAAAAAACGAATATGTATTTGCTTCTCAGTTCCAGCAAGACCCGATACCAGCTGGCGGTGCGCTATTTAAGCGGAAAGACTTTTTGTTTTTACAAAGAGAGCCAGAAATTCTTTGCACGTTCATTACTGCGGATACTGCGGAAACTGACAAATCGTGGAACGATGCTACAGTATTTAGTTTTTGGGGCTTGTACGAAATTGAAGAAATGGGCCACAAGACGGGTATGCATGCTTTGCATTGGCTTGATTGCGAAGAAATAAGGGTTGAGCCGAAAGATTTAGAAGACGCGTTTAGAAGCTTCTACGCGAATTGTATGCTGCATAAAGTTAGGCCAGAAATGGCGGCCATCGAAAAGAAATCCAGCGGCGTTACCCTGTGCAGCATCTTGTCTGATATGCGTGGCTTGAAGATTCGGGAAGTCATGCGAACTAAAGCGTCGGGTAGTAAAACAGCGCGCTTTCTTGAGATGCAGCCGAAGATAGCTTCAAAATTAATAACGTTTACAGAAGATGCCAGGCATGCAGAAATGTGCATTAAGCACATGATTAAGATCACGGCCAATGATACTCACAAAAATGACGATGTTTGCTTTATAACTAATACTAAGATAGCAACAATTCATGGAGAAAGAAACATCCAGGATATTAAAGCTGGCGATAAGGTTATTACACCCTTCGGCATCGGGACTGTAACAGCTGCCGGATGTACTGGGTACAAGCATGTGATTACAAAAAGGGGATTAACTGGAACGCCGAGCCATTTAATTTATCATAATTATTCATTTCTTCCTTTAAGCGCACTCACAGATACGATAACATTAGATTGTTTATCATTTGGGAGCTTATTTAAATGGCGTCAGACAAAGTTGTTTTCTTCAATGGTGTTAAATACGTCCTTCCACCATCGGGAAGATATTATAAATCTGGGCAAACAGGGCATAAGAATGAATTCCTTCATCGCGCAGTGTGGGAATTTCATAGCGGACAGAAAATACCAAAAGGCTATCTCGTTCACCATAAAGACCATAATAAACATAACAATAGTTATGAAAATCTTGAGTGTCTATCACCTAAGCAACATAGCGAAATCCATCTTAAAGGAAAAAAGCCAGACGCTCACCGCCAAAAGATACTTGAGAAAATGCGGGAAAACTCTCATAAATATTTTCAAACGCCCGAGGGAAAAAAGAGAAGAACTGAAATCGCAACCAAGTCTTTCAATGCGAATAAAAAAATCAATTGCAGTATTTGTAAAAGAGAATTTGTGGCCATTAGATCTCAGCAGCATCTATGCAGCCCAGAATGCCGCCGTATCAATTCAAATGCCTGGTGCCTTAACAGAGTGCGAAAACTCCCATTATTCGAATCTGTTTGCATATTCTGCAATAGCAAATTTACCGCCCAAACTAGATCTTCAAAAAGAAACAACTCAAAGACCTGCTCTCGAGCGTGCGCCAGAAGATATGGACATGCAATACGTTTACAGCCTAAGTGTTGATCACGGTGTATATTATGCCAATGGAACTTTAGTTAAAAATTGTGATACAGCTTATGATGCTATCAAGATAGCTTTAATCGACAAAACGCTATACATTCCAGGCGTCAAACAATCTCATGATACGATATTGCAAAGAATGAATCAGAGCTTTCAGGCTCGACAAACCGCACTCAGCTCAGGGAATCGCTTCAATGGCTAACATCGCGCAAGAATATTTAAACAAACTAGAAGAACTAAAAAGCTGCGTAACTGCTTCGTATGAATATTGGAAGCCGAACTCAGATCGATTTAACAAATTCATGAATTTTGTTTTTAATACTTCCTTGAGCACGTTAGATATAGGCAAGTTAAACTCTCTCAGCAAGCCTACAATTGAATTTAACGTGCTCGAGGCTTTTGTGTCTCGGTTGCGAGGTGAGTTTGCAGAGCATGAGCCCGACATGCAGGTTGGTGCAGCCGAAGGCATTCTTGACGAGCATATTTCCGAAGAGCTGTTAAAAACCATTGAAGTGGTGGAGGCGCACATTCGTGAGATATTTGCGGGCGCGGCTAACGATGGGCTTGAATATAAAATTTACACGCAAACTCTGTCCGGTGGTTATGACGTTGCAAAGGTTCATACTGAATATTTGAGCGAGCTTTCGTTCGAGCAGAAAATCGTTGTTGATAGAGTATTTGACCCAACTTTGACGGGTTTTGACCCATTAGCGCGCGCGTCACATAAGGGCGATGGCGATTATTGCTTTGAGCTTATTCCGAAAACGCGGGAAGATTTAGTCGCTGATTTTGGCGAAGAAGTAGTAAAAGACATGTCCTTCACTCGGGCGATTGATGGCTTTAGTTGGTCATATCAAAACGGTCAGCAAAAGATTGCATTAGTATGCGACTTCTACAAAAAAGTTAAAAAGCGCGAAAAGATTGTTAAGCTCACGAACGGTAAAACTATCCTTAAAAAGCATTATGAACAACTAGCGCAAGCGTGGATTGAATCCGGCGTATTTGAAGTTTTGCCCGAAGTTATTTCAGAGCGCTACACCACGATTGAAACAATTGACCGCTATATTTTCTGTGAAAACAAAGTATTGCGTCACGAAAAAACACCTTATAAGTATCTACCGCTTGTGTTTATTGATGGTAATTCCGTTGTTTTACCACAAGATATGGGTGCGTCATCTAAACAGATGACAAGACCTTATGTCTACCAAGCCATGGGCACGCAGAAGCTTAAGAACTTTGCTGGCCAAACGATTGGCGCTGAAATCACGGGCATGGTGCAGCATAAGTTCAAAGCCGCATTAGAAAGCATCCCAGAACAATATCTTGAAACTTATACCGATGTTCAAAACGCGCAGACGCTTATCTACTACGCATTCAATCCAGACAACCCAGACCAAGCATTGCCGCCCCCAATGGAAATTCAGCGCACGCCGACGCCGCCCATTGTTGAAAATATCTTTATGAATGCTGATAGGGTGATTCAAGCAATCCTAGGTTCTTATGATGCGCAGCTAGGCATTACGGATGGCAACACTTCGGGTAAAGCCATTGAACAAGGGGCAATTCATTCTAATGCAGCATCTAAGCCGTACTTAGTTGGGTACGTTAACGGCTTGAACAGAATCGCTACAATCATCATTGACCTGATACCAAAGTTCTACGTGACACCGCGAAGCATTCCTATTCGCAAAGCAAATGGCTTACGTGACTATCAGATAATCAATCAGCCCGATAATCCAAATTCGATATCGATGAAATATGACCCTAAAAGTTTACAGGTTCGAATCGAAGTCGGTGCAAACGGCACATTAGAAAAGCAGCGTGCATTGCAGCAAATAACGCAGATGATGCAAGCATCCGAGCAGTTTGCAAATTTCATCAACTCTGTCGGCCTTGAAAACTTGCTTGATAACATGACCATCCGTGGCATTGAAGATTTGAAACTTAAAGCGGTTCAATGGATGCAACAGCAGCAAATTGCAGCGCAAGAGAATGCGAATAAGCCAACGCCGGAGCAAGAGCTTATTAACGCAGAGGTTCAAATTGAGACCGCTCGCATTGCTCAGAGACAAGAAGAAGCTGAAGGCAATTTAACAATCAAGGCAGCGCAGGTTGCGAATGAGAAAGAAAAGACAAACATTGAATTCTTAAGATTGCTAGCTGAAATTGAAGGTGCAGATTTAGAGCATGCTCTCGAAGTAGAGAGGATGGATTCTGATGCGGCCCAAGAAGCTATCAAATTAGCTATTCAAGCGGGGAAAGAACAGCAAAAAGGCGACTTGTCTAGCGATTGATTTATCTGCTAAGCTAAACACATTAAGATAAGCTTATTTCTAGGGGCGCGTTTGCTAGTTTTTGCGCCCCGCCCGTTACTTGGAACGATACCAAGGTTTTACCCATCCATGGGGCAAAATGGACGTAGACTCAACGCAGAGGCCATTACCGTCACGGGGTTAAGTGAGCATAAGAAGGTTTGACAAATGACTGATGAACTTGCAACGATGATTGAAACGCCCCCACAGGCGACACAACAAAACCTAACTGTGGAGCAGGTCAATAAAATCGTTCAAAGAGAAAAAGCGGCTGCCGCAGAAAAAGCCAAGCAAGAAGCTGAAGCGAAATTCCAACAAGAAATCGCCGCGCTCCAAGCTCAGCAAAAATCTATGGGTGGCATGACTCAATCAGTAGATGCAGACAAAATCTATGAGCAAGTTTACGGAAGGTTTCAGCAAGAGCAGCAAGCTCGGCAACAGCAAGAGCAGCAAGCAGCTTATGAAGCAGAGATAAACAAGCTTACAGATACTTATCTCCAAAAAATGGGGAGCGGAAAAGAACTCTATGAGGACTTTGAAGCTGTCACTTCTGCATTTGAGCCCCAAGCTTTTCCTCACGTCGTTGTTTTGGCCTCCCAGTTGGATAATACGCCAGACGTCATTTATGACTTAGCGAAAAACCCACAAAAGCTTATGACCATTGCTGGATTGGCAGAACGTAGCCCTCACATGGCTCGTCAACAGCTTCAAAGGCTGTCTGAATCAATCAAGCAAAATCAGCAAGCAAAGAGCCAAAATATCGACGCTCCATCGCCATTATCTTACGTCAAACCATCAGCTAACGCAGGGAGTGATGGTGGCGGCAAAACAGTCAGGGATTTAAGAAAGCAACCCTGGCTTAGAGGCTAAACGCGTCGCTCCTCAAATTAACATTTTGAGGGTGAGATATGCCTAATAACGTTTTACAACAGGTCCAAACATACCAAATGGCTAATTTGGCATTTTTGCTGAATAGCTTTGCATTTTTGAAGAACTCCAATAAAAAGTTTAAGAATTTCCAAGAAATTCAAAACCAATTGGGCTCAACAGTAACATTCGAATTACCACCTAGATTTACGACAACTGCTAGCTTGATTGCGCAATTCCAATCAGCCGAACAGCGCGTTCAATCTTTAACTGTTGACCAACAATTATCCGTTTCATACGAATTTACCGCACAACAAATGGTTTTCAATGATATTGAAGGCTACATGAACCGTTGGGGTAAAGCTGCAACTAAAGAAATGGGAACTCAAATTGAGTCCTTTGCGGCGCTTCAGTGCGTGCAAGCTCCTTATCGATTCTTTGGTGACGGCGTAACGCAAATTAATAGCTACGGCCAATTGGCTTCCGCGTTAGCATTGTTCCGTAACTATGGCGCAGCACCACAAAACACCCAAGGTTATTTAAGCGACGTCGCAATCCCTGCAATCATCAACAGCGGTTTGCAACAATTTGCCTTGAACCGAAACAACACCTCGGCCATGAGTTGGGAATTGGGCGAATACTCAAATTGCAGCTGGTTCGAATCTAACTTATTGCCTGTGCATATTGCTGGCTCTGAAGGCCAAGCAGGTCAAACATTGACCGTTGTCAGCGTTGTTAAAGACGCAAATGACGCAGTAACTCAAATCGTTTTCTCCGGCACTTCCGCTGCGAACGATGCGAACTCTGTCAAACTGTATGACAAATTCCAATTTAATGACGCGGTTGCTGGTCAGCCAAACATGCGCTACTTAACCTTCATTGGTCATAAAGTGAGCGCAAACCCAGTACAGTTCAGAGCAACTGCAAACGCTGGCTCAACTGCGGGTTCGCAAGTTACTGTTAACGTTTATCCTCCGCTTAAAGCTAGCGCAGGCAAAGACCAAAACATTAACAACGAAATTGCTGCAGGCATGCAAGTGTCGGTATTGCCTTCGCATCGCGCAGGTATGATTTGCTCAGGCGAACCATTGTTCTTAGCAATGCCAAGATTGCCTGACCAATCGCCATACACCACTGCAAACGAAGCTGATGAAGATTCTGGTGCGTCATTCCGTATGACCATGGGTGCTCAATTCGGCTTAAACAGCTACGGTATGATTCATGATGCGATTTATGGCGTGACAGCGGTGCCCGAGTACACCATGTCTGTTATTTTTCCGCTTTAATGTTAATTAAACCGTCATAGTATTTTGAGGAACTCTTAAAGGGTTCCTCTTTAAATAGAGGATAAAACCATGGTTCAAACACCAGTCAAAAATGCTCCTTACTTATATGTGCAGGGGTTACGATTAGCTTGGACCTCCGGTACGGTTATCACCGCAACCGCTGGTCGCGCTAGAAATAGCACAAATGAAAACGACATTATCGCCTCAACAGCTCTAACTGTTAACGCCGCAACAATAGGCGCTGGCGGCTTAGACCAAGGCGCACTCGCTAATAACACATTCTACGCAGTGTATTTAATCGGCGATTCTACATTTAACAATTCCACTTCAATGGTCATCTCAGCAAACGTTACCACCGGGCCTTTATTGCCTTTTGGTTATGATATGTCTCGTCGAATTGGTTATGTATTAACCTCCGGTGCTGCCGCTATTCTTGAGTTCCGTCAAGTTGGCGAAGGCGTAAACCGTTGGATGTGGTATGACGTTGGCATTCAAGAATTGAACGCGGGCGCTTCAGCTGCTTATGCTGCGGTTGACATTGCCTCTTCTGTTCCTGCGACAGCTACAATGGTCACATTTGATGCCATCCTAACGCCAACAGGCGCAGCGGATTTAGCTCATTTACAGCCAACTGGCGCAACTGGCGCAACCGGCTATGCAGTGCTTTCGGGCCCTGTTGCAGGCGCTGTTATGCGTGCTCCGCTAACCGTACCTTGCGACGCTACCCCAAGCATCGACTACAAAGTAACTGGTACATTGACGCTTAATACCCAAGCCTATTTAGACCAGTTAGCGTAAGGATTTAATATGGTATATACCGTCGAAAAGCTTGTGACCAATGCCTACAATATGTCGGGCATTGTGTCCCGTGGCTTTGAGACGATAGAGGGCGAACAGCTCTCCGACGGAATTGATGCGCTTAATGATATTTTAGGCGATAAATCTGTCGATACCGGACTAATCCCTTACTTTACAAAGCATGATTTTGTTGGCGTAACTGGCCAAGAACAATACGTGATACCAAACCTTGTTGAGGTTTCGTCTCTTGTGTTTTTCTTAGACCAGGTACGCTATCAAATGTTTGACGTGGGAATGGTTAATTATTTTGGTTCGCCAAGGGCTCAAAACATTCAATCATTACCTTACACCTACAATGTCCAAAGACAGTTAAATGCTTCAAGCATTTATATGTATTTCTTGCCAAATGAAAACTATGCTTTTCAAATTTGGGGGAAATTTGGATTAACAGAAATCAACGAAAGCACTGGTCTTTTGTTAGATTTATCGACAGTCTACGACAGATTTTATATCGATTATTTAAAGTTCGCTTTGTGTAAGCGTGTGTGCATAAACTATTCATATCCTATGCCAAGCGATGCTCAAGCAGAGTTAGATAAAATCGAAAAGAAAATAAAGAAATTATCAGCGCCATTAGACTTTAGCATCAACATTACTTCTACTTTAAACGACAAGGGATACACCTTATCGTATGCTCAAATAAATATCGGTAAAGGCTTTGTACCAGGACCCTAATGAGACATCAAAAAGAACGCTCGGAAAATGTCGAACTAACGGTTGCTGGCAGCTCGGTTTTTGGTCGCTATCCTAAAATATCCGGTGAGAAAACTTACAACATGTTTCTTTCCGATGGATGGCTTGTTAACTTTGCCGGTTATCGACGTGTTTTAGAATTGCTAGAGGAAGGAGAAGGCCGTGGTGCTTTTACCAGTACCAGGGGCGGCTTTATTCTTTGCGTTATTAGTAGTGCCGTTTACACTATATCTAATACTCTCGGATTTGTGCTCATTGGGAATTTGGAAACATCTTCGGGAGAAGTGTTTATCGACGAAAATCTCAATAGTCAGATTTGTATTGTTGATGGGCTGCATGCTTATATTTATAACTATTCTTTGGCTCCCAATATAACCCCCCAAACAGGGGGGCCCTTTACAGCCGATTTAATACCAAATTATGTAAAATTTCATAACACCTATTTTTTGATAGGCAATAAAAGCAGGTCAATCACAGGTAGCCGATGGTATGTTTATGAGCCAGATACCAGCACCACTATTAAACTACGCGCAACGCTTGCATTGGAAACAAAGCCTGACTTTGCCTTAGCTGTGGTCCGAATCCCTGGTCAGGCTAACAACGTATTGGTGTTGGGAAAAACCGTTAGTGAGATCCACACGTGGACCCTTGGTCAGCTTCCATATAGAAGAAACTCTTCTGTCAACATTGATTATGGGTGCTTATCAGTAGACACTATTGCATCATCTGATGAATATGTCGCATGGCTCGGGGTTAACGAATCAAACTCACCAGCTATCATGGTTTTCACCGGACAAGGCGCTAAGCGTATTTCGACCGATGGTATCGATTATTTATTGGGCTCTTTGCGAAACCCTGAGAAATCTACAGCCACTTTCTTTAGACAAGATGGTCACGTCTTCTATGTCTTAACATTTTATGGCGAAGAAGACCCGTTCCTTGTTGATAGCGAAAGAATCGACCAAGAACGACAAAACTTTACTATCATGTATGATTTCACTACTGATAAATTTTTCAATTTGAGCGACCAGCATTTAAATTATCACCCCATGCGACAGGTCGTTTACTTTGAGCAAGAAAACTATTTTATTTCATTGCGAAATGGCTCTCTATATCGCCTAAGCACAGACTTGACGACCATCAATGAAAACCTTCCAGGGCAAGCAGAAGACGAAGACCCGCGTTATATATTCGACATGCAACGCATCAGAATATGCGCAACCTTTCGCTCTCCTAAATCTACGCCGTTCACGGTAAATTCATTCACCTTCACAATTGAACAGGGTGATGATGATTTCCTTGGCAGAGATGATTGTTTAATCTTAATGATTACCGAAGATGGCGACAGAATTTACACTGAAGACGCTTCCGGGAATGTCCAGGTAATCCCAGAAGATGGAAATCCAGACGATTGTATTCGCGAATTACATCGCGGCAGAATAGATTTAAGCATGTCGAAGAACGGCTGTATGACCTGGAGCAATACAGTTGGAATTCGCATGCGCCCGTTAGGGTATCGTCAGAATATTTTACGATGGCAACGTATGGGATACTGCAACGAATGGACTCCGAAAATAAGATTTTGGAGCATGGGCAGAATTGTAGCTTCTAGCGGCGTTCTGGAGTACACCGCATGAGCGATATCCCAACCATTTTAAAAGGCCCATACGAAGAAGATTATCAGCGTCAGCTAAATCAAGAATTGCAATTTGCAATAGGAGATACGGGTTATAAAATCACGCCGCTTAGTGCAGCGCGAATAGCTACAATAACCTCAATGAACTTTCGTCCACCCCTGCCTGTGGGCTCCATTTTTTTTGATACTAACGCTGCGAAATTAAAAGTTATTGTTGTTGCGGCTGTGCTAGATACATCAAATGCCGTACTTGAAACCATTACAAGCGTATAGAGGATAATATGGGATTATTTAGCAGCGGAAAGAACCCAGCGGACAAGGCGATGCCATATTTGAGTCAAATACCTGGCGCGGTGCAGCCTTATTACCAACCCTATATAGACCGAGGGCAGACAGCTGGGCAGTATGCCGGTCAAACATATGACCGCATGGCTAATGACCCCATGCAATATCTTCAAGAGCTCATGAATGGCTATACAACGGGGGCTGGCTTTAATAAGAAAAAAGAAGACTTGTTAGGAGTAGCACGGAACGCAGCAGCAGGTGGCGGTTATGCGGGTTTACCTTTTGACCAAGAACAACAAACCACACTTGTTAACGCCCTTATGAATGACGATATGCAACAATGGTTGCAAAACGTTCTTGGTATTCAAGGCACAGGACTTACGGGCCAACAACATCAAGCAGACCAAGGCTACGGCGCAAGCACGGGCTATGGCGACATCCTTGGCGGCTCATTAAATCAAATGGGCGGTCTCGCATTTCAAGGTCAGCAACAACGCAATCAAGATAAAGCAGGATTGCGCAACATGATTGCAGGCTTGCTTGGTGGCGGCATGGGGTGGGCAACTGGCGGCAGCAATAAGCTGTGGTAAGGAAATAATATGCCAATTAACTTTACCGATTTCTCAAGAGCTCCGTTGGTCGATAATGGTCTTGGTGACCTTATCGGCAAAGCCATTCAAGGTTTTCAGGCACAAAGATTGCCAGGAATGATGAATCGTCAGCAACAGAAAGAAGAATTGCGCAATAAACTATTGGGCATGCAAAATCAATATTATCCTCAGATTCAAGAACAAAAATTGCGTCAGGGTGATTTAGCTGAGCAAACAGCCAGATTTAATCTTGAACATTTGCCTGAGGAATTTGCCAGAAAGCAAAAAGAATCTGAATTAAGACAATCTTTGTTATCTTTGAAAAATCAATTTTTACCTGAAACACACAGAGCAAATATTGACCTTTTAAACGCGCGAGCTGATAAAGCAAGAAGACTCGAGGCTAGCACTGGTAAGAATTCGCAAATTTATAATGATTTAGCAAAGATTTATGGCGAAGGCTCGCCAGAATTTACGAAAGCTTATCAGCAAATTAGAAGCATTCCAGGCGCAACAACGCCGTCATCGGAAGAAGTTTCATTAGCAGACCTTCCTAAAAATGAACAGCTCGACCAAACAAAGCGTATGCGCAATGATTTAAGAGCAGCCCATGATGTGAAAAAAGCAGTTGGCACATTAAGAGAGATGCGCAAAATAACAGAGCAGTATCCTAACTTATCCGATACTTTGTCGGCGGTTTTTATAGATCCTAAGAAAGAAGCAAGCATCACATCAAGAATAGGAAAAACCTTTTTAGATAAAAATGAGCGCGCTGCTGTAGAGAAATATATAAAACTTTCGAACGACCTTATTTTGCAAGGCGGCCAAGGGTTGGGTCCAAAAAACTTCACTGATGCTAAAGCTAAAATATTAGAAATGGCAAAACCCTATGCAGGCGCTACACAGCAAGCAAATCTGTTCGTGATAGACAACATGATTAGAAATTTAGAGCCATGGGAAGCCTACGCGCAAGATTTAAAACGCGGACTAAAAGAAAGAAAATCCATAGAATTTGATTTGGGCAAATATGAAACCCCAGAAGAAGATGAGTGGGAGGTAGTAGGCTGATGGTTCAGATTCGAAACAAACGAACGGGCGAAGTCAAAGAGATATCGTCAAAAGAAGCTCAGCGCATGGGTCTTAATGTTCCGCGTGAAACATTTCAAGGCGCAGAGCAAACTATTCCGGAAAGCACCATGAGCCCATTTATGTCTGGCGTTACGGGGTTTAATGCAGGCGTAGAAAGATTAGCTCAAGGCGCTCTGAGACCATTTCTAGGAGGGTCAAAAGCTTTCCAGGATGTTACCCGCCAGCGCGAAGAGGATTACAGAGAAGCCAAAAGAGCTAACCCATTTTCAGCCAAATTAGGAGAATTTGCGGGCCAAGCTGGTCTAGCGCTGCCATTTGCAGGAGCCGGGACAGCCGCTATCGCCTCTAGGTTTCCCTCACTATCACCCTACCTCGCGGGAATTTTAGGCGAAGGCGCTGGTGGCGCGGTATTTGGCGCCCTTCAAGATGTAAACCCTGATGAGTCTCGTCTTAAAAACGCAGCAACGGGAGCGTTTTTTGGGGGGGCATTAGGTGCTGCCACTCCCGCAATTGGCAAAGCCTTCGGCAAAGCTTCTGATGTATTACGTTCAGCATTTGGCAGCAAAAATAAAGTTGCCGAAGATATGCTTCAGAATTTAAGCAAAGATGAATTGGCTCAGGCTTTAAAAAATGCTCAGTCTGGAAAAAGATTAGGTGTAAACCTTACTCCCGCCGAAGCATCTGGAAGCCCTATTGCTGCAAAATATGAAGGCAGACTTGGTATCAATCCAGAAAACGAAAGAGCTTTAGTGGACTTTAAAGGCGGACAAAAAGAACGCCAAGGCGAAGCTATCAATACCCTATTGAATAAAATTTCACCCAATAAAGATTTAAGCGCTAACAAACTAAGAGAAAGCGCCAAAAATATTATTAAACAAAAAACAGGCGCTTTACAGGAAAAGGCGCGGCCTTTTTATGAAGCTGCCGAAAACCAAACCATTAAACCAAATATATTTAACAATCTTACTAAAGATGGAAATATCCAAAAAGCTTTAGAGAAGGTTACCAATAGCTCAGAATACAAATCTGAATTACAAGGCTATGCGCCAAATAGCGTTAAGGTTCTAGATTTAGTTAAACGTAGCCTGGATGACAAAATAGGCACCGCTACGCGCATGGGGCAAAATGACAGAGCAAGAGTGATTGGTAAATCCAGAGATAAACTTGTCGCCAAACTGGATGAGATAAGCCCAGATTATAACAAAGCGCGCAGTATTTATTCTGAAGAAATGCCAGCTGTTAAGGCCATTAAAGAAGGTGAGATTGGGAAAATTGCGAATCTCAAAGACACTCAATTAAAAAATGCTGGGAAAATTATATTTGACCCAAGCGAAACTGACATCAAAGTGCTTGGGAAAATTCGTGATGAATTTATGAAAGAAAATCCAGACGCTTGGAAAGGTATCATAAAAGATGAGATGCAAAGGAAGATTTCCACCAAAAACCTTGGAAAAACTGGAAATCATGGCAGCAACTTCTATGACAACATTTTGGCTAATGACAGGCAGTACAAACAATTTTATGACGCCCTAAAGGGCGACAAAGCATCGCAAATGAAACTGCGCGACATGAAAGGTGCATTTAAAGATTTGCTAAATTCATACACCGTCAAGACCGCAGGCGGCCAAGCTAAATCATCCCTGGATGTTGGCCGAAGCTCATTGCAAGACGTGGGAAATTATATAGCCAATCTTGCTGGCGGAAAATACGATAAAGCAGCTATTGAAATGATCACCAGTGGTAAATGGGATAAAGCTTTCAGAGAAGCAGCCGCTAGGAAAAATAAAAAATCTAGCGCATTAGAATTATTAAAATTTTTAGACCAGGCGAGCAAAGCAGGCCTAACCGCTAGCTCAACAGCAACAGAGGGCCGCTAAATGGCATTAGATGAACGATATATCACAGACACTACGCTTGAGCCTTTATTTGTTGATAAGCTCACTGGTCTTCCACTGGCTGGCGGCTTGGTATATTTCTGGCAGGACGACCAAAGAAATACGCCAAAACCTGTTTATCAGCTCTCCGGCGCGCCCCCCAACTACATATACCAGGCGTTACCGAACCCGATGGTATTAAACAACGTCGGAACATTTCAAAACGCAGGGCAAGATAATGTCGCGGTTTATTACTATCCGTACGATGACAACGGGGAAGTTGAGCTTTATTACGTTGAGGTATTTAGCGCTGCTAATTTGGATGTGCCGCAATTTGTTAGAGAAGCATGGCCAAACGTCATAGGCTCTTCAGACCCTACCAATGATGGTGGGAATGGCGGCTTTACCAATCAATTGAGCAACCCTCAATTTGTCGACGTTTTATTTAACACGACATCTGGTTTAGATATTACCTATTCTGGCAATACTGTAACGACTCAGCAAATCGCGCCTGATTGGTTTTTAAAAATTACCCATGGCGGTTCAGGAACTGTGCATGTTTCACGAACAGGAATCACGGGCACTCAAAATATCCAAACACAGCCGCCGTATGTGCTCTCAATCACTGCAGGCTCTAACATTACTAAATTAGAGCTTTATCAAAGATTGACAAACAACCCTAATATCTGGGCATCCACATCAGCAAACAACCTAGGATATATTGCAGGCTCAGTTACTGTGGCCAACGCCACTGCCATTAAAATGTATTATGCGCCATCTAGCACTGGCACAAAGCAAATAATTTTAGACAAGGCAAACAATTCTGGCGCATATAAAGAGCTAAAAGAAACGCGCACACTCGTTCTAGGGGATAACCCACAACCTCCTGGCGCGATTGGTTATGTAGATATTATTTTAGAGCTGCCAACCTCTGGCACAACAAACTTAACCAGCGTTCAAGTTGTTGGCTTAGATAATCCTGAGCAAAATGTTGCATACGAGCAGACACCTATTAATCGTCAGCAAGACCAATTGTTTCATTATTACAACCCGTTGTTACAACGAAAACCTATCCCTTCGTATTTAACGGGCTGGAATTTTGGCTTAAATCCTAGACAATTTGGCAATACTGTTGGACCTATTGCAACAGGCGCAAATGGTTCTTTTTATGCGTGGGACCAAACCATCATATTTCAGACGGCCAATAATGGAATAGTAGCTTCGGCAGACCCAGATGGCGGCTTGCGACTCACGGCTCAAACAGCGACCCAGTGTGCGGTTATTCAATATTTAGGCGCACAACAAGCAAATGATATTCTTTCTGGCAGATGTTCTGTTGGTATAAAGGGCTCTTCAGAGACACTAAACAACGGCGTTATTTCTTTGTGGGCAACGACTGACGCAACACTGCCTGATATTAAATCTGCAAACTTTGATTCGATTGTCGCCACGTTAAACGCTGATGGTAGCGTTGCTACTAGAAACGGAACATGGACAGAATTAACTCGTAAATCTGGACCTGGTAAATTTACGTTTGCTTTATCTGATAGCGGAACTTATTTGTCAGGATGGGAAGATAACGTTGCTGCGCCATTAGCCGGAACTGCTACTTACTTTGCAATCGTGGTTGGATTTGATGCTTTAGCAAACACAGACTGGATTAACCTTGATTGGGTGACGCTAAATGCGGGTGATATCGCCACGCCACCAGCACCACAAACACCTGATGAAGTTTTAAGAGAATGTCAGCGTTATTATGAGATGAGTTATGCTAGTGCCGCAGTTGTCGATACCGCGCTTCAACAAACAAATGCTCTGACATTTCCTCAAAATTCTACCCAAGTAAGCGGTGGCAATAGCACGTGCCAACCAAATGGTTTTCACATTAACTTCCATTCCGCAAAAAGAACAGAATCTCCAGACATGACTTTGTATAGCACGGTCAATGGCGCAACTGGCGGCGATGTGGTAACGATTAGATATGTTGGCTCGGCGTCTAGTTCATTTGACAATGCGGTCACTGCGTGGACTCAAACGCTTGGAAGCAGATGTGTAAACTATACGCCGTTGTCTGCAACTATTGGCGTGCCAATTTTAGCTGTTAGCGGAACACAGCCCGTTATATTTAATGTCAATTTTCACTATGTAGCCGACGCTCGTTTTGGTGTAGTTCTTTAATAAGGATTAAAAATGCTAACTCAATACAATTCAAATTCTTTTGCATGCGGCGTTAACGGCTTTGGCGCGCCTTTTTGTAAAAACATTTACACTGCCACACTTGCGGTTGCTACAGATACTTCATTAACTGTTCCATCGGTAAGCTCATTGGGAAATTTTCCATCTACATCTGAAGCAAAAATATTAGCGGTGTTTAGCTATGAGCCTTCTAAGAAAGTATATGTTGCATTAAATGCTACGGCAGCTGTTCCCGTTGGAGCTCCGTTTGCGGCTTCTACATCTGAGTTGCTTCCACCAGCAAAACTCGTGCATGCTGGCGATACGCTTCATTTTATATGCGCAGCCGCTGCCGATGTATCAGTTGCGTTTTATCAAATAGGAACCTAAACGATGTCGATAAAAACTCGTAAGTTTAGCCAATTTGTCGTTGGCAATGAGCTACAGGATGGCGACATCATTGTGGGTTTGCGCAATGGGCAAAACTATCAGTTTACTGCTTCTGTTGGTAATGGCACGGGCGGCAACATTTATACCATTACTCAAGCGGGTCATGGATTGTCGCCACAGGATTGGGTTTATATCGACACAGCTGGTCTATTTCAAAAAGCAGACTCAACCGACGAATTTAAAGCTGAAGTGGAGGGCGTTGTTATACGCCTTGATACTGCCGACCCTTTGAATAAGTTTGTATTACAAACTGCGGGCCTTGTTGAAGAAGGCGTATTTACTGGGTTGACACCTGGCCCTGCTTATTTTTTAAGCGCGACGGTGCCAGGGCAAATGACTCTCATCGAAAACCTGACGGCAGGCCAAGTTAGGCTACCTTTGTTTGTGGCGCTAACTGCAGAGACTGGTTTTATCAGGCAATTTGACGGAATCATTAATAGCGGTCAACAGCCCGTGTTTTCAGATTTGCCAGATGGTGGCGACGGGCAGCCTGTTATTGAAGTGATAACCCAAAATGCTCATGGATTCTCAATCGGCCAAGTCTTATACAATGATGCAAACAATCATTATGCATTAGCACTTGCAGACGGCGTGACACCAGGTCGCGAAAAAGCAGTCGGCTTTGTTACTGCTACGCCAGCTCCAACGTTAAATACTTTTGGTTTGCAGCAATCTGGCTTCATGACAGGATTTATTGCGCCTGTATCGCCATTAACGCCAGCAACTCAGTATTGGCTAAGCACAACAACCCCTGGCGCGCTTCAAACAGTGGAGCCAACGACAATTGGGCATTGGAAAAAACCCATGTTGCAGGCAACCAACACGACGTCGGGATGGGTATTGCCGCAATTACCTCTAGAAATAACCGCAGCCACGAGCAACCCTATTATCAAACAGGTCAATCAACCTGCGCATGGATTCGTTTATAACGGCCTTGTCGTTAAGCCACAAACTGGCGCTGGCAACGTTGGTAAGTATGAGGCTGCAAATGCATCAAATTTAAATGGCGCATTTGGCGTCGGCATGATTGAAATCATCGATGTCGATAATTTTACTGTGCAGGAAGTGGGGTATTTTAATAAGTTTGACACAATTCCCGCAGTGCCCGGCGGAGTAGTCAACCCGGCTTACCCATTAACTAACGGTGTTCCATACTACCTAAGCGCTGCGATTGCGGGACAAATCACGACTGTAGAGCCTGGCAACTCTTTTTACTCGAAGCCTATATTTTCCGCTGACCAAACAAACGGCGGTTGGATATTCCCGATGAAACCAACGCAAGTTGGCGGTGGTGGCGGCGGCGGAAGAGGCATTATTCAGTGCATAGCCTTCGAAGACCACGAATCGCATGTTGTAAATTATGGTAATGCTGATTTTACTTCCATTCCTTTCTTAACCTCGGTTATTACACCAACAAGCGTTACAAGTAAAATTCGCTTAACTTATTGCATAAGTGTCGTACAGCAATATTCTTCTTTTTACACGGTGTATAGAGACGGCGTTAGATTATTACCGGACAGGGTAATGTGTTATCAAGGACCAACAAATGGCATCTCGTCAGGTCAATCTCAAAAAACATTTACATTTATGTATATTGATTCCCCGGCAAGCATTGCAATGCTGACCTATAATTTGAGAATTATTTCTGCGCAACCAATTGGCCCTATAAGTTGCACATTTAATGGCGCAGGGCCAACAATGGTTACGTCTTGGACCATTGAAGAGATAGGGGTATAACATGGCACAATCAGCAACTCGATTAACAACAAACGCCACCTATCAATATGTTTCTCAACCAAACGCTTTTGTGCGCGGGGATGTAGTTAGATTTGACGGCGTCAATTATGTGGCCTCACAAGCGGATTCTGCTTCAAACGCCCTGGTTATCGGGATGGTGTCCGCAATTAAAACGGCAGGCACAGAATTCTATATTACCCAAGTTGGCTATGTGTATGGTTTAACTGCAACTCCGGTAAACCCTGCGGGTCCATTTGTTGCGGGAACGCTCTATTATCTGTCACCCACTAACGCTGGAAAACTAACGGCAACCGTTCCTGTTGCGCCAGATTCTATTGTTCCTGTTTACTTTGCAATTACCGCTACCACCGGATTCTTTTTAGGAAACTATGGCGCGGCAGTAGCTGGCGGTGGCGGCGGCTCTTCCATGACTTGGTCTGTCATTACAGCAAACCAAACGCTTGCGGTTGATAACGGATATTTCGTAAACGGCGTTGGCGCATTAAATGCTTTAGCGCTTCCTGCTGCCGCTGCGGTTGGCAAACCCATTTCTGTTATCGATGTTGGCGGGAATGGATTTACCATTACCCAAGGCGCAGGCCAAAGTGTAATTGTGGGAACAACCACCACCACTGTTGGTGTTGGTGGAAGCATCCAATCAACAGCACTTGGAAATAGAATAGATTTACTGAACTGGACAGCAAACACGGGATTCGTGGCAAGCATTCCGCAGTCCGCTGGCGCTTCGATTATTGTGACCTAAGGAAAAAATATGACAAACACATCAGGTTTAGGCACTCAAAATCAAGCGCGCACATACTTGCAAGTGACTGCGGAAACCGTAGAAAAAACTGCGGATTATGACATCGTCCTCGCGGATAGAGGGAAACTATTTAGATTCTCTGGCGCAGGCCCTTGGACCGCTCAAATCATGACTGTTGCAATCGTAAGCACACAATTTATGTGCTTCATTCGCAACGATTCGGCTTTAGATTTAACAATTGAAACGCAATCAGGAAGCATCAACGGCGCTCCTACGCTTACCCTAGAGCCAGGATTAATGGTTGCGGTATTTTGTGACGGAACAAATGTTCTATCAGGCGGCGTTAATTTAAATTGCGTTCCACTTATTGGTGGCACAATGACGGGTGCTTTAATTTTATCTGGCGACCCTGTCACCGCATTAGGAGCAGCTACAAAGCAATATGTTGATGCGGCAGGTTCCGGCATTGCAGTACAGCCACTTTGTTATGCTGCTACCACTGCAAATCTCAATGCTACCCAAGCCGGTGCGGGCGCAGGCGCAACTCTAACAAATGCCGGAGCTATGGCCGCTTTTTCGGTTGATGGCGTCTCCCCTGCGATTAATTCTCGTATCTTAGTGAAGAATCAAACCGCCCCAGAAGAAAACGGCTGTTATACCTTAACGACTGTCGGCTCTGGCGCTGTTAACTGGGTTTTGACCAGAGCCACAGATTACGACACCGCCGCAGAGATTCAGCCAGGAACCTTATTCATGATTACCAATGGTAACGTGAACGCGGTGACATCTTGGGTTGAAACGAATGTCGTCGTCACCGTTGATACGGATCCTATAGAATTCGCTCAGTTTACGTTTTCCCCTGGCTCCTATGCCAATACAGCCCTTAGTAATTTGGCAGCAACAGCAATCAATACAAACCTATTGCCGGACGTAGATGACACCGTAAATATTGGCTCAGAGGCGCTGAGATACAGTGAGCTATTTACGGGGCAAATCCTTACGGGCGAAACCAACGGCGACGCTACCTTTTTAGCTGCTTATGATACCGGTGGCGCGGCTTACTCCCCTGTCCTTGGCATGACTGCGGGTAATCCACCAACCGCGACGGTGGCATCATTTGTAACAGGGACTACTCAAGCAGTTAACGACAATAGCACCAAACTTGCTACGACCGCCTTCGTAACGGCGCAAATCGCCGACGATGCCGCAACTCGCAGCTTAAATAACTTATCTGGCGTAGCTGTTAACACCACCTTGGTATCTGATACCGATGTAACAGACGACCTTGGCACACAAGCCATTCGCTGGCGCAACATTTATGCAAACACTTTACAAACTGGCGATACTGCGGCTGATGTTTTAAACATCGGCGCATGGGATGTGGATGGCGCAGCATTCACGCCATTCATCACCTTGACTGCAAATAATACACCAAGCTGTGTTCTTGCATCTGGGGTTACGGCAACAACGCAAGCGCCGAATGATAACTCTACCAAGCTTGCAACGACCGCTTATGCGGATAACGTTGGCGCGGGTTCTGGCTCATGGATACATTTAGCCACTGCATCCGCCGCAGCAAGCGCAACAATTGATTTTACTGCAGCAATTGATGCCACATACGATACATATGTTGTAAAAGTTAATTATTTACTGCCAGCAACAAACGCAACCACGCTATGGCTTAGATTGCGTTCTGGCGGCGTTTTCAGAAACTCTGCATCCGACTATGGCTGGGCAACAGTGAGTCTTGGTGGCAACGGCTCTAGTAACGGAGACAGCGAAATTGAGGCTACTCTTTCTGGCTATTTGTCAAACACCTCTACAAAAGGCTTAAGCGGTTTATTCTATCTTTCAGACCCATCAAGCACCGTGGCTCATAAACTTGTTTATGGCAATGGCTCTTTCTCTGCTACAGGCGCAACAATTGGGTACAACCTAAGCATGGGCGGTGTATTGATAGGCGTAACAACCGCAGTAGACGGGATCAGATTTATGATGAACAGCGGCAACATTACAAGCGGTAAATTTGACCTTTACGGCATAAAGAACTAAGGAATAATCATGGCACTAATTAAGACTATAGCTTCCGTTAGACAGCCGGATGGCACATGGTCGCAACAGCAAGATATTGAAATGCACCCCTTAGAAGAAGCTGCAATTCTTGCCGATTGGGCAGTCGGTGAGCACAAAATGCTAAAACCTTCTGAAATGACCGATAAAGAAAAAATTGAAGCATTGTCAGATACAAAAAAAGGCGCTGAATTTATTGCCCAAAAAACAGAACAAGAATCTGTGCAAATGGATGATTGGAAACAACAATATGATTCCTTGGTCTCTGATAGGGAAGCTAAATATCAGGCATATCACGAATCATTAAATAAATAAGGCCATAAACATGTCATTTATAACAAGTGATTTATTACGCTGGTCACCGTACAACCTGCCAGGGCCAGCACTTTACGGATATGAAACCCTGGATAACACGGCCACGGTGGTTGCAACTAATTATTTTGAAATTGACGATCAAAACCCGTCATTAGTCCAATTTAATGTTGGTGACCAGATTAACGCCTCTTGTTCTGATGGCACCCTTATTTTAAGAGTTGCCAGTATAAACCCTGTGGTAACTCAAGCAAGTTTTACTGGCGTTGGGCCCAATAGCGTTAATACTGCAGCCATTCAAAACGGCGCAGTGACTCGCGTTAAAACAACAGGCTTAGCTTATGACGACCTAAGCAATCTTAATGCTACAGCAATTAATGCGCCCTTAATTCCAGACACAGACAACACGCTTGATTTGGGTCTTGAAAGCAAAAGATGGAATCAGTTATTTGCAACAGACATCCAAACAGGTCACACCAATGGCAACAAGTTAACTATTAGCGGCTGGGATGTTGACGGCGCAACAAACGTTGATTTCTTTACGATTACCGCCGGAAATACCCCAAGCGGTGTTTTGGGCAGCACGGTAACCGCATCCACCCAGGCCCCTTTGACCAGCAACACTACAGTGGCCACAACTAAATATGTTGATGATGCAGTGGCGGCAGCGGGTGGCGGCGGCGCTAATGAACAATTAAGCAATCTTGATGATGGTAACGTAGCTATCAACACGTCACTTGTTTCAGATGCGGATGTCACAGACGACCTTGGCTCCATTACCAAGCGATGGAACAATTTATATGCTGCGAATGTGACAACCGACCACACGGCAGGCCATGCAACTATCATTGGCGCGTGGGATGTTGATGGAGCTTCGATAACACCTTTTATTACGCTGACTGCGAATAATACGCCAACATGCGTATTAGCCGGAGCGGTGACAGGCGTTACACAGTCTCCAAATGATAACTCAACTAAACTTGCCACAACCGCTTATGCCGACGCGGCCGGTGGTGGCGGCGGTGGCGGCGCTTCTTATGGAAAAATTTACCCAATAACTTTCGGAGGCTTTAGTAACTAATCATGGCAGCAAATACAAATCCTATTTATACAATCACCCCTGTCATTAGCTGGGCTTCCATTACAGCCGCTGATGGTAACCAACTTGGTACTGACGCCGACGTTTTACTTGTTTTTACTGCAGGCTCAAATGGCGCTTTTATACAGCGCTTGATATTCCAGCCTATTAGTACGTCAGGTTCAACAACGACATCGGCGGCAGCAGGTCGAATTTATATAAATAATGGCTCTTCCGCTGGAACTGCTGCAAATAACACGCTAATTAAAGAAATTACGCTTGCAGCAACGGCGGTTAACGTAACGGCCACTGCTGCCGCATTCGGTTATGAGGTCCCGCTTAATTTTCAGATGCCCGCGACATACACCATCATTGTGGGCGTGACCGCTTTTGCTGCAAACACTGCTTGGCAAGTATGTGCTATTGGTGGAAATTACTAATGTATCAAAACTACAATCGAACATTTTCAACCCAAGAAAATAATATGGTTTTCATGGGCGCGGTTGGAAATAGCGACATAATAAACTGGTATACCTGGTACAAGCCAACTACTGCAAAATTTATACAAATTTTATGTGTTGGCGGTGGCTCAGGTGGCGGGGGCGGCGGCGCTTCCGCCGCTGGCGTTTCTGGCGCCGGTGGTTCCGGTGGCGGAGGATCTCCTTATGAAACTGTTTGCATACCTGCAATTTTATTACCTTCCGTTTTATTTATAAAACCTGGATTTGGGGGACTGGGCGGCACTGGCCAGGTACAGGGAGGCGCGGCGGCTACTGATGGCGCAGCGGGCCGAGCCAGCTATGTTTCTATTAGACCTAATACGACAAATCAAAACTGCGTGGCTGTTTCAGGTGGTAATAGCACTTCTACTGGAAAATTAGCATCAGGAGCCACTAACGGCGCCGCGTCGGGAACAACAATTGTTTCCACTGCGTCAATTCATCCTCTAGCTTCTTTGGGTATCTTAGCTCAGTCGGCTGCCGGTCAAACCTCTGGAGCAGGAGGAACGACAGGCTCAGGAGGAAATATTACCCCAATGACGACAGGAAATATTGTGAGTTCAGGCTCTGGCGGCGGTGGTGTGAATGCTGGCACCACTACGGCGGCGGGTGGACAGATACTGAATTCGGGTTTTCTTGGTAATGCATTCTCAGGCGGCGCAGCCGGAGGTGGTCGCGGACGAGATGGTTATGATTTTACCGGCAATCTCGGTGATATGGATTTGCCATTTGTAACTACTGGTGGCACTGGTGGCGGCTCCAACACCTCCACTTTAACGGGTGGCGCTGGCGGCAATGGTGGCCCTGGTTCAGGTGGTGGCGGCGGTGGTGGCACTAATGGTGCGGGTTCAGTCGGAGGAGCTGGCGGCAATGGCGGACCTGGTTTTGTAGTCATAAGTTGGTTTTAGTATGTATCAAAATTATTACTATTGTGAAAATCGGCAAACGCATGTTTGGATAGGTTCAGTTATGACTTATGGGGCTGCTAACCCCACTAATTTACTTACTTTTGCGGTACCAAAAACTGCCAAATATTTATATATAACTGCAATCGGAGCTGGCTGCTCTGGCGCGGGCGGCGGCGCTTCCGCTGCGGCAACAGCTGGAGGTGGTGGCGGAGGTGGCGGTAGTGGTGCAGTTACAAAATTATTTATTAGTACTTTGTATATTCCCTCCGTTTTATATATTGTCCCAGGCGCTGGAAGGAAAGGCGGAACAGGCCAAGTTCAAGGTGGCGCCGCTGGGCAAGCTGGTGCAATAGGGATGAGTTCTTCCGTATATTTTAATAAGGGAGGCAGTAGTAACGAGCTATTAGTTCTTGCAAGCACGTCTGCCGGAAGCCCAACCGCAGGAAGTGGCGCTAGTGCTGGCACCGGTGGATCGGGCGGTAATGCCACCACAACTATTTCTGTAAAAGTAGGAACACTTGGTATTTGGTCTTCGGTTGCAGGAAGCGCAGGCAGCAATGGCGGTTCTGGAACTGCTGGTTCAAATGTAACCCCATTAACAGGAACGGCTTGTGACAGCGGAGGTGCTGGCGGTGGGGGTGTCAATGCCGGGACTACTACGTTTGCAGGCGGCAATATTTTAACAAGTGATTTTTACCCTCAAATTGATGGCGGAATAGCTGGGGGCGGCGCTGGTATTACTGGTTATGATTTTTGGGGCCAATTTGGCGACATGGATTTACCTATGATTGCAAGCGGCGGCAGTGGCGGCGGCGGCAATACTTCTGTTGGGACTGGTGGTGCGGGCGGTGATGGCGGCATTGGTTGCGGAGGTGGCGGTGGTGGTGGTACTAATGGGGCTGGTTCAGTCGGAGGCGCTGGAGGTTCAGGTGGACCAGGCGCGGTAATAATTGTTTGTATATGAGAGAAATACTATGTCTAAAAAATCAATGAAATTAGGCGGCGGTGGTCGCTTTCAGAAAATGGAAAAAGGCTTAGAAAAGAAAGGTTATTCGGAAGAATCAGCAAAAGCCATTACCGCAGCTGCTGGTCGAAAAAAACTTGGTAATGCTAAAATGACAAAACTAGCGGTTGCTGGAAAAAAGAGGGCTAATAATGCCAAAAGTAAGTAGAACTCATTTAAAGAAAGACAAGAAAGAATCTAAAGCCATTTATAATGCTGCGGAAAAGATTGAGAAAAACGCGGAGAAACTAATGGACAGAGATAAGAAAGTCAAGAAACGCAAGTAATCTTAACCCAAGGAGAATATAATGGCTTTTAACAGTAATAAACTTATCAAAATTGGTCCCGTTAGCACGCTCTCTCAATTCAATGATTTAGCATTGCCAGGTGACGGTTATTTAACACCACAACTGTGGTTATACAATGCGGCCACTGATACCGCCGCAACCCTTTTGACCAATGGTTATTTCCATTTTGAAGGCTCATTGTTAGGTAGTTTGTTCTACAACAATGGTAGTCAATTTAGAGTTGGCGACGTTATTTACTGCGTGTGCAGCGATTCAAATATCTGGGTTAACGTAACCACGGCGGGTACAGATGTTATTACTGTTGCGCAAGGCTCTGGTCCTGATTCCGTTGCTACGGCAGACATTCAAAACTTAGCGGTTACGGCTGCCAAGCTTGCTGCCGATGCGGTTACTACAGCAAAAATCTTAGATGCTAACGTAACATTAGCTAAGCTTGCGGCAGGTATTACTCCATCGCATGTGATAAAATTTGCGGGTCAAGTAACGAGTGTTGGTGGCGCTGCGGCTGAAGCATTTGCGGTTGCTGGTGCGGTTGCTGCAACTGACAGAGCATTTTGCCAAGTAGTTGATGATGGTCCTAACAACCGAACCATTCTACAAGCTGTTGTCACCAATAACGTTTTAACGATTACGTTTTCTGGAGACCCTGGTGCGGGCACAATTGTAAATTATCAATTAATTAGGGCGGCTTCATAATGAAAAAAGATAAAATGGCGGCAACTAAAAAATTTGTTGTTCCCAAAAACTCAAAAAAGAAAGCTAAAAAGAAAGGTTGCTAGTGGACGAGCTTCAATTTGAAGAGTTCATTTTAGTTCCGTCGTTGCAGGTGATTAACCTCTATTCACCTGCAGCGCATATCCTTATTCTGGGGACGTTCCTAGTTGAATCTGGTTTGAGGTTTGTCGAACAAAAGGGCCCGGGTAATGCAATGGGGTTCGGACAAATTGAAGAAATCACCTATAATGACGTGCTGCGATATTTAAATCGTTTTGACAAAAGCAGTTTAAAAGACAGGTGTTTAGCAGCGTGTTTTTATACCGCATTCCCACCACGCTCATCAGTAATGCATAATCTAAGGTGGGCAGTTATTACAACGCGCTTGAAATATTTACCTGTTAGACAGCCCATCCCTAAATGGGATGATGCTAAAAATTTAGCGGCATACCATCGACAATGGTACAACTCTCCAAAGGGGAAAACCGATGTTGCGGAATCTGTTAAAATTTTTGAAAGAATTATTAACGAACGTAGACATAAGTTCGAAGGACAAAGTTAGGATGACTTTATTAATTGGTTTTTTATTAGCGTGCGGTATTGGGATAGGTTCAAGTTATTTTCTTGGTAGCGATAATCCTCTTGAAGAAAGCATGGAGGATATCGCGGAAGACATCCTTCTTGTTGAAATAAACATGCCTGATGGAAGCATTCAGCATGGCTGGCTTGACTTTAGCCCAGCCACGCCGGAAAAAAAAATTAAATATATTGAAAATGATTAAATTTTATTTTTCAAAGCATTCTATCATTTCATAATTGCTAATCTTTCCTCTATTAATTGTCACTTTGCTTAAAATTTGTTCTTTTGCATAATTGCATTTTTCTAAACTAGAAAACTCAACAGCGCCGTTGTTGGTGTGAACTCCAGTATATATAAACCAAATTAATACATAATGCATTATGCCCTCGCTAAATGCCCAGTTTTAAGAATTTCCCATTCGTGTAGGATTTGGTCTATTTTTTCTACCAACTCTAAAACCATGATATTTGAACTGCCAACTCTAAGAGCTATAAGAGCATCTTGGCTTATCAAGTGGTTCTTTGCGCTTTCTAGCAATTCTAAAACTTCATTCATGTGCGGCATTTTTCATGTTCCTTTATTTAGGTCATCAAGGTATCTTTTGTATATATCATATACAAAATCTTTAGGGGACATTTCCCCAAACTCAACATCTTTTCCTATACAAAGCTGTGTAACAGCGCAGGTAAGTTTTGCTGCAATTATTTCATTATGCATTTTATATTTTTCTTTAAATAATTCGGATACTTCGTCTATCTTCATTTTTTGCTACTTATCACATTTGTTCCAGCGCCACCGCCACACCCTGTAAAACCGTGTCCAACAACAATTCCGAATCCGCCAGCACCACCGCTTCCTCCTGTGCACAAAACAATGTTTTGATAATTTAATTTTACATTTCTATGTTCTTGGAAGTCTGTTGCCCCTGCAGTTTTGCTTACGTTATTTTTTGCATCCATATTTTGACCACCGCAATTTTGGCAAGTTTCAAACGCCTTATTTAAACGTCCCCCGCACCACTTGCAACCCAATGCAAGTTTAAGTTCATTCGTATATAGCATTATTTGTTTTTCCTTTCCAACCTTCGCGATGCCTCACTTGTTTGGGTCATACGGATGATTAATTTCCCACAAATGTTCACCCAAATTTCTGCCCCATTCATTGTACTCTTTTCTGTGGTCGTTAATGATTTTTGGCGCAACTACGACAGCAACAACGGCCGCCAGCAAAGGCAAAAATCCACCAAATACAGTTTTAAGTTCACTCAATTTTAAGTCTACCATCATTTATTCTCCGCATAATTGTTATGATTAATTTCTTGCACAGGCGCTTCTATCGGCTGACCAAACGTTAATATCAGCCAAATTAAACCGCACACTGCGCCAATTCCGGTAATGACACCATAAACGAATAGCTTCGTGTTCATTAGTTCGCCGTCTCCCTTAAATGTTTTCTTATCAGTTCTTCTTTGTGAAATGCGTTACTTAAAATCGTCATAAGAAAAGAATCCCTAATTGTCCCCTCTGTATTACTGAGAATTGATCCCATAACGTACCCTGCAACATTAGCCAAATAAAGAGTGGCTATGATTGACCCTTCGTCAAGATCGGATTGAATATGTTCTACTGTCCCCATTATCTGCTCACAAACTTTTTCAGCGTAATTGTTTGCAATTTTTTCACAATGTTTTTCTAGTTCTTTGTTTAATTTGCTCATTTTAAGCCCTTAAATAATCAGCGCGTGACCAAATATCAGATTCTGAAATTGGTGGTGGAATTGGTGGCACGTATCGAGAAACTACAATGTCATTTTCAAAAAGAAACAACT